>Ga0265331_10001099_pt1 | contig 20837 bp, 16 predicted proteins | sample 41923metaG_FD_202088 | JGI IMG/M metagenome (GOLD analysis project Ga0265331, IMG submission 202088) | Rhizosphere microbial communities from Carex aquatilis grown in University of Washington, Seatle, WA, United States - 4-19-23 metaG | ecosystem: Host-associated > Plants > Roots > Rhizosphere... | reverse complement strand
GAGCTCGTGCGATGGTCGTCGAAAAAGCGGAACCCGAGCGACTGCAAGCGGTCGTGGACCTGCGTTCGGAGATCAGCAATGATATTCTGGACAAGCCGGCCGGCCGAAATCAATGCGGCGCGCCGCAGAAGGGAGTTCAAGATTGCCAGCGCCAGGATCATGATGGCCAAAGACGTGATAACGGCCATCGGGCTCGAATCGGCTGGCGGCTGAAGGCCAAGCGGCCAAGAGGGCTGGCTGCTCGTCGGATCGGTGTGGTGTCGAATAACGTCGATTCCCAAACCCGTCAGTCCGAACCCCCCTAGGTTCAATCCGACCAACAAGCTCTGTTCGCACACGACCAGCATGCAGCCGTTCCGATACCGCCAAGCCAACGTCAGAAGTCGTCGGAGCGGTCGAGTGACAGAGCACTCACCACGTTGGGTGGCTGATTGTGGCGACGACATGGCGAGCCTCTCCGTGGTACCACATGATCCAGCCTTCGCTCGGGCGATTCGGCGTGAAGTTCGCAACGATCGCCAGACAAATCTACGCACGCCCGTCGTGGCCGGCAAATCATTATCTGCTCACACGTTGACCGGATTTGACAAACCGGCTGGCACGGGACGAATCTTGGTTTGAGCACCATTTGCACGGTGACTCTGCCGCTGGTCCGTCACGTTCAGATGGTCCTGTTCGTTCGGCGCCGGCCTTGAGAGACGCACCTGATAGCGTGACATAGGGTGACCAGGGCGATGTTCATCGGGACCGTTTCTGTCGCCGTTCTGGCAGTGTGGCGAACGCGGGCCTTGAACGAGCACGCTTGTAGGTCCCGTGGCCGGAACGAAGTCGCAATGCTATCGGACGAAAAGCGATGGGTCCAGACTGTCGCACCCGCGCAATCAAATGGGTGCGGCATTGGGCCCGGCCCCGTTCGGCGCGCGGCGCACCTTCCCCAATTCAAGCAAAACCCAGATTCGTGTTGCCGGGCTGCAATCGCTGACGCATCAGGACCGAACTATCTTGAGGAAAATCGCCATTTGAAGCGATTTCAGCAATCCGCGGCGCCCGATCCCGTACGGAGAAGATTACTGGAGACTCTGCGCCAATGAATCGGGTACGGTCAATTCGAACGCAGCGCTAGCAGGGAGAAACGAAGATCCACTGTGTCTCCTGATTGGTACCTCCGGCAGTTGTTGGAATAGCGACGTCATGGCCGGGCTCTGCAGAATTCTGCTGTGCGGCGGATGAATTTGACCCATCGCGTCGCTTTTTGTGGGAAGCACGCCGAGTATTCTGGCATCACGATCTACACCGGGTTGGGGCTAATGATCGGCACGAAGCCGCCATTTCTACCCCGATCGAGTTATCGTAAGCCGCGATAAGCGACAGCAAACCCCAAAAGCGTTAGGGTGGATCGAGCCGCGTGACGGAAGCAAGATTGCCAGCCCTAACGTGTAAGGCGACAGCGTGCGAACACACGTGTTCCGGCTTGATGGCCTTGACGGGGCTGGCCCGGGTGGCCGCCACCGTGGTGCCTTGCGCGCCAGCATAGCCTCCGGCGAAAGGAACAAAGGCCCGCATTCAACGGATCGAGCGAAACACGGCCGATGAACTGATCGCGCCAAGCAAGAAATGCAAATCGCGCGAACAGATCGGTGGAGTCCGCGGGTTCTTGGCACGCGGATTGGCGCCCCATCGAATTGCCATCACGGCGAGGATCATGGATTCGATTGATAGGAGGACTGACCCAGGACCAGTTGAATACCCGAAGCATCAAGAAAAAGCCCCATCTTGTGGGCTATTCGCCATTGCGATGGCACCATGTCGGCGGTCTGCAAGCAGGCGTACAATTCTCTGCGTTGGGGCAGAAATTCACTTGCATTCACTGCGCAGAATTGGGAGAATTCGACGTCACCTCGCATTCAGTCGAGAAAGAAACTGCCGGAACAGCAGTGCGCATCTCAGATGGTCCGTTAGCTGGACCGACTTTCTCTTTCACTTCCGGCCGAGTGCCAGGCGTTTCTTGCAAATTGAAATGGGAGTGGGTGATCGTTGCTGCATATCGGCCTCGTGCACATGGAGGTGTGAAACTCTCGCACGAATTGTTCGTTCGGGAGTCGGCTTGCCGGTGGCGTTTGCATTTCCCAAATCCAAAGATTGCGATTCTAACGTGCCGATCCACGGCCGAATGAACCGTTCTGGCTTGTGCATGAATGAATTGTGCTGCGAACTGATTGCGGCGGATGTCCGTCGCGTGATGTTTCCTCGGGGGCGGCTCGCAACCGCGGGGTATGAGTTTTGGGGATGGTTACCACCGCGGTAACCGTAGGCACCGCCCCCGAGGTCTTGAATTGGCGGTTTTGCAGCGCAGAGCGTCGTCGGTTTCTTTGCGGCCCAGGATCGATCTACGCACGATTCGCTCGTCGTCGAACCGGCGATCTCCACGGTTGACCCCAGCGGCTGCGCATGTCAAGGCCGCGTTGAGGAGCCCCAGCTGGAATTCTCGCGCAGCGGCTAGGCAGGCGAACCGCGCTCACTGGAAGTTGGTTCGTGAAAGTCCGACGTGCGTTGTACCGAGCGGTTCAGCCGGAGATGTCCGTAGCGCCCAACCGGAGAAGCAACATCATTCGAGCGACACATCGAAGTTTGCACTTCCCAGCTTGTGCCAAAAACCCAATTTCAGGATCCGCGTACGTGGCGCAACCAAAGTTAAACCCGGCCGCAACAATTTTCAACAAAACCGTCGTTTTCGATATTTTCCGCAATCCGATTTCGATGGTCCCGTTGGGATATCTAATAGGAAGGTAGGGGTGCATCACCGGAATAAAAGTGGTCTGCGTCGATGGTTGGGGAGCTCATTCCGCAACCGACTTACGGGAAAGAAGGGACTATGGCGAACCAATCAAACCTCGATGATCAAAATGGAATCAGCCACAGTATTCCGCCCGGCATCACGGCGCTCATCGCGACCTACCGCCGTCCGCAGACGCTAATGCCGCTGATCGAGGCTGTGCGGGGCCAAAGCGTGCCGCCAAGCCTGCTGTGGGCTTGGGCCAACGAGCCCTGGGATGAATTCTCAACCTGCCTGCGCTCCGCAGGATTCGATCGCCTTGTGATGTGCAGCCAAAACGCCTATTTCCACGGCCGCTTCGCGCTAGCGCTCTTGGCCCCGACGGAGTACGTGGCGATTTTCGACGACGATTCGATACCAGGCTGTGACTGGTTTGCAAATTGCCTGGAAACAATGGCCCTTACACCGGGTATTTTGGGGACCGCAGGGGTGGTACTCCATAGCCCAACCTATGCCAGTCGCACGATGCACGGCTGGCAGCGACCGAGTGGTACTGGACATGATCCGGCCGTCGAGGTCGACCTGGTGGGCCAGGCTTGGTTCCTGCGGACCGAATGGGTGCGGTACCTATTCGTTGAACGGCCGGTGACACTCACCAATGGTGAAGACATCGAGCTGGCCGCCCGTGCCTGGCGGTTGGCGGGCATTCGCTCCTATTGTCCGCCCCACCCTGCCGGTGATCTGCGCCGTTGGGGTTCGACGCGCGGCCTGGAATTGGGCGTGGACCAGGTCGCCTCGTCGATCGCGCGGCCCAATCACCTGGCCGAGCGCGACCGGATCGTACAAGCCGAGATCGCTGCAGGTTGGGTGCCCCTCTTCGCTCGTGGTGGAATTCAAAAGAGCACCAATCGTCAAGAGGTAGGACGCCCCTCCCAGGCGGTCCACTTCCCAGTCCAGTCGTTCGCTGTTGCCGCTACCGAGGATCGTGGCAACGAGCCGGTTTCAGAAAAAATCTTTAATTGAGCATGGCAATGACTCGTAAATCGAAACGCCGAAAGCGGCATCAACAGGCCAAACGTCGAATTGCGGCACGCATCCGCGGCGCGCGGAATTTCGTTGACGACCGAGAGCGGCTCATGGACAGCGGGCACGAGCCCAGTGACCTCAATCATCTGACATCCGGACCGGGTGCTCCGCAAGACGATTCGCAATCGCGCCAGCCGCAGGCCGCGAGCAACCGGGATTTGAAGTTTTTCGACGCGATAGAGAACTGCGAAGTGCTGGCCAACTACCAACCGGATCCTGGCTCCGGCCGTTTTGGCGAGATCAATTTCGGCGATCTGCTCAACCACGCTCGCGATCCGTTACACCTCTTGCGGCAAGCACGCCAGTGGCTCGCGCCGGGTGGCACGCTGAAGGCCAGTTTCGTCAACGCCCGGAACAAAACGATCGTCGGCTCGCTGTTGTCCGGTGAGTGGAGCACCGGAAATCCTTCAACGGGCGGCCAGACTCCGATCCGACTCTACACCCGGCGCGAGATCGAAAAGCTCTTTTACCGGGCCGGCTTGACGCTACATGAACTGCGCGTTGAAGAAACCCCAGACCTCCAGCGCTGGCGCAGCGAGTCAAGAGTCGCCGAGATCGTGGTGGGGTCGCTGCAGATCAGCGCTCCGTCGTCGGAGGAAGCGGAGGAATTTCACGCCGAGCGTTTTTTGGCGATGGCGCTGGCGCCGGCCATGCTGACCAAACAACCCGACTACGGTCTGACCTCCATCGTGATTGTGACCTGCAACCAACTGGAGTACACGCGACAGTGCCTGGAAAGCATTCGTTTTCACACGGATGAACAGTACGAGTTGATCTTCGTAGATAACGGCTCAACGGACGGCACGGTCGAATACCTCAGATCGGCGGCCGACGTGCGACTTATCGAAAACGCCGACAACCGTGGTTTTCCCGCCGCCGCCAACCAGGGGATTTTGGCCAGCCATGGCCGGCAAATCCTGCTCTTGAACAACGACGTCCTGGTCACGACCGGTTGGCTGGATCGCATGCTGAGGGCCTTGCACAGTGATCCCCAGGTCGGCCTGGTCGGTCCCTGCTCGAACGCCGTCAGTGGCTCCCAGCAAGTACCTGTCAGCTATGACGACTTGGCGAGTCTCGACGGCTTTGCCTGGGATTGGGGCCATCGGCACGATTCTCAGCGGGACGAGGTCCGGCGGCTGGTTGGGTTCTGTCTCCTCTTCCGCCGCGAACTGACCGACCAGATCGGCGTGCTCGATGAGCGGTTTGGGATCGGCAACTTTGAAGACGACGATCTCTGCCTGCGGGCCAGGCACTCCGGTTACCGCTCGGTCATCGCCCGGGACGCCTTCATTCATCACTTCGGCCATCGCACGTTCGCCGGTAACGGCGTCGATCTGAACGCGCTGCTATTGAAGAACGAGCAGATCTTCCAGGAAAAATGGCAAGGGCAGGCCATTAGTCACTCGTTATCGGTCGTTGGCGGCGAACAGCGGTCAAATGACCATTCATCACACTTACTATCGCCAGATCCTCGCTTGGACGCCTCCTACGGTCACCATTCCCCTATTCGCTGCAAACTCTCGTGCTGCATGATCGTGCGAAACAACGAACCGACGATCGGCGCGGCGGTCGAAAGCGTCCTCCCTTGGGTCGATGAGGTGATCGTGCTCGATACGGGGTCCACGGACAAGACCCCCGAAATCTGCCGACGGCTCGGCTGCCGCGTCTATCATTTCCCCTGGCCGGACAGTTTTTCCATTGCCCGCAACGAATCGCTCAAGTATGCCCGCGGTGAGTGGATCTTCTGGATGGATTCAGACGACGTCATCGACGCCGAAAACGGACGCAAGCTCGCTGAATTGATCCGTGGGTTCATAGATCCGAAGATCCTCGGCTTTACGATGCAGGTCCATTGTCCGACACCCGATCGTGACGGCGATTTCGATGCCACTATCGTGGACCACTGCAAAATCTTTCGAAATCGGCCCGATCTGGGGTTCGAGGGACGGATACACGAACAGGTCCTGGGTTCGATCAGCCGGGCCGGCGGCGAGGTAGCCTACACGCCGCTGTTCGTGGTGCATGCTGGCGCCGACCACACGCCCCAAGGCCGTCGGCGCAAGTTGGCCCGCGATTTCAAACTCTTGCGGTTGGAGCTCCGCGAGCAGCCTGGCCATACCTTCACGCTTTTTAACCTGGGAATGACGTTTGCCGACGCCAAAAAGTACCGCCAAGCCGTACGTGTGCTCAAGCGCAGCCTGGCAGCTGCCGACCCAGGTGAGACGCACGTCCGCAAAATTTACGCCCTTTTGGTCAGCAGCCTCAAAGAGCTCGGCTGCAAGGAAGAAGCCATGCAATATTGCCAAGAGGGACTGGCGCTGTTCTCCAAAGACCCTGAACTGCACTTCCGCTCGGGCATCCTGCACCACGATGCGGGCCGGCTGCGTCAGGCCGAGCAGGCGTACCTGGCGGCCCTGGCTAACGACGACGAGCTGCACTTCGCCAGCCTCGACCGGGGGATCACGGGCTACAAAGCGCGTCAAAATCTTGCTGTGGTCTACGGCGACATGGGCGCCCCACACAAGTCTGAGGAACAATGGCGGCGGATTACCGAGGAGGTGCCGGGCTATCGCTATGCCTGGCAGTGCCTGGCCGACAATCTCTTGGAACAAGGCGAGTGGGGCGCGGCCGAGGCCTTGGCGGCCCAGTTGTTGCGCAGCCCGGAGTTGCGCGCGACTGGGCTGGTCCTGGCGGCCCAGCTGGCCGAGCGCCGCGGCGACCTGCCGCTGGCGCGGCAGTTACTCGTCGAGGGCGTCGAACAATGCCAAGGTGATGAACGACCGCTCGAAGAACTCTGCCGGCTGCTGTTCCACCACGCCAGTCCCGAGGACGCGGAAGCGGCCTTGGTGCGGCTCGTTCGGGAGAAGCCCGACGACGCTGCAGCGCAGCATAATCTGGCGGCAGTGTATCTGCGGCAGGGGAGGTACGCCGAGGCGATATCGCTGCTCGAAAACTCGCTCCGGCTACGCCCAAATTCAGAAACCACCGAGCACCTGCTGGACAGCGCCCAAGCTGCGCTGGCGAGATAGGACCGAGAGGCGTAAAGGGAAACAGCACAACAACACGTATCGAGCGATATGCGGCCAATCGAAAATATGGCCGGCAGGCACGATGCACGCCAAGCGAGTCACTGATCCATGACGTATTTTCCGCATTGCCACTCACGACGCGATCTCGAAGGTGAAACCGAATACGCCTACTGCGCGCATCCGGGGATGCACATCCAGGAGCAGCGGGTGAGCGTGGGAGTCTGCGAGATTTGCGCATTGCGGCATGGTCCGCCCCCCGAGACGTTCCGCCCCTTTCCGCCGCCCCCGCCGCGCGGACTGTGCCGGCACCTGGGCGCCGAGACCGGCGTTCGCGACTGCCCGAGCTGCCTTAGAAACGTGCGACTGAAGGTCTTTGCTTGCCACCACCCGGCGCACGTGGAGACGACGATCCAGGAGTGCCTGAATTGCCCCGACCATGAGGAGCGGCTTGAAGAAAACGGGGAACGGGCGGAAGACGGGAAGACCGCCGCCAGTATTGGGTCGGCAAACTATTATCAATGAAAGCCGAAAACTGACAATCCAAGAGGAATCGTAATCATGTCATCCAATTGCGGCTGTAACATCGCCCCAAACGGCATCGCCACCCATTACAACATGGTCATTAGCGGCCTCTCCAATAACTTCTGCTCCCAATGTGCGCTGCTCAACGGAACGGTTGTCATGACGATGACATCGGCGGGCTGCACTGGCAATGGCAATCTCACCGCGTGTAGCTTGACGTGGGGCCTGAACTTCCAAACCGACGCCAATGGCAAAATCGAAGCGACTCTGATGTTGGTGGGCGCGGGCTCCGTCTCGTGGTCACAGAGTGGCCTGCCCGACTGCTGGCAGGTCATGACCCTCAGCGGCGGTGGAACCTCCTCACAGTGTAATGGTTGGCCGTCGACGATCACGCTTACGCCGGTTCCACTCACGTACGCGGAGCTGAGCGCCGCCTCGGCCTGCATTCCCGGATTCCAGCCGGGAAATGGGCCCGGTTCCAATCTGGCCATCGTGCAGCCTCCCTACCTGGGCAGCGTTTGTGCCGACCCGCTGGCACTGACCGAAGGGGTCGGCGGTGGTTTTCTCGATTTTCTCAAAGCAGCAGTCCCGCCCAAGGCCGGCGCCGCGGCTACGTCCTGCGGGTGTGGTGGCGGCTGCGGCTGTTCCAGCGGCGGAGGCGGCTGTGGCTGCTCCGGCGGGGCCGGCTCATCCGGCGGCGCCACGCCGATGGGCGCCACAACTAAGGCAGTTCAGATGGCCAAGCCGGGTGCGGCCGCCGGTGGCGCCTCCGGAAACGCCGGCGGGTGCGGCTGTGGCTGTGGTTGCGGTACTACTGCCGGGCCGGCGAATCTCGGTGCCATGATCAACCAGCTCTCGCAGGCGGGTCCGGGCCAAATCAACTTCTCCAGTGGCAGCCTGCTCATTCCGCTCCCCGTGCCAGCGGCCGGCCCCTTCGCCGCGCAGCCCACGCTGTTCTACAACTCGATGTCGCCCGCCGCCAGTGAGTTCGGCGCCGGCTGGAGCAACCTCTACAAGCAAAACATCACCACGTCCTTTGGCGCACAGGCCGTGACCATCACCAAGGGCAGCGCGACGGTCTTGCGCTACGCCGGTACGGGCGGAACCTTGACGCCCCCCGCCGGTGTGCAAAACGGCCTGGTCAAGAACATGGACATGACGTTCACGGAGACCCAGCCCAACGGATCCCTCCTGAACTACAATACCTCGGGCACGCTGGTCAAACTAAAAAACCCGGCCGGCGCCACCTGGACCATGGCACACGACGGCGGTGGTCGGATCACCAAAATCACCGACCCGGTCGGGGGCCTGACCAGCATGGCCTACGATGGTTCCAACAAGCTCAAGCGGATCGTCGATGCGTCTGGCCGAATCACCAGTTTCACAGTTGATGGCAGTGGCAATCTGCGCCGCTGCACCATGCCCGACCTCTCGATCAACACGTTTCTCTACGACGGCAACAGTCGGCTGACCACGTTCATTGATGCCGATCTCAACCGCTGGAGCTTTACTTACGACAGCAACCATTTCGTACACACCGTCAAATCTCCCAGCGGTAACACCACGACCTACTCCTGGCCCAGCTCAGGCACCACAACCGTGGTCGATCCGGCCGGCAAAACCTACACGATCCTCTACAATGGGGCTCGGAATATCCGCGCGCTCGTTGATCCACTCGGACTGCGGACGTCGATCGGCTGGGCGGGTAATGCCATCAGCACGCTGCAGGACCCGACCGGCGCGCTCACGACCATGAGCTACCGAAAGGCCGCCAACGGAACGCAGCAACTGCGTACCATCACGAATCCCCTGGGTTTTGCAATCACTTACCTCTACGACAGCAGCGATCGGGTCAAGGCAACGATTGACAGTAATGGCAACCGTACGTCGTTTTCTTGGAACAGCTCGAACCAGCGGACCGCGCTGATCGATGCGCTGGCCAACCGCTGGACAAGCACGTACACGACGCAGGGCACGGTCAAGACCCTGAAGGATCCCTTGTCGCATGTCACGACGAACGTCTATGACAGCCAGGGCCGCCAAACGGCGGTCGTGAACCCACTCGGCCAGCGGACCAGTTTTGGTTACAACGCCAACTCCCAGGTGGTCCGCGTGCAAAACGCGTTGGGTCAGATCACGACCACGCTCCGCGATTCGATGAACCGCGTGCGGGCCGTTGTCGACCCACTTCTGAACCGGACCTCGATGACCTACGATAGCGATGGCCGGCTGCGGATGACAACTAGCCCGTTGGGATGCATCACGACCAACTTGTACGACACCGAGGGCCGCCTTCGCGTTGTGATTGATGCCATGAACGGCCGAACGACGATGGGCTATGACTCGCGGGGCAACCAGATCACGGTCACGAACCAGCTCAACCAGGTCACGACCAGCGTCTACGATACGGCCAACCGGTTGATTGCAATCGTGGATCCGATGTCGAATCGCTCAACGACCGGTTACGACGCCGCGGGCCGCGTTGTCCGCCAGCAAAACCCGCTGGGCTTCATCTGGACGACGCTCTACGACTCGGCCGGACACGTTCGTGCGACTGTCGATCCGATTTTGAACAGGACATCGCTCACTTACGATAAGCAGGGCAACCAGGTCACGGTGAAAAACCCGCTCTCGGCGGTCACGACAACGCTGTATGACGCCTTGAACCGGCCCAGGGCAGTTCTGGATCCCTTGTCCAACCGGACAAGCATGGCCTACGATGCTGCCGGCCGCCAAGTCCGGGTGACAAATCCGCTCGGGTTCATCAACACGACGGTCTATGACGCGGCGGGGCGCGTGCACGCCCAAGTGAACCCACTGAGTCTCCGAACAACGATTGCTTACGACGCGGCGGGCCGTCGAATCACGGTGACAAACCCATTGGGTTTCGTGTCTTCAACCGTGTATGACGCGGCGGGGCGGACCCGGGCCATCGCAGATCAACTCGGCAACCGGGCTACGATGGGCTACGATGCCCAGAGTCGCATGATTACCCGCAAAAACCCGCTCGGGTTCGTCTGGACGACCATTTACGATTGCCTTTCCCGTGTCCGCGCGACCATTGACCCGCTTTCGCACCGTGTTTCCTCAGGATATGACGCCGCTTCGCGGCAGATCACATCCACAAACGGCCTCGGTTTCGTGACTTCAACTCTCTACGACGCGGCGGGCCGCGCCAAGGCGATCATCAATCCTCTAGGCTTCCGGTACACCACCCTTTTCGACGCCGCATCACAGCCCGTGGCGACGATTGACCCTCTGAGCCGCCGCAACACGACCGTCTTCGATGCCGCAGGGCGGACCAAGGCCACCGTGGACCGCCTCGGTTTCAGGACCACACTGAGCTACGACGCCGCGTCGCAAAACACCGTAGTGCAGGATGCGCTTTCTCGGCGAACAACGACCGTTTTCGACCTCGCCGGGCGTGTCCGCGCGACTGTCGATGCCTTGAACTTCAGAACGACAATCGGTTATGACGCCGCCTCGCGACAGGTGACGGTCACCAATGCCGTGGGCGCCGTGAACTCCACCGTTTACGACGTAGCGAACCGCGTCCGTGCAACAGTCGATGGCACTGGAGCACGCACCACCATGGCCTACGATGCGGCTAGTCGCAGGGTAAGCGTACAGAACGCATTGGGCAAACTGACCACAAGCGTCTACCTGGCGACTGGCTGGCTTCACGCGACGATTGACGCGCTTCTGAACCGGACGACGAATTCGTACAGCGCCGCAGGCCAGCTCGTCGCTGTTCGGGACCCGAACAACAACGTCGTCACCTCGGTTTTCGACGGCGCGGGCCGTGGGGTGGCGACCGTGAATGCGCTCGGCTTCCGCGTTACCCAAGTCTTCGATGCGGCCAATCGGCGCACGGCCATCATCGACGCGCGCTCTAACCGTTACTCATTCGCTTACGATTCCGCCTCCCGTCAAATCCGCCAAATCGATCCACTCAGCCGTATTCAAACCGCGATCTTCGACGCCGCGAACCAAAAGGTTGTTCGAATCGACGCGCGTGGCAACCGGGTGAGCCAAGTCTACGACAACGCCGGGCAGTTGCTCGAAGTGTTGTACCCCGACGGCACGCGCGTGACCCAGACTTGGGATGCAGTCGGTAATCGCACCGTTCTCGCGGATTCAACCGGCCAGTACCAGACGCTGTACGACAGCCTGAACCGCGCCCGAGCCGTAACTACGCCGGCCAGTCTGACCATTAGCCTGGCCTTCGATGGCGTCGGGCGGCGGCGCTACATGATCGAGCCGAGCGGCGGCCGGTTCAGCTACAGCTACGATCTGGCCGACCGCAACACGTTGGTCATCAACCCGCAGTCCGAGCGGACCAGCTGGACTTACGATGCCGTCGGCCGGCCCATAGTCCAGCGACTGAGCAACCTGGTTCGCGTCAGCTCTGCCTACGATGACGCCAACCGCCTGATTCGTCTCGCCAACCTGACTTCGACGGGTACCACGATTTCCAGCTTCCGCGACACCTGGGATGTCGCCAGTAATAGACTGCACCGCACCGAGGCTGATGGAACGCTCGTCACTTGGAGCTACGATGCCAGTTATCAGCTCACGCGGGAGCGGCGCAATGGGGCGAATTCCTACGACACGACGTATGCCTACGACGCCTCTGGAAATCGCAGCAAGAAACTCGACAACGCTGTGACTACGACCTACTCGTATGATGCCGCCAACCAACTTACGAAGTACGTGGACAACACGGGGACGACGACGTTTGCGTTCGACGCGAATGGCAACCAACGGTTGCAGATCGCCTCGGCCGGCGGCGGCACAACGACCAACACTTGGGATTTTGAAAACCGGCTTACCAAGGTGGCACTGCCCAGCGGCACGCTGAACACGTTCGCCTACAACGGCGATGGCCAGCGTGTCCAACGACAGGATTCGTCAGGGACACTAAAGGAGGTCTGGGACGGTCAAAAGATCCTGCTCGAAACCAACCAGACGAATGTGACTCAAGTGATATACACGCTGTCGCCAGACGTCTACGGCGATCTGGTCAGCCAGCGGCGCTCGGGCGTTTCAAGGTATTTTCTGTTCGACCCACTGGGATCAACAGACCGGTTGACTGATGGCAGCCAAAGCGTGACTGACACGTACATCTACAAGGCGTTCGGGGAGTCGCTGCTGGCAGGCTCGACGGTAAATCCGTTTCGGTTCGTCGGCAGTGTTGGCTATTGCTTTGACCCGGATTTATCTCAGTACACCGCTCGCGCGCGAGCCCTACGGCCCGTGATTGGCAGATGGCTCAACATTGATCCATCCGGATTTTCGGGCGGTGACATTGCCCTTTTTCAACCTGGATCCAAAGCGATCCCGGCTGATCTGTATCTGTATGCGTCAAACAATCCCGTCCGTTTCAGAGACCCATCAGGGTTACAGGCTACGGACATTCGTAATGGAGTATCCGACGAAATTGGTGATGGTCTGTTCAATACAATCCTGACGACTCTTGGGTTGTGTGGAGGTGTCACCACCGTCTATCTCGCCCCGACTATTTCAAACGTTGTCTCGAATGATTTCATCTGCAGAGCGTCTGAAAATGCAGCCGTACTCTTAGTCGGAGTCGTGCTGAGGAGGTTCTTTGCCTCGCCTTTCCCTCGCACCAAAGTAAAACGGTGTCCGCCAGAAAACCCAACATGTTGTCTAACCCACGCGTTTGCATTAATGATCAACTTTCACGCCAGGTTAGTGATTCAGGTTCAAATCCCATTTAACAGGTGCACAATAACGATTACGATCCGAGGAAGTTTGACTGGGCTTCTGGCCATCGGCCATTGCTGTCCCCCGAATACGGACTGCGGGAAGCCCCCGGTGCCGGTTACGACAACATCTGACCTCGATTTGGGCGAGGAAACGCTTGACTTAGATCTGGACCCTCTGACATAGCGCGTTAGCGCGAGGGTGAGGCTTCGACAAGACGCGTACCAAACGGGGTGCCGGTGTGTTCAAAACAGTTCTTGCCCTCCTTGAAAAGAAAGAGCTTTATCAGCTCCGATTCGGCAGTGATCCTGCATTCCTTCCCTACGATTTCACCAGCGCGGATCGCAGCCGCTACTCGATCACAATTGAGGACGTAAACCTTGCACTGATTGTGATCGTTGAACTCGTATCGCCAAATAATGTATCCCTCATGCTCGTTTCCCCAGCACAGATACCTCCCGGAGCCGATCTTGGTGCAAAACAAATCCAACGGTTCATCCGAGAAAGCAGGATCTATTAGTTGGAGGACGTTGTCGCTACCTTCCTTCCTCCGGATCACCGCTACCTCCTTAACGTGAGGGCGGTCGTCCTTCCATTCGCCAATTAGTTCATCGTCAATCGTCGATGTCTCCTCATCGCAAAGTGGATGCTCGGATAGTACCATATACTTGGCGACCCGATCCCTCTTGGGGAAAAAACGAACACCTTTCGGGATGCAACCGGAGACGGACATGAGGAATAGCAGCACGAATAGCTTAGCGATTGGTCGTGAAGCGGGCGTATTCATCGCCATCCTCCTTTCGAGGGCCATGAAAAATGAATTAGCACCTGCATGCCATTCTCGGCCGCTATGAATTGCAACTCGTTTTCCGCAAGTCCCGTCGGTCGGTGTGACGTCGATGTCACTAGAGAGCGCAACGTGGTGAGTCAATTGGCTCCGAGCGGGCGCGCCGAATCGCGTTCTCGGGTTTCGCCCACAACTCCGGCCAGTCGCCTTAGGCCATCGTGCCCAACTCGATCTTCACATTATGCCCGCTCTGGTTCAGCGCGTTGTTAGTCTGGCTTCGATTGCGGATTTTTGGAGCGAAGAACAAACACAGCAGCATCAGACACCACCGCGGCATATTCGCCATCCGAATCGCCGTGGTAGGGGAATGCATCGAGCGTGGAACCAGGGAAAAACGAAAACACTCGCTCAAGTCTGCTATCCGATATCCGAAAGACCACCCCTTCACAGACCAAGTAGGCTTGGTCGTTGACAAGAAGTGCAGTGGCCGACCGGCCGCCGGACCTGCGAAACTCTCCGGCCAAAGCTGGCCGAGCGGGATCCTTTGTTGAGAAGATTGCCGAATTCCCATGCACCTGTACGTTCGCGCCTGTGAACGAATTGCTCGTGGTATCAGCATCCAGGCTAGCAAGGAGCCCTTTTTCGGGCACCGGAAACAGATGATATGGAGTTCGTGTCGTTGTGACGAATCCGACTTCCTGTGGGTCTTTCGGATTAGTTATGTCGCAGACCATAATGCCATCCCGATCATTCCGCTCGGTATCAAAGGCGCCTACGTAGAGGAAGTTTTCGACCGCGCAGCCGGTCCAACCGTATCGGTCGGTCTTCGTGGTTGCCAGGAGTATCGGTTCCGTCGGCTGGGCCATATCATAGGAGCAAATCACGTTCTTCCCAAGGACGAACGCATAACTCCCGTATGGAACAATCGATGAGGCGTAATCGCTCGTGCCATTGGGCCCAACGCGTCCGATGTATTTGGGTTCCTCTGGTGCGTCCAACGAGTAGACTTGTAGTCCTCCGTGGTCGGTGCAAACCAGTGCGTCTCCAAAGACTCTCAGGTCGTCGCCATCTCCGGCGTCGCCGATCGTTTTCACCGGACGCAAGTTCGTTTCTCGGTCTTCCGTTCCAACGCGGTATACATAAACGCCGCCGTCCCGATCAAGCGCATAGACGAGTGGCATCCGTACGGCCACAGACCGGAATGGGTGGTTAACTGCGAACAACGGCACGGGAAAGACGTCTTCCGCGGGGAAGTCGTTTTCAGTTTTTGGAAAGAGGAGCCGTGCGGCAAGTTCGAACTCTCGTGAGCCATCGTCCTCGGCTCTGACGGTTGCGGCAACACCGAGCAACAAGGCAAGGCTCAACAACGATCGGCGTCGTATTATCATGAGGAGCCAGCTGTGGGGCCTAGCGTTAATTTTAATCCTGCGGGCAGTGAAACGGGTCAAGATGTCAAGATGGCTTCGGGTTGTTTCCGAACGCCGTAGACTCACGGCATTGTAGAGCGCAGACGGTGCGCAAACAAGCAACGTTTTGGCGCAGTTCGAAGCGCACAGAATCTACATAATAATTGGAGCAACGGTCGGTGCCGCGAGGTAGTTCACGTCGGCCAAGAAGTCAGAGGCCCGCAAACTCAGACACCCACCCCTTTCGTCAAGCCATAAGCACTTGAGGCACAGCGTCTTACGTCGCTCCACGGCTTGCGTTCCACGGTCGATCCGCTTTCGCACCGCGTCAGCGCTGGTTACGACCCCGTCTCGCGGCCGATCACCTCCACGAACGGCCTTGGTTTCGTCACGACGACGGCTTAGGGTCGCGGATTAAATAACCTCCCAACTTCCGGACGGTTCAGGTGCTGCCGGACCAGCTTTTTAGCCGTTTTCTGGCCGGTGTGGGCGGGGCGATTTATCGGCGTCTCAACGTGCCGACGGCCAACCGTCACATTGCCACCTTGTTCGGCAAGATCACGCTGACCCGCAGAGGATATCGGGATGTGGACCGGAATTCGGAGGAGGCCACGATAATTCCGCTGGAGATGGCGTTGGGTTTGGTTGAAGGAGCCACGCCTGCGTTGGCCTGCGAGGCGGCCCGGGCTCTGGCCGAGACAGGGGCAACGCAGCAGGCAGTCTTGGCGCGACTGCGGCGCGAGCACGGTGTGGAGTGGGGCGTGAAGAAATTGCGGGCGTTGTCGGAGCAAGTTTCCTCGGCGATGACGCCGCTGCGGCGCGAGCAGCAGGCAGCGCGTGTGGTCGAGTGGCTGAAACAGGCGCAGGCACAACGAGGTTCTGGCAAGCCGGTGCTTGCCGTGGGCCGCGATGGAATCACACTCTGCACACGGCCGCATCGTTTTTGTGAGGTCGCCACCACCGCTACGATCACGGTTTACGACCGCCGGGGACAGCGGCTTGGGGCCGTGTATCTCGCCTATGTGCAAGAGTTAGGTTAGGGCAGGCACCATGACCGACGAATTGACCACGCTGATCGAGGAGGTAGTGCGGCAATGGAACGGGCAATTGCCACGGCTGTCGTACATTTCCGATGCGGGAGGCTCCGAAGTCAAGTTCTTCCGTCGGGTGTTACGGAAAATGCGGCACCCGGTTTCTGACAGGCAAGACGCTCGATTGGCAATGGATTGTCGATTTTTACCACGCCAGCGAACGGTTGCATACGATGGGCGCAGCGTTGTTTGGCGAGGGGCGCGCAGCATTTGCTTGGGCGCGCCGAATGGCTAAGCTCTTGAAGAAACCCAACGGACCGTTCCGCGTCCTGCATGCGGCGGCCGTCGAGAAGGCCAACCAAACGATGAGCCGGGCCGCGAAGAAAAAATTCCAGACTCCCTACAACTACCTGCGTGCTCGCACCAAGTACATGCAATGCTCGAAATACCGGCTGTCCATCGGCAGCGGTGTCACGGAAGCGGCCTGCAAGATGGTCTTTACCGAGCGGCTGAAACTTTCCGGGTTGATGTGGAGCAAGACCGGCGCACAAACGATTCTCAACCTTCGGGTGATTCTGCTCAGCGGCCTGCGGGAGAAAGTTTACACGGCTACCCTTAAGCAGCCTCACTTTCGCAGCGAGTGGACTCCCGCGTCCTCACTCTCAGATACCCATCGAAACGTCCGGACAAAGTGCGCATGAGCGAGACGGCACCCTTTCGCCCAGACCTAATCGTCGCATGCAGTTTCGGCGGCGCCGTTGCGTTGCACTTAAAAATATCCGCAGGCGAAGCTTCTGCTCTTTTTCCCACTTTGGCGACGAAGCATGCGGGCGATCGTGGCCCCGCTGCCGATCGTCCGTCGGATGAGCCGGATCGCAATGGGCGTACGATTCGTTTGGTCGCTCCCGTCTGATTGCCACGCCCCACCCGGCTCCGTTGTCCTGCATTGCCCGCTCGACCAAATGGTGCCGATCGCGAATAGCCGGCAATTGCTGGCCCAAAGCGGGCTGCCTCCGGAGAATCTGGTGGAGGTCGCGTACAACAGCCAAGCCGCATTCCATCGTCACGGGTTCGACGCCCACCGATTGAACTTTGCCAACGCCCTGGACCAGCTTGAAGTCTGGGTGCGGCGATTCACTTCGGCCGATGGGGGCGGGCTCTATGCGCCGTGCGGTTCAACCGTTAACCGAATTCGTGGCCCGCGCCTGAAGAATGCAGAAATGAAGGGGGCTGCGCCCGGCACGCGAATTGAAGAGAGGATGACGCCGAAACGACGCTAATGCCGCTGGCTGGAAGTATGGCGTCAACTCCAGGACATCAGGGAGGGCAAGGTGGTCGCTGGCGATCCGGCAATAACCGAAGCCCGCCTGCTGGAGGAGTAGAAGGCCTCGAATGGGAGGCTGGCCGGGAAGACTTCAAGGATCGGGGCCGACGATGAGTGGCCAGGGGCGGCCAGTGCTTGCGCTAAAGCAAGTGAAGCAGGGATATTTGGCGTAAATCTCGCACAGGACACGACAGGCGCAGCGCAAAGACACGGCCGTATTGTCGAGATGGTCTCGGCGAGTTTTCGTACGGCATCGGGAGAGGCTCCGTTCTTGGTGAGGCGCCGCGGCGGACCGGAACATCCGAATTCCATAGGCGTGCCGTGCGTCAGCTGCGCGACAACTGACATACGAGCGGCAACAAGAGGGATGTTGTCGAACGGGTTTTCTTCAAGAAGCTCTGCACCGAACGGTGGGATGAAGGAGAAGAGGAGTGAGCTAGAATAGAGTGTCCGAGACGAGCGAATTTTCTGCAACCATGTGAGACCCGTATGACGACGCCCAAGAAAACATAGCAAATCCTCGTCAGCCGCCACGCCATGTTTGAATTTGCGGTGGATGCGAAAACGCCCGAGGAGGCCTGCAAAATCCTTGGGCGCGAACTCCGTTCCGGCGAATTGAAACGTGCGCGTGGCGGCCAGCAGCCGACGATGGAGGTTTAGGCGGATCCGTCTGACGCAGGTGGCGCCTGGGCCATTATGTGCAGTTCGGATCAACCCGAAAAAGCGCAACCTGCCATCATGGCTTGGAACGGGAGAGAAATTGTAAAGTCCGACATACTCTCATTCGCCTTGCACAAGTAACTGACGTTTACGACCTGACCGTCATGCAGGTATCTCGGAGGTTTTCGATGCCGAAGTCCACCTTGAGGTTGATCCCCCGTACGATCCTGACGGAAATCAAGTCCGACGCGGTGCGATGAATCACATGGGACAGTTCTTGAAACAGGATAATAGATAAGAAAAAGCCACGACCACCAGGTCGCGGCTTGCCGCTCGGTGCCAACCCGCCCTCGTGCCCCGCCCCAATTGGGGCCATGGCAAGGGCGGGCAAACGTGTTCTCACCGGCGGATGTCGCCGCTGTTTATGGCCGATGCCCACAGCACGGCAGCAACGATCAGAAACACGATCCAGGAGCCGGTCATTCCGCCGACCAGTGCGGCAACGGCCACGCCTCCGAGCATGTGAATGCTGTTGAGCTTTTGCTTTGCTCCCATTTTGGGTTCCTCCTTTTGAAAATGAGCGCTGTTTCCTTGGTAATCAGACGAGTAATGTCAGCCGCTGGCGCTTGGCCGCATTCAGGACGTATTGCTCCTCAAGTTCGAATTCGATCGAGTGGACGGCGAATCGCTTACATCGTTGTTGATCGACGGCGTACAAACCACGTTCGTCGCGGAATGCGCCGGCATAAAGAGCGAGGATCGCTGGAGTTTGCGATCGCGGCCAGGACTATGAGGGCGATGCGATCAACGAGACTTGGACTCGGTCCCATGCCGCCCCGTCGCTACTCCGGCGACGGGGCAGCCTGGGCCACTAAGATGCCGCATTGATCAGCATCTCACCATCGCCAGGTCGCCGGCCTCGGCCACTGGCTCACCCTGGAACGCCTGCCAGTTCCGCCGAAGCTTCGCCCGGATCTGTGCAACGCGGCCGGCGCTGATGCCGAACATTCGGGCCGTGTCGCGACTGGTCTCGCCGGTGGCCAGCGTGGTCGCGACGCGCCGATTGCGATCAGTGAGTCGAGAGAGCCAGTCACCGAAGTCGATCCGGGCAATGGCCGTTTCAGCGGGCGTCGAACGGCGATCCTCGACCAGGATTTCCCTCCAGGCACCGCTCTGGCCGCGGCGAATGAGTGGCTTGACGACAATGCCGCGGAGCTTTTGGGCTCGCTGAGACATGACGTCGTCAATCCGTAACAGGCCAGTAACCCGCCGGCCGGTGCGGAACTGCCTCGCGGCGTACATGGCCAACACGCTTGGGTAAGCGATGTCGGCCCGCCCCTGCTCGAACAGCTTGACGTAGGCATCCAGCGCTAAGGCCAACGACTCCTGGACGGCATCTTCGCGGGTCGCGAGCGTGAAGCCGCTAAAAGAAAAGTTGAGCCGGGCGCGAATGGAGGGCAGCATGGCCTCGAACGAGTCGTGCCAAGCGGGCTTGTTGGTCGAATTGGATACGGCGATACCGATCATCAGGAAAGTCTCCGTGGGTCTGTGGGACCGCCCCGACGACCGGGGCGGTCGTATTGGGAAACACACGAACCGCCCACGCAGACGCGAGGGCGAACAATTCGGATGCGCGGCTCGAGGGCAACCGCCAATAGTTAACGTGGGGCAGATTTGGACCGGCCGGTGAATTGCGACAAACGCCACGGCTCACGAGAGAGTGGTCAACGGCCTAAAGTCGCAACAGCCAAACAGTGAGGGCGGAAGCTGAAGAACCAGTAGCATGGCTGCCCGAACCGGTCTTGGGGTAAGGCAAGCCGGTCGGCGGAATTGATGGTGACGAATCAATGGCGTCGACCTATTCCAAATTGGATGGTCGATCGATTGGTTCAGCGGACTCCCGGTTTGACTCGTGCCGAGCTTCAGCTTCGCATTCATCGAGCAGTGGACGTACCTCCCGCTGATACTGGTCTCTGAGCCATCGCTTGGCCAGCAAGTAGGCAATGCAGTCCAGAAAGGCTTCAAGGCGTTGCTGGGCGTCGTGGTCGAAATTCTTGTCGGGATTATGCAACATCATGTCGGTCTCCGAGGTTACGTATATAGTCAGCCCGCGGGCTGGCACGATTCTGGGATTCCTCCTGGCAACATTCCGCCTATCGACGCCAGGTCGGCCGCGGCCCGCAACCAGGAGCGCACTTCGCCTAGCGGATCCCGTTCGGCTAGTCGGGCTGCCTCCATGTGGTCGGCGCCCTCCGTGTTGAGCCAACGCTTGGCGCGCTCCCTTTGTCGTTTGCGGGCTCGCCCAGGCAACGTTTCCCAGGGGACATCCGTGACCCATTGCTCGTAGCAACACCTCGCAGCCAACTCCGCAACGTCGTCATGATCACCGAACTGAATGTGGATGCCTCTGGCGTCCCACAGGGCGGCCGGTGCCAAGTAGTTTTCCAGACAACGTTTGGTCGTAACGAACGCGCGGCAATTTGGGCGCTGGT
>Ga0265331_10001098_pt1 | contig 20838 bp, 20 predicted proteins | sample 41923metaG_FD_202088 | JGI IMG/M metagenome (GOLD analysis project Ga0265331, IMG submission 202088) | Rhizosphere microbial communities from Carex aquatilis grown in University of Washington, Seatle, WA, United States - 4-19-23 metaG | ecosystem: Host-associated > Plants > Roots > Rhizosphere... | reverse complement strand
TCCCGTCAACCCGAATTACGAGAGCATCCTCGGCGAGACCTGCTACCCGACCCTCGCCGCGGTTCCGGAGCGCGTCGACATCGTCGACTGCTTCCGGAAGCCCGCGGAGATGCCTGCACTCGCGCGCGAAGCCGTAGCCAAGGGGGCGAAGGTGCTGTGGATGCAGCTCGGCATCCGCAACGATGAGGCCGCGAAGATTGCGGATGACGCAGGTCTCGCCGTCGTCGCCGATCGATGCGTCAAGATCGAGCACGCCCGGATCATGGGCGGGCTCAACTGGGCCGGCGTCAACACCGGCGTGATCTCGGCGAAGCGCGCCGGGGCCTGACGCGACGATCGGCATTCCCATGCCCGACCACAAATTCGGCTTCGACACGCTCTGCCTGCATGCCGGGCAGATTCCCGATGCCGCCACCGGCGCGCGCGCGCAGCCCATCTACCAGACGACGTCGTTCGTGTTCGACAGCGCCGACCACGCCGCGTCGCTCTTCAACCTGCAGACGTTCGGCAACGTCTATTCGCGGATCTCGAACCCGACGGTCGCCGCGCTGGAGGAGCGCGTCGCCGCGCTCGAGGGCGGTCGCGCGGCGCTCGCCACCGCCACCGGCATGGCAGCGCAGACGGTCGCGCTGCTCACACTCGCGCGTGCCGGCGATCACATCGTCGCCGCGCGCACGCTCTATGGCGGCACGTACTCCCAGCTTGCGGTGACCTTCGCGCAGTTCGGCATCGACGCGACGTTCGTCGACGCCGACGATCCCGCCGCTTTTCGCGCCGCGATGAAACCCGGCACGAAGGCGGTCTATGCGGAGACGATCGGCAATCCGCAGCTGAACGTCTGCGACATCGCCGGACTTGCCGACGTTGCGCACGCGGCCGGCGTGCCGCTGGTCATCGACAACACGCTCGCGTCGCCGCACCTGTGCCGGCCGTTCGAGCACGGCGCCGACATCGTCGTCCACTCGCTGACCAAATATCTCGGCGGCCATGGCACGACGATGGGCGGCATCGTCGTCGAGTCGGGCAAGTTTCCGTGGGACAACGGCAATTTTCCACAGATGACCGAGCCCTCGCGCGGCTATCACGGCGTCCGCTTCCACGAGACCTTCGGCGACTTCGGGTTCACGATGAAGGCGCGCATGGAGACGATGCGCACGCTCGGACCCACGCTCGCGCCGCTGTCGGCGTTTCTGCTGCTGCAGGGCATCGAGACGCTGCATCTGCGGATGCCGCGCCACTGCGAATCCGCACTTGCTGTGGCGAAGCATCTCGCACAGCATTCCGCGGTCGACTGGGTGTCCTATCCCGCACTTCCAGGCGGCCGCTACGAGGCGCTGGCGGGAAAATACCTGCCGCGCGGCGCGGGCGGCATTCTGACGTTCGGCATCAAGGGCAAAGGCGCTGCGGCCGGCGTGAAGTTCATCGAGGCGGTCGAGATGCTGTCGCATCTCGCGAACGTCGGCGATGCCAAGACGCTGGTGATTCACCCGGCGTCGACGACGCACCGCCAGCTGTCGGAAGACGAGCAGCGCGCAGCCGGCGTCTCGCCGGAAATGATCCGGCTGTCGATCGGGCTGGAAACCCTGGACGACATCCTGTGGGACATCGACCAGGCACTGGAGAAATCACAGCAATGAGACGCTACGCCCCCATCCCCTGGCCGGTTGCCGGCCTTCTTGTCGCCGCTGCGCTGATCGTGCAGGAAGCGCTGCTCAGCTGGCTCGGCGCCAACCCATCACTTGCGCAGACCGCGTACCGGATGCTCGTGTGGACCGTCGGCGCGACCTCGCTCGCGCTCATCCTGCTGCCGCCGCGTCGTCCCGCGTACCTGCTCGGATTCCTCATCTGCGCGGGGCTGATGGGATGGGCATTGTGGCTGCAATACGGGCTCGATCTCGAGCCCTGCCCGCTCTGCGTTTTCCAGCGGATCTGCGTCATCGCGACCGGCGTCGTGTTCCTGATCGCGGCGATCCACAATCCGCGCCGGATGGGCGCGATGGTCTACGCAGGATTCACCGCAATCACCGCCGGAATCGGCGCGTCGCTCGCACTGTGGCACGTCTGGATTCAGGCGCAGCCGAAGGGAAGCGTTGCCGCCTGCGGGATGGGCCTCAACTACATGCTCGAAACGCTGCCGCTGACCGAGGTGATCGGGCGTGTGCTGAAGGGCAGCGGCGAATGTGCCGAGCAGGGATGGCTGCTCATGGGGCTCGCCATTCCCTCGTGGACGTTCGTGTTCTTCATCGCGATGATCGCGGCGGCGTTCGCGCTGGTCGATCGCGAGTGAGGCACTTCAAGCGCCATGCCGCAGCCGGAAAATCAATGGCGCAACGACCGGCTTCGACCTGAACCCCGGATGCGTCGCCGAAAATGGTCAGTACCGCCGCGTCGAGCGCGTTTCCCGGGTAGCTATCCGCCGCTGCGCTGTGCGCTCACCAGGGAACGATCCGGCCAAGGTAATCGAGATATTGCAGACCTGCGTTGCCTTCCTGTGCATTCACGGTTCTGACGAGGTTGGGAATGCTTTCCTCGACGCCGAGACGCGCCTTGGGGCCACCCATGTCGGTGCGCACCCATCCCGGAGCCATGAGCACGATCGCCCGCGGATCGCCGGCGTGGCGGGCCGCGAAGCTTCGCATCAGCGTATTCAGCGCCGCCTTGCTGGCGCGGTATACCTCGTAGGACCCCGACAGATTGTTGGCGACACTCCCCTGCCCCGAGGACATCACGCCGATCGTGCCGGTCGCGGGAACGAGATCCTGCAACGCCTCGATGACCCGCATCGGACTCAAGGCATTCGTCACCAGCACGCGCACGAATTCGTCCGTTGAAACGTCCGCTATCGTCTCCCGATCGTCGTTCTTGACGCCCGCGTTGACGAAGAGCAAGTCGAATTGCCTCGAACCCAGGCGTGCGCGCAACGCGGTGACCTGCTCCGGATCGTTGATGTCGACCATCTCGATTTCGAGCCGCCCATCCGAAGTCGCGGCGAGGGCGTCCAGTCTCGATCCGGACCGCTTCCGCGCAGTGGCAACGACGTTCCAGCCGAGCCTGAGGTATTCCTCGGCCATGGCATAGCCGAGGCCGCGCGACGCCCCGATGAGAAGCAGGCTTCTGGGTGGCGCTTGGGTTGCCATGTCGTTCTCGCTCCGGTGTGTATGTGCGCCCGCCGCCTGCGGACCGCTGCGAACGGCGGCGCCGATGGCCGCCAGTCGTCAGCGACGGGTCCCGACGCGAAGCGGACGATCGTGTCAGGTCGTTGCCGTCAAACCTCCATAAGCTTCGCCTCCTCCTCCGTCAGAAGCCCCTGACGTCGCGTATCGGGCATCAGAATCGCCGAGACCAGCGCGATCGCGCACATGGCGGTCACATACCAGAAGAACATCGACTCGGCTCCGATCGACTTGAACCACAGCGCAACATATTCGGCGCTCCCGCCGAACGCCGCATTGGCGATTGCGTACGAGAGCCCGACGCCGAGCGCGCGCACATGCATCGGAAACAGCTCCGCCTTGACCAGGCCGCCGATCGACGTGTAGAAGCTGACGCCGGTCAACGCGAGGAGCGCGAGGCCGAAGGCAATGTACGGGTCCGCGACGTGCCCGAGCGCACTCAGTACGGGAACGGTCATCAGCACCGTGATCACGCCGAAGCAGATCATCGAGTTGCGCCGGCCGATCCTGTCGGAGATCGCTCCGAACACGGGCTGCAGCAGCATGTAGCAGAACAGAACCGCGGTCATGACCGCGCTCGCCATCTTCGCACTCATGCCGGCCGTGTTGACCAGGTACTTCTGCATGTAGGTGGTGAACGTATAGAAGATGAGCGATCCGCCGGCGGTGAATCCCAGCACGATCAGGAACGACCGCCTGTAGCGCAGCACTCCCCTGATCGTTCCCGCGCCCTCCATGTGGCGCACGTTCTCCGAGGTCGTCTCGGTCAGCGAGCGGCGAAGGAAGAACGCGATCACCGCAGCCAGGGCGCCGATGGCAAACGGGATGCGCCATCCCCAGGACTTCAGCTCCGCGCTCGACAGGAACTGCTGCAGGATCACCAGCACCACCACCGCGAGCAGCTGGCCTCCGATGAGAGTCACGTACTGGAACGAGGCGAAGAAACCCCGATGGCGGTGCAGCGCGACTTCGCTCATGTAGGTTGCGCTGGTTCCGTATTCGCCGCCGACCGACAATCCCTGCAGCAGGCGCGCGAGCAGCAGCAGAGCCGGCGCCGCGACGCCGATCGTCGCGTAGGTCGGAAGCACCGCCACCATCAGCGACCCGGCGCACATCATGATCACCGCAATCATCATCGATATGCGTCGACCGCGCTTGTCCGCGATGCGGCCGAATATCCAGCTGCCGATCGGTCGCATCAGAAAGCCGGCGGCGAAGACGCCGGCGGCATTCAGGAGCTGCGTGGTCTGATCGCCTGCCGGGAAGAACTCCGATGCGAAGTAGAGCGCCGTGAAGGAGTAGACGTAGAAGTCGTACCACTCGACGAGATTTCCGGAGGATCCTCCGATGATCGCCCAGACGCGGCGGCGCGTCTCGGTCGTGCCTATGCCATGGCTGTGGTGCGGCTGAGCGAGGGAGGCCATGCGCTATCCCTTCGAAAAGACGTTGCTGCGGCGGAAAATCACTCGCCGTTGGCGGACAGGACGTGCGCCGTAATCCCGGGACTGCGCGCCCGTCGACGCCAGGAGCGCCACACTCGACTCCCCGCGCCGGAACGACCATCGGCGCGCCGCGCGACGCGAAAACCTACTTCGGCGCCATCCGGATCGCGCCGTCGAGGCGGATCACTTCGCCGTTCAGCATCACGTTGCGCACGATCTCGCCGACGAGCGACGCGAACTCGGACGGACGCCCGAGACGCGGCGGGAACGGCACCATCTTGCCGAGCGACAGGGCGATCTCCGGCGGGATCTGCCCGACCATCGGCGTCTCGAACAGTCCCGGTGCAATCGTCATCACGCGGATGCCGCTTCGCGCCAGATCGCGCGCCATCGGCAGCGTCATGCCGGCCACTCCGGCCTTCGACGCGCTGTAGGCGGCCTGCCCGATCTGCCCGTCGAACGCCGCGACCGACGCGGTGTTGACGATGACGCCGCGCTCGCCCTCTTCGTTCGGCGCATTGCGGGTCATCGCGGCGGCGGCGAGGCGCGTCATGTTGAACGTGCCGATCAGGTTGATGTTGATCACGCGCACGAAGCCGGCGAGCGTGGCCGGGCCATCCTTGCCGACGACCTTCTCGCCGTAGACGATTCCCGCGCAGTTGACGAGCCCGTGCACGGCGCCGAATGCGTCCAGCGCCGCGGCAACCGCCGCCTGCGCGCTCGTCTCGTCGGTGACGTCGGTGCGGACGAAGCGCGCCTTGGCGCCGAGCGACTGCGCAAGCGCCTTGCCCTCGGCTTCCTTGAGATCCGCGAGCACGGCGTTTGCGCCGCCCGCGACGACCATCCGCGCCGTCGCTTCGCCCAGCCCCGACGCGCCGCCGGTGACGATGAATGTGCTTCCGCTCAACTGCATTGCGTCGCGCTCCCTATTTCGGCTGCGTCTTGAACACCGTCATCGCCGTCGTGATGAGACCGGCGAGATCGGAAAGATTGGCCGGCACGATGACTGTGTTGTTGGTCTTGGCGATATTCGCGAACGCGCTCACGTACTGCTCCGCGACCTTGAGGTTCACCGCCTGCAGTCCGCCGGGCGACTCGATCGCTTCCGCCACCTGCCGGATCGCCTTCGCATTCGCCTCGGCGATCGCAAGCAGCGCGGAGGCATGGCCCTGCGCCTGGTTGATCTCGGCCTGCTTCTCGCCTTCCGACTTGGCGATCGCCGCGGCGCGCGCGCCGGTGGCGAGGTTGATCTGCTCCTGCTGCTTGCCTTCGGACGTCGCGATCACCGCGCGCTTCTCGCGCTCCGCCGTGATCTGCGCCTGCATCGCGTGCAGGATCTCCTTCGGCGGCGTCAGGTCCTTGATCTCGTAGCGCAGCACCTTGACGCCCCAGTTCCCCGCCGCCTGGTCGAGCGCTGCGACGACGAGCCCGTTGATGTGGTCGCGCTCCTCGAATGTGCGGTCGAGCTCCATCCGGCCGATCACGCTGCGCAGCGTGGTCTGCGCGAGCTGCGTGATCGCCACCATGAAGTTGCTGGACCCGTACGACGCCAGCTTCGGATCGGTCACCTGGAAATAGAGGATGCCGTCGACCTGCAGCTGCGTGTTGTCCTTGGTGATGCAGATCTGGCTCGGCACGTCGAACGGAATCTCGCGCAGGTCGTGCTTGTACGCGACGCGGTCGACGAACGGAATCACGAAATTGAGGCCGGGCGCCAGCACCGCGTAGAAGCGGCCGAGCCGCTCGATGACGAGTGCGTGCTGCTGCGGCACGACGCGGATGGCCTTGCCGATGATGATGATCGCGACGACGAACAGCGCGACGGTGAACACGGACGAGCCGATATACATGGCGAGAGCCTCCAGTTGCGCGCCGATCATTGTGGCATCCCCATGGCGGCGATGTGCGGCACATCGCGCGCCGGCATTGCATCGCTCATCGGGCGGGCTTGCGATCGGAAACGATGAGAACGTTCGCGCGCGTCGCGACGATGTACATCGTCTCGGTGCGCTCGCCGCCGGCCTTGGCCGGCTCGGCGTCCCATTCGGTACCGCGATACGCGACACGTGCCGTGCCGTCGGCATTCCAGTGCAGCACCTGCACCGCCTGCCCGATGTCGAGTCCGGGCTGCTGCGGCGGCGTGGCGCGGGCGATCCGCCAGCGGTGCGCAGCGATCGTGAGCACGACCCCCAGCACGCCCGCAACCGCGAACTGCATTGGCTCGTCCGCCCCCAGCCAGGCTGCAACGCCGCCCAGGCCGACGGCAATGCCGATCGCCAGAAGATAGAACGTGCCGGTCAGGAGTTCGGCTCCGATCAGCAGCGCCGCAACGATCCACCATGTCCAGAAATGTTCCATAGCGCGCCGAATCTTCGCGATGTGACGAGCACCAAGCATACCGCACGGCCGGGCGGTTCCGTGAACGGGAAGGCGGTGCTGCTGACGCCCCTCGCACGATAAGGCACGCCGGAGCGCGCGCGAAACCGCGCGGTTTCGGAAAATGCGGCGATTGCGGTATAATATTTCTTTTCGAATCAAGCGCTTTCACGCCGTTCCCGCGCGAGGCGTCACAAGGATCCGCAATGCCGATCTATGAATACCGTTGCTCGGCCTGCGGGCACGAGCTGGAGTCGATCCGGAAGCTCTCGGACGCGCCACTCCTCACCTGTCCGGTGTGCCATGCGGACGCGCTGGTGAAGCTCATGTCGGCGTCGGGCTTCCAGCTGAAGGGAAGCGGCTGGTATGCGACCGATTTCAAGGGCAGCTCCAAGCCTGCGCCGAGCAAATCCGGCGGCGAGACGACGGCGGCCGAAGCGAAGGGCGACGCGAAGGGGGACGCGAAGGGCGATGCGAAGGGCGACGCGAAACCTGCGGAAAGCAAGACCGGATCTGCGAGCCCTGCGACCCCGGCCACTCCCGTCGCGCCGCCCGCGAAAACGGGCGCCTGACGCGCCGACGCGACGATGCGCCGCTACCTGATCGCCGGCCTGCTCGTCTGGGTGCCGCTCGGCATCACGATCTGGGTGCTGAACGCGCTCGTCGGCATGCTCGACCAGTCGCTGCTCCTCGTGCCCGCGTCACTGCGGCCGGACGCATGGCTCGGCTTTCACATCCCGGGGCTGGGCGCGCTGCTGTCGTTCGTCATCCTGCTCGTCACCGGCGTCGTCGCCGCGAATTTCTTCGGCGCGCGGCTCATCCACATGTGGGAAGCAGCGATCGGCCGCATCCCGTTCGTGAAATCGATCTACCTGTCCGTCAAGCAGGTCAGCGACACGGTGCTCTCGGACCAGGGGACCGCGTTTCGCAAGGCGCTGCTCGTCGAATTTCCTCGGTCCGGCTGCTGGACGATCGCCTTCCTGACGGGCACGCCGGCAGACGCGGTCAACGATCACCTCACCGGCGACTACGTCAGCGTGTACGTGCCGACGACGCCGAACCCGACGGGCGGCTATTTCGTGATGGTCCCGCGCGCCGCCGTGCGCGAGCTCGAAATGACCGTCGACGACGCCTTGAAGTACATCATCTCGATGGGCGTCGTCGCGCCGAGCCGCAGGCTCCCTTCGCTGCCCGACTCACCGGAGGCAGCAGCCGCCGCGCCACGCGCATTCGCTGCGCATCCCCGAAATTGACCGCCGCGAATCGCCGCCCGGCGCGCCGCGTTCGGCTCGCGTCGACGCGTTCGCGGCCGCTCCGTCCTGATCCCGTTCGAATTCAACTCCGCCGGAGATTCCATTGAAGCGCACCAACTACTGCGGCCAGGTCGACCGCCGACACCTTGGCCAGACCGTCACGCTGATGGGCTGGGTACACCGCCGCCGCGATCACGGCGGCGTCATCTTCGTCGACCTGCGCGACCGCGAGGGGCTCTGCCAGGTCGTGTTCGACCCTGACCGCGCCGAGATCTTCGCGATGGCGGAAACGCTGCGCAACGAGTTCGTCGTCGCGGTGACCGGACTCGTGCGCCCCCGGCCCGGGAGCACGGCCAACGCGAACCTCGCCTCCGGTGAGATCGAAGTGCTCGCGCACAGCGCCGAGATCCTGAACCCGTCGGTCACGCCGCCGTTCCAGCTCGACGACGAGAATCTTTCGGAGACCGTGCGGCTCGAGCACCGCGTGCTCGACCTGCGCCGGCTGCCGATGCAGCGCAACCTGATGCTTCGCCATCGCGCCGCGATGTCGGCGCGCCGCTATCTCGACGCGAACGGCTTCATCGACATCGAGACGCCGGCGCTCTACAAGTCGACGCCCGAGGGTGCGCGCGAGTTCCTCGTGCCTTCCCGCATTCACCACGGCCAGTTCTACGCGCTGCCGCAGTCGCCGCAGCTCTTCAAGCAGATGCTGATGATGGCGGGATTCGACCGCTACTACCAGATCGTCAAGTGCTTCCGCGACGAGGACCTGCGCGCCGACCGCCAGCCCGAGTTCACCCAGATCGACGTCGAGACGTCCTTCCTGCCGGAACTCGAGATCCGCGAGCTGATGGAAGGGCTCGTCCACACGATGTTCAAGGACGTGCTGGACGTCGAGCTGCCCAACCCGTTCCCGATCATGACCTTCGGCGACGCGATGCGCGACTACGGGTCCGACAAGCCCGACCTTCGCGTGCCGCTCAAGCTGACCGAGCTCACCGACCTCATGAAGACGGTCGACTTCAAGTTGTTTCGCGCGGCCGCCAACCTTCCGAACGGCCGAGTCGCGGCGCTCAACGTTCCCGGCGGCGCGACGCTGACGCGCAAGGAAATCGACGACTACACGACGTTCGTCAAGATCTACGGTGCCGGCGGCCTCGCCTACATCAAGGTCAACGACGCTTCGAAGGCCAACGAGGAAGGCCTGCAGTCGCCGGTGGTCAAGTTCCTCACGCCCGACGTGCTGAAGGCGATTCTCGAGCGTACCGGGGCGAAGACGGGGGATCTTATCTTTTTCGGTGCCGACCGCGCCAAGGTCGTCAACGACGCTCTGGGTGCGCTGCGCTCGAAGGTCGGCCACGAGCGCGGTCTCGCGCAGCCGGGATGGAAGCCGCTGTGGGTCGTCGACTTCCCGATGTTCGAGTTTGACGAGGAGCACAAGACGTGGGCGGCGCGGCATCACCCGTTCACGGCGCCGAAGGACGGACACGAGGAGCTCTTCTCGAAGGATCCGGGCGCGACGCTCGCGAAGGCCTACGACGTCGTGCTGAACGGCTGGGAAATCGGCGGCGGATCGGTGCGGATCCACAAGCAGGACGTCCAGGCCAAGGTGTTCGAAGCGCTCAGGATCAGTCCCGAAGACCAGCGGCGAAAATTCGGCTTCCTGCTGGATGCGCTGTCGTATGGCGCGCCGCCGCACGGCGGCATTGCGTTCGGCTTCGACCGTCTCACCGCGATGATGGCTGGCGTCGACCAGATCCGCGACGTGATCGCGTTCCCCAAGACGCAGCGCGGGCAGGATCTCCTGGTGGGCGCGCCGAGCCCCGCAACCGAGGCGCAGCTGCGCGATCTGCACATCAAGGTCCGGCCATCCGATGCGCTCAAGACCGCCTGAGTTGTCGTAGACTCGACGCCGAATGACTGCCGTCCGCACCATGCGCAATGCCGCCGCTCTTGCGGTGGTTGCGCTTGCGCTCGCGCTGATGTCGCCGCCCTCCGCGGCGCGCGCGAATCCCGAGGCGATTCCTCCGGTGCCGCTCGCGGCGCTGCCCGCGGAGGCGCAGAGCGTCTACGCGCTGATCCACGAAGGCGGTCCGTTCCGATACGACCGCGACGGCATCGCCTTCGGCAACCGGGAGGCGCTTCTTCCGGCGAAGCCCCGCGGCTATTATCATGAGTACACGGTGCGCACGCCGGGCACGAAGAGCCGTGGCGCGCGGCGCATCATCTGCGGCGGTCCGGCGCGCAAGCCCGACTCCTGCTACTACACCGACGATCATTACCGCTCGTTCCGGAGAATCAGCGAATGAAAGTGCCGGACCTGTCCGACCTCGAGATCAGCGGCGTCCACGCGTGGTCCGGCGACACGCAGCCGCTCGCGGCGGCGGCGGCCGCGTCCAAACTCCGTTTCGTGAGCGCCGACCTGCGCACCGTCGACAGCAAGGCGCAGCTCCTTGGCGCCGTGGCGATGGGATTGAAGCTGCCCGAGCATTTCGGCAACAACTGGGATGCGCTCGCCGATTCGGTGGAAGACGGCGAGTGGCTCGGCAAGCACGGCTGCGTCATCGCACTGACACACGCGGGCGCCTATCGCAAGGCGCACGCCACGGACTGGACCACGTTCGAGGACATCCTCGCCGAGGCGTCCGACTACTGGCGCGAGCGGCACAAGCCTTTCTGGGTATTCGTGAGCTGATTGCCGCGCGATTGCCGCACAAGATCCCCGTTTCCGCACTGATCGTCGTCTACACGCAGGACCTGCACGTGCTGCTGATCGAGCGCGCCGATTATCCCGGGCACTGGCAATCGGTGACCGGCAGCCAGGAGGAAGGCGAGACGCTGCGCGCGACCGCTGCGCGGGAGCTGGCCGAGGAAACCGGCATCGTTGCCGCGGCGCATGGCGGCCTCGACGACTGGCAGACGTCGCGCGAGTTCGAGATCTTCGCGCAGTGGGCGAACCGGTATCCGCCCGGCACGACGCACAACACCGAGCACTGGTTCGGGCTGGAGCTTGCCGCGCCGGTGCCCGTCCGGCTCGCCCCGCGCGAGCATCTTCGGCACGCATGGCTCCCGTGGCAGGAGGCGGCACAGCGATGCTTCTCCTGGACCAACCGCGACGCGATCCTTGAGCTGCCGCAACGCGTTCTGCAAGACAGGAGAACCTTATGACCATGAAATTCGCTTTGACCACCGCATTCGCGGCGCTCGCGTTCGCACTGGCCGCGACGCCGGCCGTCGCACAGATGCCCCAGGGCATGCCGCCGCCGATGCAGCCGACCGTCAACGTCACCGGATCCGCCACGGCGAGCGTTCCGACCGATCGCCTGCAGGCGTGGCTTCGCGTGGAGGTCGACAATACCGATCCTGCCGCCGCAGCGGCGGCCGTCAACAGTGCGATGACGAAGGCACTCGCGCACATCAAGAGCGTTGCCGCGGTCAAGCCGTCGACGTCCGGCTATTCGACGCAGCAAATCACCGAGAAGGGCAAGCCGGCGCGCTGGCGCGTCGCGCAGTCGCTGACGCTCGACAGCGGCGACTTCGCCGCGATGGCGAAGCTTGTCGCCCGGCTGCAGGACGAGGACGGTCTCGTCGTGTCCGGAATGTCGTTCTCGTTGAGCGGCGAGGCGCGCCGCCACGCCGAGGAGACGCTGACGCTGGAGGCGATCCATTCGTGGCAGGACCGCGCGCAGCGCGCGGCGCAGGGGCTCGGGTTCGCGCAGTGGCGACCCGGTCACGTGGCCGTGCAGACCGGGGACATCGCCCGGCCCTATCCGATGATGCGCGCGCAGTCGGCGATGGTGAGCGCGGCGGCACCGGTTCCGCTCGAGGCAGGGTCCGTGGATGTGACGGTCAACGTTACCGGCGACGCCATTCTCGGCGAGCCTGCGCCACCGCCGCGCTGACCTTCCGAAGCGTACGTCCGCCGTTCAGCGCGGGCCGACCATCTTCTCCGGCCGCACCCATTCGTCGTACTGCGCGTCGGTGACGTGGCCGAGCGCCAGCGCCGCGGCCTTCAGCGTCGTGCCGTCGCGGTGCGCCTTCTTGGCGATCGCCGCCGACTTGTCGTAGCCGATGTGCGGCGCGAGCGCCGTGACCAGCATCAGCGACTGCTCCAGCAGAATGTTGATGCGTGCGCGGTCGGGCTCGATGCCGCGGGCGCAGTGTTCGTCGAAGCTGACACTGGCGTCCGCGAGCAGCCGGAGGCTCTGCAGCACGTTGTGGATGATGAGCGGCCGGTACACGTTGAGCTCGAAGTTGCCCGACGCGCCGCCGATGTTGACGGCCACGTCGTTGCCCATCACCTGCGCTGCCACCATCGTCAGCGCCTCGCACTGCGTCGGGTTGACCTTGCCTGGCATGATCGAACTGCCCGGCTCGTTTTCGGGAATCGTGATTTCGCCCAGGCCCGAGCGCGGCCCGCTCGCGAGCCAGCGCACGTCGTTGGCGATCTTGAACAGCGCCGCCGCGAGCGACTTAAGTGCGCCATGCAGGCTGACGAGCGCATCCGCCGCGCCCATGGCCTCGAACTTGTTGGGCGCGCTGACGAAGGGCAGCCCGGTGGCGGCCGCGAGCTCGGCCGCCACACGCGCACCGAATTCCGGGTGCGCATTCAATCCGGTGCCGACCGCCGTGCCGCCCTGCGCAAGCTCATAGACATGCGGCAACGCGGCTTCGATGTGCGCGCTCGCGTGGCGCAGCTGCGCCACGTAGCCGGAGAATTCCTGGCCCAGCGTAAGCGGCGTCGCGTCCTGCAGGTGCGTTCGACCGATCTTGACGATGTCGGCGAACGCCTTCGCCTTGGCGTCGAGCGTCGCGGCAAGCGCGGCGAGCGCCGGGAGCAGATCGTGCGTCACGGCGATGGCGGCGGCGACGTTCATCGCCGTCGGGAACACGTCGTTCGACGACTGCCCGCGATTCACGTCGTCGTTCGGATGCACGCGGCGGCCGTCGCCGCGCTGACCGCCGAGCAGCTCCGATGCGCGGTTGGCGAGCACCTCGTTGACGTTCATGTTGGTCTGCGTGCCCGACCCGGTCTGCCAGACAGCGAGCGGGAACTCGCCTGCATGACTACCCGCGAGCGCCTCGTCTGCCGCGGCCGCGATCGCATTCGCGGTGTCGGCTGGCATCGCGCCAAGGCCCGCGTTCACGCCCGCCGCCGCGCGTTTCACCAGGAGCAATGCGTGAATCAGCGCATCGGGCATCTTCTCGGAGGAGATGCGGAAATTTTCGAGCGAGCGCTGCGTCTGCGCGCCCCACAGACGACCGGCCGGGACCTCGATCGGGCCAAACGTGTCGTGCTCTGTGCGCGTCTTGCCTGCAGTGTTCGAATTCGCCATGGTCCGATCTCATTCCGCCGGGAAGAACATTGTGGCACCGAATGCACGGCGAAAAAATGGGCGCCGAAGCGCCCATCCTTGCCACACCGACGAATGCTCACTGCGCGGGCGTCGGCTCCGTCGGTTCCGCAGGTGCGGGCGCGGGTGCCGCGGGTGCCGCCGCATCTTCCGCGGCGGCCTTCATCGACAGGCGCAGACGGCCCTTGTCGTCGGCCTCCAGCACCTTGACGCGCACGACCTGGCCTTCCTTCACGTAGTCGGAGACCTGGTTGACGCGCTCCTTGGCGATCTGCGAAATGTGCAGCAGCCCGTCCTTGCCGGGAAGGACCTGGACGATCGCACCGAAATCGAGCAGGCGCAGCACCGTGCCTTCGTAGACGCGGCCCACTTCGACTTCCGCCGTGATGTCCTCGATGCGCTTCCGGGCCACGTTGCACGCGTCGGCGTTGATCGACGCGATCGTGATCGTGCCGTCGTCCTGGATGTCGATCGTCGTGCCGGTTTCCTCGGTCAGCGCGCGAATCACCGCGCCGCCCTTGCCGATCACGTCGCGGATCTTTTCCGGGTTGATCTTGAACGTCATCATCCGCGGCGCGTGCTGCGAGACTTCGGTGCGCGCGTGCGGCAGCGCCTGCTGCATCAGGTGCAGGATGTGCATCCGGCCCTCGCGCGCCTGCGACAGCGCGACCGCCATGATTTCCTTGGTGATGCCCTGGATCTTGATGTCCATCTGCAGCGCCGTGACGCCGCGGTCGGTGCCGGCCACCTTGAAGTCCATGTCGCCGAGATGATCCTCGTCGCCGAGGATGTCGGTCAGCACGGCGAAGCGGTTGCCGTCCTTGATGAGGCCCATCGCGATGCCCGCGACGTGCGCCTTGGTCGGCACGCCGGCGTCCATCAGTGCGAGGCTGCCGCCGCACACCGACGCCATCGACGAGCTGCCGTTCGACTCGGTGATCTCCGACACGACGCGCATCGAGTACGCGAACTCCTCGGCCGTCGGCAGCACCGCCAGCAGCGCGCGCTTGGCGAGGCGGCCGTGGCCGATTTCACGCCGCTTCGGTGAGCCGACGCGTCCCGTTTCGCCGGTCGCGTACGGAGGCATGTTGTAGTGGAGCATGAAGCGGTCGCGGTACTCGCCCATCAGCGCGTCGACGATCTGCTCGTCACGTGCCGTGCCGAGCGTGGCGACGACCATCGCCTGCGTTTCGCCGCGCGTGAACAGCGCGGAGCCGTGCGTGCGCGGCAGCACGCCGGTGCGGATGGTGATCGGCCGCACGGTGCGCGTGTCGCGGCCGTCGATGCGCGGCTCGCCGGAAAGAATCTGGTTCCGGACGATCTTCGCCTCGAGCTCGAACACGAAGTTGTTGACCTGGTTCGCGTGGCCCGCCGGCGCATCGGCCGGGATGCATTCGGCGGCGACCTTCGCGTAGATATCCTTGAGGCGCTGCTGGCGCGCCTGCTTCGAGCGCAGCTGATAGGCCTCGTGCAGCGCGGCATCGGCGACCGCGGTGACCTTGGCGATCATCGCCTCGTCCTTGGCTGCCGGCTTCCAGTCCCACAGCGGCTTGCCGGCCGCTTCGGTGAGTTCGTGGATCGCGTTGATGGCAGCCTGCTGCTGCTGATGGCCGTAGACGACCGCGCCCAGCATCACTTCCTCGGGAAGCTCGTTCGCTTCCGACTCGACCATCAGCACGGCGGCTTCGGTGCCGGCGACGACGAGATTGAGCGACGACGTCGCGAGCTCGGTCTTGGTCGGGTTGAGCACGTACTGGCCCTCGACGTAGCCGACGCGCGCCGCCCCGATCGGCCCGCTGAACGGGACGCCCGCGAGCATCAGCGCGGCCGACGCGCCGATCATCGCCGGGATGTCCGGATCGATTTCAGGGTCGACCGACAGCACCGTCGCGATGATCTGCACCTCGTTGTAGAAGCCGTCCGGGAACAGCGGCCTGATCGGCCGGTCGATCAGGCGGCAGGTCAGCGTTTCCTTTTCCGACGGGCGCCCTTCGCGCTTGAAGAAGCCGCCGGGGATCTTGCCCGCGGCGAACGTCTTTTCCTGGTAGTCGACGGTCAGCGGGAAGAACTCCTGGCCTGCCTTGGCCGTGGTGCGCGCGACCGCGGTGACCAGCACCACGGTGTCGTCGAGGCTGACCATCACGGCGCCGCCGGCCTGACGTGCCACTTCGCCGGTCTCGAGCGTCAGGGTGTGGCGCCCGTAGGGAATCGATTTCTTGGTTGGGTTCACGGTGTCCTCAATGCGTTGAATGCAAATGGCCGCGCTCGTTCGGCGCGGCCATTGGCGGTGAAATCATCGGATCGGCGGCGAGTGCCGCGGATCCCCGTTGGCGAACTGGCGGCTCCGCGCGCGCGTGCGGCGCGGTTGTGCGAGCACTTGCATGGTCATCCGACCGTTCCGCCGCGTTACTTGCGCAGGCCGAGCTTGTCGATGAGGATGCGGTAGCTGTCCGCATTGCGCGACTTGAGATAGTCGAGCAGCTTGCGGCGGCGCGACACCATCCGCAGCAGGCCGCGCCGCGAGTGGTGATCCTTGACGTTGGCCTTGAAATGGTCGTTGAGGCCGTTGATGCGCGCCGTGAGCAGCGCGATCTGCACTTCGGGCGAACCGGTGTCGCCGGTGGCCCGCTGATACGAGGCGATGACTTTCGCCTTTTCCTGCACGTTTACTGACATTGCCTCTTCCTCGTTCTCTTCGGTAATCCGGCTCGGTTGGGTTGCTGTCGTTGCGCTTGGCAAAGACGATAATTATAGCCTGAAAAACGCTTAGGATTCAAGCGCTAAACCGGCGCGCGCCGGGCGCCTCAGGCGCTCGAGTCGGTGCGCAGCAGCCGAACCGGCCGCAGCTCGCCGCCCGAGCATTCGACAATGCCCAGGAATTCGGCATTCGGCCCGTAGCAGCGGAACCGCCCGTGCACGGCCGGATCGACGGCGCCCGCGCGCTTCCCCTGTCGCAACGCACGCGCGACGCCGTGCTCGACGTCCTGCCGCGGCATCGCACCCAGCAGCACGTCCGACGGCAGGAGCAGCGCATCGCGCGCCGGGGTCGCCAACGCCTCCAGTGCCTCGAGCGTCACGGCGCCTGCCAGCGTGAACGGCCCGGTGGCCGTACGCCGCAATGCAGTCAGGTGCGCGCAGCTTCCAAGCGCGCGGCCGATGTCCTCGGCCAGCACGCGGATATACGTGCCCTTGCTGCATTTGATTCGAAGCACGACATCGGGTGCCGCGCAATCGACGAGGCGCAGCGCGTGGACCGTCACGCTCCGCGCGGCGCGCGGAATCTCGATGCCCTTGCGCGCGTAGTCGTAGTAATTGCGCCCCTGGTACTTGAGCGCGGAATGCCGCGGCGGAATCTGCGTGATCGCGCCCGTGAACGCCGGCAGCACGCGCTCGATCTCTTCGCGCGTGAAATCGCCGCGCCCGCGCTCAGTTTCGCTTCCCTCGGAGTCCCCGGTCGTCGTCGCGATGCCGATGCGAACGGTCGCCACATATTCCTTGTCGGAGTCGAGCAGCGCCTGCGCGAACTTGGTCGCGTCGCCGAAGCAAAGCGGCAGGAGTCCCGACGCCAGCGGGTCGAGCGTTCCCGTGTGCCCGGCCTTCTCCGCCGCGTAGAGGCGGCGCGCCCGCTGCAGCGCCGCGTTGGACGTGAGCCCCACCGGCTTGTCGAGCACCATGACGCCGTCGACGCGGCGACGCGGCGCGCGCACCGGGCACGATGCGAGTGTTTCGGGCGACGAAGAGGACATGAACCTTGGGGATGGCGCGACGGGATGCGAACGCGGTAACGGGTCCGCGCCGGCGAGCCGGCGCGGCCGGTCAGCTCGACTGCTTGCGGTCTGCCGAAACGGCTTCGTCGATCAGCTGCGACATCTTCATCCCGGCCTCGATCGAGTCGTCGTAGGCGAAATGAAGCTGCGGCACCGAATAGAGCGACAGCCGGCGCGACAGCGACGTGCGGAGGAAGCCTGCAGTGTGCTGCAGCGCGCTCACCGCCTCGTTCGCGTGCTCGCGGCCGGCGAGATGCGTGATGAAGATCTTCGCGTGCGAAAGGTCCGAGGTCACCTCGACGCCCGTGATCGTCACGCGGCCGACGCGCGGATCCTTCACTTCGTCGCGAAGGAGCTCCGCCAGCTCGCGCTGGATCTCGTCGCCCACCCGTCGTGCCCGCTGACTCGTCTTCTTCATGGTGAGAACCTGACCTTTCCCGACGATCGAATCGTTGGATTCAATTCGTCTGCAAGAAGGCGGCAGCACCAAGGCATCCGTCTCCTGCCGCGTCAATCGCCGAGACGGAAAGCGTCGCGAGCAGCCCCGGATTCGAGGCAGCGCGCGCGACCGATGCGAGACAGTACAAACTGGTACGGCGAGCATCGGTTGCGCGCGCAACGAAGAAGGCGGGGCGCGCAGCAGCTTTACGTCCGGCGCGTAACCTACAAAGTACGGGAGACCTCGACGATTTCATAGACCTCGAGGAGATCGCCCTTGTTGAGGTCGTTGAAGCCCTTGATCGACAGCCCGCACTCGAAGCCGGACTTCACCTCGCGCACGTCGTCCTTGAAGCGCTTCAGCGAATCGAGCTCGCCGTCGTGCAGCACGACGCTGTCGCGCAGCACGCGCACCTTCGCGCCCCGCTTGACGATGCCTTCCTGGACATAGCAGCCGGCAACGGTGCCGATCTTCGAGATCTTGAAGACCTCGCGCACCTCGACGAGGCCGATCTGGCTTTCCTTGCGCTCGGGCGCCAGCATGCCCGACAGTGCCGCCTTCACCTCGTCGACCGCTTCGTAGATGATGTTGTAGTAGCGGATGTCGATCCCGCTGTGCTCGGCCAGCTTGCGCGCGGCGACGTCGGCGCGCACGTTGAAGCCGATGACGACGGCCTTCGACGCCAGCGCGAGATTGATGTCGGACTCCGTGATGCCGCCGACCGCCGCGTGGACGATGTTGACCTTCACCTCGTCGCCGGAGAGCTTCGTCAGCGCCTGCGCGAGGGCCTCGTAGCTGCCCTGCACGTCGGACTTCACGATGAGCGCGAGCGACTTCTTCTCGTCCTCGGCCATCTGGTCGAACATATTCTCGAGCTTCGCCGCCTGCTGCTTCGCGAGCTTCACGTCGCGGAACTTGCCCTGGCGGAACAGCGCGATCTCGCGCGCCTTGCGCTCGTCGCCCAGCGCCATCACCTCTTCGCCGGCGAGCGGCACGTCGGAGAGACCCTGGATTTCCACCGGGATCGCCGGCCCTGCGGCAGTGACCGCCTTGCCGTTCTCGTCGGTCATCGCCCGGACACGGCCGAACACCGCGCCGGCGAGAATGATGTCGCCGCGCTTCAGCGTGCCCGACTGCACGAGTACCGTCGCGACGGGGCCCTTGCCCTTGTCGAGACGCGACTCGATGACGATGCCCTTCGCCGGCGCATCCTTCGGCGCCTTCAGCTCGAGCACCTCGGCCTGCAGCAGGATGGCATCGAGCAGCGCGTCAATGCCTTCGCCGGTCTTCGCCGACACCGGGATGAACTGCACCTCGCCGCCGTATTCCTCGGGAATGACGCTCTCGGCGACCAGCTCCTGCTTCACCCGGTCGGCATTCGCCTCGGGCTTGTCGATCTTGTTGATCGCGACGACCAGCGGGACGTTCCCCGCCTTCGCGTGCGCAATCGCCTCCTTCGTCTGCGGCATCACGCCGTCGTCGGCGGCGACGACCAGCACGACGAGGTCCGTGACCTTGGCGCCGCGTGCGCGCATCGCCGTGAACGCCTCGTGGCCCGGCGTGTCGAGGAACGTGATCACGCCCTTGCTCGTCTGCACGTGATACGCGCCGATGTGCTGCGTGATCCCACCCGCTTCGCCGCTGGCGACTCGGGCGCGGCGGATGGTGTCGAGCAGCGATGTCTTGCCGTGGTCGACGTGGCCCATGACGGTGACGACCGGCGCGCGCGGTTCCGCGACGACGTCGGCCTGCCCGGACTCGGCCAACATCGCATCGGGCTCGTCGAGCTTGGCGGCCTTCGCCTTGTGGCCCATTTCCTCGACCACGATCATCGCGGTTTCCTGGTCGAGCACCTGATTGATGGTGACCATCGAGCCCATCTTCATCAGGACCTTGATCACCTCCGCGGCCTTCACCGACATCTTGTGCGCGAGATCGGCGACCGAGATCGTCTCGGGCACCGTCACATCGCGGACGATCGGGCCGGCCTGGGCCGTTGCACTGTCGCCGCCCTCCTCGTCGTGCCGGCCGCGCGTCGTCTTCGGCTGGCGCCAGCCGCCGGTCGCGGTACCGCCCGTGACGTCGCCGCGCAGCTTGAGCGCGCGGCGGCGCGCCGCTTCTTCCTGGAATGCGGTGCCGCTCTTTTTCAGCGCGCGCGGCTTTTCGCCCGGCTTCGCCGCAGGGCGATGCAACGTGCCTTCCGCCGCAGGTTTCGCTGCCGCGCCGGCCTCGGCCGCCTTCGCTGCCTCCGCCGCCTTCGCGGCTTCCGCCGTCGCCGCATCCGCGGCCGCCTTCGCCGCGGCCTCCTCGGCTTCCTTTTCCTTCTTGGTCTTGCGCTTCTTTTCCTGCTGCTGCTTCTGCTGGATTTCCTCCTGCTGGCGCGCGATCAGCTCCTGCGCCTTCTTTTCCTCTGCGGCGCGCGAGGCAAGCTCCGCGGGTGTGATCAACGGTGCGGCAACGGCGGGCGCGGGCGCCTCCTCCACCGGTGCCACGACGGCCTCGGATTCGTCGCGCTTCACGAAGACGCGCTTCTTGCGAACTTCCACCTGAATCGTGCGTGCCTTGCCGGTGGAGCCGGCGGCCTTGATCTCGGTCGTCTGCTTGCGCGTCAGCGTGATCTTCTTCTTGGGCTCGCCGGCGGCGCCGTGCTGCTTCTGCAGATATTCGAGCAGCTTGGTCTTGTCGATCTCGGAGAGCTTGTCGCCCTCCTTTTTGCCGGCGACGCCCGCCTTGCCGAGCTGCTCCAGCAACGCGCCCGCGGGCATCTTGAGCTCAGATGCGAATTGTTCGATCGTCGTATGTGCCATATGCGCGTCTCCCGCGTCCCCAGGGGCCGCTCGTCAGTGCTGCGATCCCGCGGCCGGTGCGAGGGCGTTGCCTTCGGCCGGCGCCTCCGCCGGAACTTCGTCGAACCAGTGCGCGCGCGCCTTCATGATGAGCGCCTGCGCCGGTTCCTCGGCCATCGCGGTGAGCTCGACCAGCTCGTCGACCGCGAGGTCGGCGAGCGCGTCGCGCGTCGTGATGCCGTTGGCCG
>Ga0265331_10001096_pt1 | contig 20844 bp, 21 predicted proteins | sample 41923metaG_FD_202088 | JGI IMG/M metagenome (GOLD analysis project Ga0265331, IMG submission 202088) | Rhizosphere microbial communities from Carex aquatilis grown in University of Washington, Seatle, WA, United States - 4-19-23 metaG | ecosystem: Host-associated > Plants > Roots > Rhizosphere... | reverse complement strand
ATTGTCGAATGTAAGACCAAAATCCGAACCAAGTGAGCGCGGCCGATGGCACGAGGCGGAGAAGCTCCGCGCTCGGAGCCGCCCGCGGCACCGACCGAAAATGCAATCCGGGTACGCTTGTTTAAGGCCTAGTCGTGACCGTGTTGAGCCTGGGCCTGCGCCTGATCGTTGTGCCAGCCGAGAGGCAGCGCCGGGCCGTGGCCGCCATTGAGTCACTCGGCGGAAGGGTCGAATACGAGGAGCCCGATCAGGAGCCATTCCTGCTACGCTGGCTGCCACGGGACTACTTTGATGTAGTGCGAGAAGTTAATCTCAACAGCACCCAAGCCACGGACGCTGAACTGGCGCACCTGCACGGGTTGACGGGGCTGCAAGAGCTTGATCTCTTCGGCACTAACATTACAGACGCTGGGCTAGCCCACCTTCAAGGGCTGACGGCGCTCGAAGAGCTTTCTCTCTGCGGCACTCAAGTTACAGACGTTGGGCTAGTGCATCTGCACGGACTGATGGGGCTGCGAGAGCTTAATCTCGTTCGCACTCAGGTCACAGGCGCTGGGCTAGCGCACCTGGAAGGGCTGACGGGGCTGCAAAAGCTTTATATCGAACCTCAAGCGTTGGGCGCTGGGCTGGCACACCTGCAAGGGCTGACGGGGCTGCACGAGCTTAATCTCCGTGGTACTCAGGTTACGGACGCCGGGCTTGCACACCTACAAGGGCTGAAGGGACTACGATGGCTTAATCTCGATGACACTCAAGTCACGGACGCTGGACTGCCGCAATTGCATGGACTGACGGGCCTTCAATCACTTTTTCTCAATGGCACTCAAGTCACGGACGCCGGGCTGGTGCATCTACACGGGATAACGGGACTGCGAGGCGTTTTTGTCGCTGGCACTCACGTCACCGACGCTGGGCTAGCGCAATTGCACGGGCTGACTGAGTTGGAATGGCTTTCTCTCTACGGCCTGCAAGTCACCGACGCCGGGCTGGCAAATCTGCAAGAACTGACGGGGCTGCAACACCTTTCACTCGCTCACACTCAACTCACAGACGCCGGACTGGCTCACATGCACGGGTTGACGAAGCTGCAATCCGTTGATCTGACTGGCACCCAAGTCACGTATAATGGAGTGGCGAAACTACGGGAAGCGTTGCCGAAGTGTCAAATCTTTGCACCGTGACTCGTCCTTTCTCGTGGCCATCTGGCGATCCTCGACGCCATCCATTTCAGCCCGCCACTGGCCCATTTGCGACGGTCATCGCCGTACTTGCCAAAAAGCAGAGACGGTTGGCCCTGATTTGGTTCCTGGTCGCTTCGGTTTTCGGAATCGCCTTCCTGCTCTTGTTCCCGTGGCTGATCTTCACGTATTGAGCCCTGCTTCAAGATCGAAGACGAAACTTGACCTTGATCCAGCAGGGCGGCGACAATGTTGGCATGGTGAGCCCCGAGACCACGAAGCCGTTTCAATTTGGGCTGCGGTCGATTTTTCTTGCGACCTCGGCGATTGCGGTGACCCTTGGTTTGTTGCACTGGCTCAGCCCCTTCGGTTTCTTTTTATTCGTGATTGTGGCCGTGCAATGTTCGGCGGTCATCGCCGTTCTGCTCAAGAGCGACGGAACCGCTTTGCGAGGCGTGCTCATCGCCGGACCTTCTGCGGCAGTCCTCATAATGTATTTGAGCGAGTTCAACCTTTCCTTTTTCGGCGTCATAGTCGCTGCGAGCGTCGGTGCATGGTTTGGGGGAGGACTTGCAGCGGACGCAGAGTCGAAGCGGCAATCCCGATTCCTACGGTGGGCCTGGCTTCTGGCATTGATCTGGTTCGTGATCGTCGATGCCATCATCATTCTTGCGGAATTGGCGGCGAAATCGAGCGCATGACTCGCCCAGATCCAGCCCCGAAGCCGATCCAATTCGGGCTGCGGTCACTTTTTCTGGTGACTTCGGCGATTGCCATCGCACTTGGCGTGTTGAAGTGGCTCGGCCCCCGGGAACTTCTTGACGGTCGTGTTCTTTACCACTCCATTTGCGGCGCTGGTCGCCATTATGCTCAAAGGCAAGGCCGGTTGGTATATGGCTTGGGCTTGGTTCCTGCTCCTCTTGGCTGCCTTCGTTTCCCTTTTCTTTGCGCCGTTCATTCACTGATCGCCATCTCGATCATCGTCGGGCCAACGTTCCTTGACCTCCGACCAAAGAGGCCGCCAGAATGAGCGGATGGCGAGCCCAGAAACTACGACGCCCATCGACGGGAAGCCGTTTCAATTTCGGCTCCGGTCGGTTTTTCTGGTGACTGCCGCAGTCGGCGTGGCGTTAGGCCTGTTGAAATGGCTCGGGAGTCCTATTTTCTGCGGTGGTCCCCGCTGTTAGTCTTGGCATGGTTTCTGATCCTTTGGACAATTGTCCTTCCCACATTAGGCATCGTGAACTGACCGCCACAGGCCGACACCCACTTGAAGTTGGGTTGATGGCGATGCAATCATGGGTCACTCGCCGCTTGCCGAGTCACAAGCCGCCAACCAGCCGACCTGATGACGAGCAGCGAGGCGATGGCGATGGTCGCCTGAACTGGTGCGATGCTCGCCTGCCAATGACCGCTGACTTCGCTGTACGACCGCCACATGCCCATGCAACCGGCGAACATGATCGCCAAAGCGATACGGAGGTGCGGCCGACCGGGTGCCAATGTGGCCCACACGACCACCGAGGTGATGAGTGCGGCGGGAACGGCATCCTCCGTCAAGGCCGTCAGATTTTCGAGCGTGAAAGGGCTTGTTTGCGTGTAATCAAACGACCGGAAGCGGATGAACCTTGCCAGCCCAAGGAGCACGGAAACCACGAACGTGAGCAGCATCAAGTGTTGAATCGAAAACTGAAAGGCTGGCGCATTCGACGAATCGGGATCAACTTGACGTAGTTGAAAACGGCTGCGGATGCAGGTCAGGGCGATGGAGGCGGCGAGCATTTCCGAGCAGTAGCCGACGAGGTAAGCGCCAGCCAGGCCGGTGACCTGCAAGCCATAGCCGCTCCATAGCCAACAAAAGTCGATCACCGATTCGGCGCCAAGGCCAAGCACGACGGAAAGAATTCGCCAGTGAATTTTGGCCGTTCCAAGCACCAGCCAGATCGCCAGCAAGGTGATCTGCGCCTCTTGCACCACGGTGAGGGCGAACGATGACCAACTTGGCCAATGGCTCCCCACCGATAACCATGCCACGGCGGGAGTCGCAAGCGCGTGGCAGGCAACCAAGACTCCGATTTTCCATTTTGCTGGGATCACGCGGCGAAACCTCGCTGCCGTGATTCTCCCCCTTTCACCTGATGGCGGCAAGCCTCGACTTTCGGCGATGAACGCTTGATCGGCTGGGAGTGCCACAACAAGGAAGAACCTGCGTGTTCTGCAACGCTGACTACTCAAGGAGTCGATCGTTTCTTCGACGGCGGCTCGGAATTCGGCGAAGGTCGGATGATATCGTCCGTAGATCGCGCGGCGTTGAATGAACTTCCAGAGCCGTTCGATCACCCTCTGACGATCGCGCTGGCGGGGGTTGCGGCGTCAAGAAACGTGCCGCAACCCCTTGGTTTGCCGTGGATAGAGCACGCTCGATCAATTCGAAGGACGAAGTTGCGACGCAAAAACGACGCTGAACCAAAAGAGATCGTCCGCCCCATCCCAGAAACAGCGACGAACGATGTTGGCACCGCACGATGGTGATGGCGGAGAGGCGCGACGGTACGCGTCGCGCCGGCCATTTAGGGTTATCGCAGGTTTTGGTTGGCGATTGGCAAGCCCGCGCCGTCATGGTGCCGCCCAACTCGTCGCGGGCGGGAACGTGCGGGACATTCCTAGGCGCCGGCGCGCGCCGCCGACGTTTGCCGCACGCCTTTGGCAAATCCTCTCCGGCGGCGGCCGTGAAACCGCGCGACCGCCCGCGGCAAAAACTCCTGCTCCATCGACATTCGCACCACTACTCACATAGCACCGTCCGGCCGTGGGGAAGGAACAAGTCTTAGGAAATCGGCGCGCATTGCACGCAGAAATGTGGGTGGTGTCCCAAAGGTGCGTTGATGGCCGCGATGGGGCCTGCCAGACATCGCAGTAGAAACCCAAAGCACAATGAACGGGCTCAGAATGATGGCCATTCCGATCTCCGCGGCTTCGATCAGGGATCGGTCACCGGCGACGATGCCACGCACGATCAGTGGCCCGACCAGGCACGCCACGGCCAGCGTGATCCAGAGCAACGTCGAAATGCCGAACTGGGGCCTGGGGAAAGCCATCGGCAAATTGTACCATCCGCCGGCATCGCATCGCAGGAACCACCAGGGGCCCAGCACTTGCCGGCCGTTCGCCGGCGCGCAATGCTGATTACTTTGCGCCGGGCTCCCGTTCTGGTCTAATTCGCGCGAGGGCAAGCATTTCACCGAGGCGCCAAAGCTCGTCGCATTTGATGGAGAATCGACTCATGAAAGGACATTATTCTCATGCAATGCCATTGGCAATCATTTTGTTGGCGTGCAGTGCAACGGCGCAGATGGAGAACCCCCAAATAGCCGTCGCAGCCGAACCTGCGGAGGCGCACGCTTCAAACCAGGATGCTCAGCTCAGCTCGATCATTGAACGCGTGGCGAAGGAAGAGGATCGCTATCGGGACCTGGAGACCACCCTCCAAATCGTCTGGCTCGATGAGTCGAAATCGGCCGATCCAAATCAGCGGTCCAACGTGCGCCGTAGCGAGGAGATTCAGCACGCGATCTACCAAGGCGAATTGTTCTTTTTCAACCGGCGCGCGGTGAAAACCCTCGTATCGGATGAAATGATCGTGATCGAAGAAACAGCGGCCTTCGACGGCGAAACTACACGCGCGCTGTTTCACGGAAACTGTGTCAACCTTTTCGATGGCCGGCATGAACCGCCGCATATGAGCCCGCCGCACACATGGGGCATATACTCGTTGCAGTTCAATCTTCCGCTCAGCGTCTACTTGCAAGGGTCCGACACTATCAAGAAACATCGCAATGCATTTCAGTCTCCGTCTGAACGCGGCAGAGTGTTCGAAATCGCCAAGCTCGAAGTCTCTCTCGACGGAGAAGGAGAAGAAGTGGTCGATAACCTGAATTGTGTACGATTGAAATGCCGCCTCTGGCATCGCACGACGGATCGACCAAGCACGTCCAGAATCTGGCTGGCGACGGCCAGAAACTATCTCTGCGCGAAGGCGGCAACGTACTACGGCGACGACGAGACGGCACCGGCGAGCAGCGAGACGCGCGTTACCGATTGGTTCGAGCCGTCTAACGGACTTTGGCTGCCAAAGGTGGTCAAGGTTTCGCGCTTTGCCCGCCGTGGCGCGGGAAACGCCGAAGGCGAAATCCGCTGGAGTGAATCGCTGACGGTCGAAAAGGCCATTGCGCACCCTCAACATCCCGCGGCACAGTTCCACGACATCGAACTGTCGGAGAACCTACCGGTCTACAAAATTGATCGCGACGGTTACCTCGAAGGCTCGGCGGTCAAATCGGCGAAGCTACCCGCGGGCGATCGGGCAAACATTGATCTCCTTGTTGCCGAATTGCGTCGCCAAGAAGCGAGGTATGAGCGTTATGATGTGACCGTCACGCAGACGTATCGGACATTCGGCGCAGAGGCCATCGGCATGCCGGGTGTATGGCTATCGGCGGACGAAAGCGAGCGAACCGTCTCTCTGCCGGGTAAACTTTTTGTGGAGCGACACGAGAAATCGCACACCGTTGCCATGGGCGATTCGATTCAGGCCGAAAAGGCAGGCTGGGATGGGAGCTGGTCGCGTTCTTTGCATTGGAACACCAACAAGGACAAATTGCCGTCGCAACCAAGTTGGGTGAGCCTGCGAAAGGGTGGAACCAAGGGCCTGGCCGCGTTTCGACCGCACACGGCGCTCTTCGACGATTCGCGCATGCGCATTCGCCTGCTGAGCGATCTGCTCACGGCCGAATTCTGGGACGAGACTGACAAGTATCGTTATCTTGTCGAGCTCGTTGGCGAAGAAATGGTGCAGGGTCTGTCGTGCGATAAACTACGGCTCGGTTTTATGGCAGGGCAAATGACGGAGCCTTCCAGGAGCTTCGTCTTTTTGTGGTTGGCCAAGGACCGCAATTACCTGCCCGTGCGCTACGAGTACTGCGATCTTTCTTGGAGCGAACGGCTGCCGACAGGCGTGGCCTATGTCGATGATTTGCGTGAAGTCTCGCCGGGCCTCTGGTTTCCATTTCATGTCGTGCATCTAGCTCATGACAACTGGGGCCGCGACGGAATCGGAGCCGGGCAAATCGTGGCGAAATGGCGCCGCGATCGCCACGTGGAAACGCTCAGCCTGGAGCCACAAGTCCCTGACAAGCTCTTTACGCTCTCCGTGCCTTCCGGGACGACCGTTTCAGTAATCGACGAATCCGGAAATCATATCGGTCAGTTTCGGCAGAAGGTGGACGGGCCTCCGGTTGTTGACGACGACAAGTTCCGGGTGATGGCTGAGACCGCGCGGGTGAGCGAAGAGGAACGCAAGCAGCAGCAAGCCGCCATGGACGCACTCGTCGGCAAACCGCTACCCGAAATCCCCTCGGCGACATGGCTCAACAGCCTGCCACTCAGCACGGACTCGCTTACCGGCAAAGTGCTTCTCATCGACTTCTGGGCTGAGTGGTGCGGTCCTTGTCGCGGCGATTTGCAGAAGCTCGCGAAGGTTGACCAAGAGCTTGCCAATTCGGGAATCGTGCTTATCGGCGTTCACACCGCCGGCAGCCAGAAACAGGACGTCGAAGACCTGGCGAAGGAGCTTGGGCTCGATTATCCGATTTGCCTCGACGTTCCAACTCAGGGGGGCGATGGCCATTGGGGGCAGTTATTCGAGAAGTTTGCGGTGCGCGAACTTCCACACGCATTCGTTGTCAACCAGCAGGGCAAGATTGTGGCCCACGGCAGGTTGGACCAGATGCTCTTGCAAGCGAGAACGCTGGCAGCGCAAAAATAGCAACTTTGGGCGACAGCCCCTTCATTCCCAGGCCACGCGCGAGTGGCGCGTCTAATTCAAATTGGTCACGCGTGGCTAAGTTCGAGCCAGGTTCAACAGCTGTGCGAGCATGCCCAGGCCGTCGGCCCGAGTAGCAAGCGGAGCCCGAGCCGAGCTGGGCCGCGGTGGGCTGGGAATGTGCAAGCGGACTATTGCGCGCTGTCCGAGCGTTGAGTGAGCTTGCGCTTCTTGACGACACCTGACATCTTGCGGGGGACAGTCCCGTCCACGCCGTCAGGTGGCACCGGCACCATGTCGTCGTCGAAGCCCTCGCTGCGCCCGCGGTGTCAGGGTGGAGCAACGATCTTGTCACCCGGCACCAGTGGATCAGTGATCTCGTCGTCGAGAATTCGGCATTCGGCGAAATGTGGCCCCAGTAACTTGACGACTTCGATGTGGGCCTTGGTCGGCGTGTATCTGCGCACGGGTTTGTCGGCGCCCACGACGCCGAATGTCACGTGGCGACGCAGGCCATCGGCCTGACCGATGTTGATCCAGACTGCGCCCGACTTTCGGTTGGACCGAATAATCTGGCCATCGGGCACCTTGGACCGCCATACCCAGGCCCCCACGGCCACAATTGCCGTGAGGATGAACAACGAGCGCAAGCGGAATTGTGGGCGGGGCATGGCGATTTAGGGCAGGACCACTCCCTTGAAGTGTTTTTCTAATTCATGCTCCAGGCGTTCCTCGCTGACCTGCCACCGCTCGACGGCCATTCCTCCGAACCAGCAACCCACGGCCAGCGTGATCCAGAGCAAGGTGCTCAAGCGGAATTGAAGGCGGAGGCTCGACATGTCGCCATTGTACCTCCCGACTGGCGATCAAACGACGGTTTCGGTCGTGCTGACTTGACCCGGAAACCTTAGCAGCAATCGCGCGGCGGACGGATGCCGTTGCAGCCCTGGTACAACAGCCTGCGAACACCAACGCCGACCAGACCTGCAAGAAACAGGACGCCGTAGAATACTACGAAGATTATCTTGACGGTCGTCGCCGCTTCCGGCTCGATGTTCAGGATTTCGTCGTAACCCTCAAGAGTGACTTGGGCGACGTAGTATGGTGCCGCCCACAGGACCCAGCCGCCGGACGCCAGGCAACCAATTGCGAATGCGCGGACCGCGCGGCGGCCGTACACGATCGCCGTGATGATCGCGGCTGGCGACGCCAAAACCACTACGCTCAGGACGACGCAACTCAGCCAATCGGGCAGCGCTACCAGTACGCCGCAGCCCATAGCTACGAGCAAGACGACAATGAATAGCGATTTCAGGCGAAATTGCATTCCGTTATCATTCGTGTTAGAAAATCCTGGCTATCAGCGACCCCACTTGGCGCCGTTGGGGTGCCGCGTCAACAGCCAGACGTTACGTCCATACGGACCGCTGCCCTCGCAGAGCCCGGCGAGCTTCGTGGGGTGGTGAGGCGCGCGAGGAACAAGCGGCAACGGCGGCGGAGTGTAGCGATACGGATGGGCGCGCGTCTACACCAGAACGTCGCCCCCAACCAGCCCCGGTACCACGAGCCAAGCTTTGTTTGGCCAAGCGGCGAGTGGCAGGGTCTGGAGGGGTCTTGATGATTGCCCAGCCCGTCGTCGCCAGGAGCCAGCGGCAAGCGGAGCCCGAGTCGAGCCTGGGCCCTGGAGTGAGCTGGCGGCAGAAGTGGCCCAAATTGCCAAGAGTTGAATCAGCGAGCTAGCCGTGCCTAACTCTGCCGCATGGCTCGTTCGCGCCGCAGGTAGAGACGGCGAGCAGTAAGACCGCTGATGAATCCCAGGATCATCTGCCACAGCCATCGATCTGATTCGAGATGGATTTTTGAGAGAGATTTAATGACTTCTTACGAACCAATTGTGAAAGTAATTCACGACGAGCGGGATGTGCTACGAGCAAAAAACATCTTTTTTCGCTGTAGAAAATGCGGCGAGATGATTCCATCGCAGCCAGACGACAGCGTCGGCTGCAAGTGTGGAAACATCTTCATTGACGTAGATTACCTACGGCTCGTTGTCAAAGACTGGAAAGAACTGTCACTTCTACGGCGAAAGGCCGATTAGGGTCCTTGTGGATAATTAGGGTCCTTGTGGATAGCAAAAAAGCGGAATGGGCGGGGGTAAGGCGGCGCGCTGGATGATTCGACCGACGACGACGGCTGAACGAAGCCCGGCGGCTGGCCTACACCGAACGTCCGGCCGATTTTAGGGCGGAAGCCCTTCGTAAAATGGCCAACTAGCCCTCGAATTGCGTCGGCGAGGGCCAAGCAGACTTCTGGGCCACATTGGGGATTCCGCTCTGTCTTGAGCCGGATTTCCACGCGTGGGCCAACCATTACGAGCCACCCGGACGTGCCGGGCCCGAGATGGGGCCGCGCAACAGTTGCGCAATTGGCGAAACCGGTGCCGGCAATTCTGGCGGTCGTTCATTGGTTTAGTCGAGCCGCGCATCTGCTGCGCGCTCCAGTAGCCAGGGGTCTTGATGATTGCCCAGCCCGTCGTCGCCAGGAGCAAGTGGCAAGCGGAGCCTGAGCCGAGTTGGAGCGCGGGGCTGGACTTGCCGATGGGCTGCGTGGTTCACGAGTCCGCCGACGCAACTTCTTCCTCTCGATCCGGCGTTCTGGCGAGTTCTGCTTCTCCGGATTACCATGACTTGCGATACCTGCTGGTTTTCCTCCTCGCTTACGCTGATGGACCATGACGCTACGTCCGATTGCTTTGCTGCTGTTGCTCGTCGCTTCTCCGACCCCGGCCATTGCGGCTGACGAAGCCGTCGATCTGGGTGGAGTGGAGGAGCAGCACGTGATGATTCCCATGCGCGACGGGGTAAAGCTCTCGGCCTATCTCTATTTTCCACCAGGCGAGGGCACCTGGCCCGTGCTCTACGAGCAACGCTACGCAAACCTGCGTGACCCGAACACTCGCAAGGGATTCGCCAAGTTAGCCCAGAGCGGTTATGTCGTGGCCGCGGAGAACTTCCGCGGCACGCACCTTTCAGAGGGAACATGGGTCGGATACCGGGCATTGGGTTGGGGCCAAAGTCAGGATGGCTTTGACACGGTGGAATGGCTGGCGTCACAGCCCTGGAGTACCGGCAGAGTGGGCACGTTCGGCAGTTCGCAGGCCGGCTTCGCCCAGAACTTCTTGGCCGTCGCCAGCCCACCGCACCTGACTTGTCAGTACATGATCGACACTGGCTTGAGCCTGTTTCACGAGGGCTACCGCATCGGCGGGGCAACCAAGCCCGAGCGGTTCAAAACGATGGCCGCTGTTTGCCGCAATCCGGACGACAATCGCAAGCTCATGGAAGACTGGTTCGCCCACCCAACCTACGACAACTACTGGGCTGACGAAGACTGCACACGGTTCTTCGGCAGGATGGACGTACCCTGTTTCACCATCGGAAGCTGGTACGACTACATGTGCACCGGCTCGGTCCAAAGTTTCGTCGGCCGACAGCACCACGGCGGGCCCCGCGGCCGTGGCCGACAACAATTGCTCCTTGGTCCCTGGCTCCATGGCCGCTTCAAAGAGACCAATCGAGCCGGCGAGCTTGAGTACCCAGTAAACGCCAAATTTGCGACGGAAACCCACATGCTCCGTTGGTTCGATCACTATCTCAAAGACATCGACAATGGTGTCGAAGGCGAGCCAACTGTTCGCTATTACGTGATGGGCGCCGTGGGCGAGCCCGATGCGCCAGGCAACGAGTGGCGCACGGCCGAGGTTTGGCCGATCCGAACCGAGCCCACGGCCTATTACCTGTACAGCGGGGGGAAGTTGGTGCAAACACCGTCGGCGGTCGCCGACGCCAGCCCCGAGGCCAGAACCTCGTGGCTTTCCGATCCGATGCACCCGATGAGCATCCCTGGCGCAGCGTTTCCCGGCGCGGCGGACGCCCGGCCATTTGAGGCACAGCCCGAGGTCCGCACCTTCACCAGCGAGCCGCTCGCCGAACCGGTGGAATGGACCGGACTGGTGCGGGCCGAGTTGTTCGTCTCTTCCAGCGCCCCCGACGCCGACTACATTGTCCGCGTGAGCGATGTCTATCCTGACGGCCGCTCGATCTTGATTATCGACATGATCCGCCGCGCGCGTTACCGCGAAGGATACGATCAGGAGGTAATGATGACGCCCGGCAAGGTGTATCCGCTGTCGATCGAAGTGGGCTGGCTGAGTCAGGTATTCAATCGCGGTCACCGCATCCGCGTAACGCTGGCTAGCAGCGGCGCTCCCTTCTACGAACCGAATCCGAATACAGGCCGGCCGCTCACTATCGAACCGCCGGCTGAAAGCATCGTCGCCCACAACGCCGTACATCACGACCAGGTCCACGCGTCGCGAATCTTGGCCCCCGTACCCCACGAGCAATAAGCAATCAGCGACACCACGCGGTACAGCAGTAACTGGTCGCAGCCGGGGCAGGCCACTCGCTCTTGCCCTTCACCCGTCCGCGCGGGATGCTGATGGCATGGCCGAGCCCCTTGCCAAGTTGCTTTCCGTGCCGACGCCGAAGCGGCGGTGGGCGCAGTTCTCGCTCCTGTCGCTGGTCCTGGTGATCGTCGCCAACATGGCGCAACCCAGCCGATCCGCGCAACTCGTGCATGACATCGGCTCGGACAAGGTTCTCCTCTTTGACAACGCTTTTCTCGCTGAGTCCGCCGGCGTCCGCTTCAAACTCCATCCCGCACGTAAGACGGGCGAACGAATCCTGGTTCCCGAACATCCCTGGGAAAGTGCCTCGCTGAATTGGTTCAGCGTGTTGGAGCAAGGCGGAAAGTTTCGGATGTGGTACGAGTGTTATGACGTTGCCGGCTGGGATTCCTCTGACGATACATCGTTCTGCTATGCCGAATCCACCGACGGTATTCATTGGATCAAACCCAGGCTGGGCCTCGTCGAGTATTGCGGCAGCAAGGAGAACAACATCCTGTTCCGACAAATCGGGACTGCGGGCGCTCGCTCACGCGTCCACGGCACCGGTGTTTTCCTCGATCCCACCGGACCGCCCGAAGCCCGGTTCAAGGCCGTCTCCCAGGGACTGTTCCGCAACGTGGGCGAGAAGCCGTACTGGATCGCAGGGATGAGCTCCCCCGATGGCCTCGTGTGGACACGCTTGGCCGATCCAATCTGCCACACGTTTGCCGACAGCCAGTATTCCGCATTTTGGGACGAACAACTGCGTCGTTATGTTCTTTATGGACGAGTCGGCGGCCGTGGGCGCGCCATCGGGAGGGCGATTAGCGACCGGTTTGGCAAGTTCGATCCGCTCACGTTGGTCGCGCAGACCGAGGAAACCGATCCGCCCGACAGCGATCTCTATAACCCGGCCTGCATGCGGCTACCGGGCACGAAGGGAGTTTATCTCATGTGCCCGAGCCTCTATCAGCACGGGCCCGACACACTCGATATTCGTCTGGCCATGAGCCGTGACGGAATCAATTGGATCTGGCCCGAGCGGCAAACAGCGTTTATTCCACTGGGCAAGCCAGGCGATTTTGACAGCGGATCGTTGTACATGGCCCAAGGTTGCCTCGCCGTGGGCGACGAACTTTGGTTCTTCTACAGCGGTTCGCCGCTCAGGCACGAAGACGGGACACTAGGGAAACTGACACAACCTGCAAACCACCGACGATACAGCCGCGCCGTTGTACTGGTCGATCGGCTGGTTTCCGTCACATCGGGACCCGAGGGAGGTCACCTCCAGACGTCGCCCCTGAAGTTTGTCGGCACGCAACTCCGGCTCAACATCCACGTGCGATCAGCAGGAATGGTACGCGTCGGACTCCTTGATGAACGAGGGAACGCCATACCTCGGCGCCGCACGGAAGACTGCCGCCCGCTTACTTGCGACAACTCGCAGCAGTCGGTTGAGTGGACCGATGGCACTGACGTTTCGTCCTGGTCGGGTCAACCAGTGAGGTTGAGAATCGAGATCGAGAACGCCGAACTGTTCGGGTTTCAGTTCGCTGACGAGGTCGTGCGCTGACCGAACCAAGCCAAGCACAGCCTCCCGCATAGGCCCGAGCGAACGACAGAGCTGGACTAGCGTCGATTGGCTCTTCCTACGCATACTTGACACATTCGGAGGTTAAACGATGCGAAACCGATCTATACCGCGTTCGCGCCGCGATTTTCTCAAGCGGTCCACGGCGATCGCCGCCTCCGGGCTGTTGGGCACTGAAGCCGGTGGCTGGATTTCGCCCGCCCCCGCGGCTAATGAACCGGCTCACGACGCGGCGAGGCTCGTGCCAGGTAAGGACCATGCTCTGCTGGTCCACAACGCCAAGACGCTCGAAATCGAAACTCCATTGGCGTCGCTGCGAGACCACGAACTTACGCCCAAAACGCTGCTCTTCGTCCGCAATAACCAGGAACTGGCCGACACCCGATCGCTCGAAGGTGTGCATGCCGGCCAATGGCCGATCGAGATCGCCGGCATGGTTGAAAACCCGCACACTATTGTGCTCGAAGACCTGGCACAGCGGGAGCAGACCGAGGTCGAAATGGTGCTGCAGTGTTCTGGCAATGGGCGAGCGCTCTTCGCACGGAGTGCGAAGGTCAAGGGCTCACCATGGCAACACGGAGCTGTCGGCAATCTTCGATTCCGAGGCGTGCCTCTCGCCAGGCTTTTGGATAGCCTCGACCTGGGCATCGCGCCCAAAGCCGCGTTCCTGACGGCGGAAGGGCGCGACGGTCCGGCGGAGGCAGGCACCGCCGATTTCGAACACAGCATTCCGTTGGCCGACGCCTTGTCGCGCTCGCTCGTGGCACTTCAGATGAATGGTGAGCCGATACCGGCGGTCCACGGCGGGCCGGTGCGTCTGGTTACTCCCGGCTACTACGGCACGATGCACGTAAAGTGGCTCAGCAGGTTACGGCTCGAACCTCGCGAGACATTCAATCACCACCAGCGCCGCCGCTACCGCACACCGATCACCCCGATCGAGCCGGGCACCGACTTCGTCTACGACTTCGATAACAGCGAAGCCAACTGGCGGATGCGGATCAAGAGCGTGATCCTCGCCCCACTCGACGGTGAAATGCTCCGGGCAGGCGAGATCGAGATCCGCGGCGTAGCGTGGAACGACGGAACGGCGCGGATCGAGACCGTGGAAATCTCGCTCGACGAGGGAAAAACATGGAGGCACACCGTGCTGAAAACGAGATCGAGTCCCTATGCCTGGTATCCGTGGAGCACACGGTTTACGCTTGCCCAGGGCAAGTGCCGCATCCTTGCCCGCGCCATCGACGCTCTGGGCCGCACACAGCCACTGGACGGCGCCATCGACTGGAACCCGGCCGGCTACGGCTGGCACGGCGTCCACGTGGTCGAGGTGACGGTCGTTTGATCACGACGTCGCGGGCACCGCTCGGGAACTCGCGATTGGAGAATGTTCGGATAGCCCGTGCTCTGGAGACTGTTATGCCGACCCTGCTCGTGCTTAGGGGGACCTTGATGGCGGCTAGGCGACCGATGGGCTAAGCCAACGCCTTGAAAGCGAGGCGTTTCACGAGCCTGGCTGAGGAGAACGAGTTTCTCTTGCACTGGGAAACGCAGGTCGCGGATCAGCGCGTCCACGGCACCACGAAACAACAGGTGGAAAAACTCTTCGACCTTGTTGGCGCGCATTAGCATCCCAGTGCTGTTTAGCGGGTTGGCGGTGATACTGGTCGTGGCAGTCTTCACTGCAATTCCGGCATTGCGGCGGTTGGCCGGCAGAAGAAATTGAGCTCGCCCTTGCCCGCTTCCCGCCGGCGCGGCATGCTGATGGGCATGGCCAAGCCCCTTGCCAAGCTGCTTTCGATGCTGACGCCGCAGCGGCGGTGGGCGCAGTTCAACTTGGCCACGATGTTCATCGTCGATGCGGAACTCTACTTCGCTTGTGCATGGTTGGCGAGCCAAGTAAACCGGGCGAAGAAGCAATCGGACGCCGTGACTGCGATCGAGGCAATGGGCGGAGCGGTTCGTTACGGACAATTCGACAAAGCGCGTACTATGGCCTTTCCAATGCGGTCCCTGCGACGTTAGGCGTCGTCATGAAAAAGAAGTATGTTGTTCAGCTGACGGAGGTGGAGCGCGAAACATTGCGGGGGGTAATCAGGAAACTCGCGGGTAGGGTGCGGCGAGCACAAATCTTGCTTAAGGCGGACGCTTCTGGTCCCAACTGGACGGACAAGCGAATCGAGCAGGCTTGCTTTTGTCGTACCCGAACGGTGGAGAACATTCGCCGACGTCTTGTAACTGAAGGTTTTGAAATCGCCCTGTCCGGCAAGAAGCGATCGGCTCATACTTATGAACGGCGTCTGGACGGCCTTCGCCTCCAAGAGCTAGCCCGCCAGAGTCCCCGCAACTTCGGGAAGAAGAGAAGCACCTGGACGCTCCAGCTGCTGGCTGACACTTGCTCCGAAATCGGGATCGCGGACGGTAAGGTCAGTCATGAAACCGTCCGGCAGACGCTGAAGCGAATGGGGGTAAAGTTTCGACGCGCCGAGTTGTGGATGACCAGCCCGGACCCTCACTACGCCCAGAAGAAAGCCCTGAGGGATCGGTATATCCGCCTCGCCGATGAGCACCCGGAGTGGGTTGTCGGATTCCTCGATGAAGTTTGGTGGAGCCGGCTTGCGCGGCCAACCCTTCGGGCGTGGTCCGCTGGCGACCCGTTGAAAATACATGTGCTCTCACGACCTAAGGATGACACCGAACCGGTCGCGATCTCCTGCTACGGCTTCCTCCGGCGGGACACCGACAGGGTAATGTTGCGTTTCGTAGAGGGTAGGCCCGTGGGGGACGTAACCGCCCAGTTCCTGAGCTGGGTCTGCGAGCAAATACGAGCGGAAGGTAAGTCTCGGCTCATCGTCATCTGGGATGTCCCATCGTGGCATTCTGCGAAACTCGTCTCGGATTGGCTGGGAGAGCATAATAGGGCGGTGAAACGTGACGGGGGCGTAAAGGTGCTCTTCTGCCCGTTGCCCGTGAAGAGTCCCTGGCTGAACAACATCGAGACTTGGTGGGAGCCCGCGAAGCGTGCGATCTTGGAGCCGGATCGTATTCTCACCGCACAGGAGGTCGTGTCCCGTGTCTGCGACCACTTTGGGACGATTCCTTTGCCATGTCTAAAGAACAGAGCTGCAGGGGTGGAAATTGAATCCGAGTAGTGAATGGATACACGAGCCCTACCGTCCGCCCCGCGCGATCCGTGCTTGTCCAGCCGGTCGGCGCAAGGAGCAAGCGGAGCCCGAGTCGAGGCGGGGCCAAGAAGGAGGTGGGCGCTGGCGGTGGGGGTAACATCCGTCGATCGGGTCATAACTGTTGATCAGCCGGTCAGCGTTTGGCTGACGCGTGGTCGTGGTGGTCGTATCGAGACCACCGAATCGCAAGGCTTCGGGCGGGTTAAATGTGATTCAGGCGTCATTTCAGCCTTCTTACCAAAGGTCGTCGATTGGCACACGATTCGCACGAGAAGTCGATCAGTTCCTTGCGAACGAACCAAGTAATCACGAAACCCGAGAAGAAGCGGAAACGCTTCGACAACGGTCGTGTGAGAGCGGTTCCGTCTGCAAGGAACGCTTTTTTTTGCGCCGTACGTGAGATTGGGATGTCCGGCCCCCTACGAGTTGGCAGCTGCGGGGTTAACAACGATCCGCCATTGTTCTGTCCCTAAAGCCCGGCGTCTGGCCAAGCACGCGCAGCCCGAGCTGTGCTTGCACAGCCCGTCGTCACGCTGGGCAAGCGCAAGCGTAGCCCAAGGCGAGCCGGGCTGCGGGGTGAACTGGTGTCTCGGTCGCCTTCCGCTTATTGGACGTTGCTCTGCGGCCCGCGACAGGGGCCTTTATTTCTACAGGAGGATTGAAGCCGTGACGATCAATCGCCGCACCCTTCTCAAGTATGCCGGTCTGCTTCCTTTCATGGGCGCGGTGCCGCGCCTCGTACGGGCCTCTGACCAGGTCACTACTGAGAAGGCGGATTACACGCTACGCATCGCGACCGGGCTCGTCGAACTGTCGCCAGGACACATCGTCTCGACCACTCTCTACAATGACCGGTTTCCGGGACCGTTACTGCGCTTCAATGAAGGACAGCGGGTTGTGGTCGATATACACAACGACACCGATACGCCGGAACTGGTCCACTGGCACGGGCAGATGGTCCCAAGCGACGTTGATGGTGCCGCCGAGGAAGGCTCACCCTTCGTACCGGCGCATGACGTGCGCAGGATCGCCTTCGTTCCGAAGCCTTCAGGCTTTCGCTTCTACCACACGCATGTCGTGGCTGAGGGCGACCTGAACCGCGGCACTTACACCGGTCAGGCCGGTCCGGTCTACATCGAACCGAAGAACAACCCCGGCGCCTATGATCGCGAAATCTTTCTGGTGCTGAAGGAATTCGAACCATCCTTCAGCGGCGAAGGCGACATGGCGATGGATATGCTCGCCGGAACGCCCCTCAAGCCGCTGCAACAAATGGGGAAAGCTGCTGACGACGCGGCACCAGAGAAATCCAAGGGCTTCGAGGTGGGCTACGGGTTGTTCGGAATCAATGGCCGGATGTTGGGGCACGGCGAGCCGATCCGCGTGAAGGAGGGTGAACGTGTGCTGTTTCATGTGCTCAATGCGAGCGCGACCGAAATCCGCAGTCTCGCTCTGCCCGGCCATGCGTTCACAATCGTCGCGCTCGACGGTAATCCGGTTCCGACCCAGGCCGACGTGCCCGTGCTCTGGCTCGGGACCGCCGAACGCGTTTCCGCGCTCGTCGCAATGAATCGCCCCGGAGTGTGGGTGATGGGCGATCTCGCCGATGACGATCGCGAGCATGGGATGGGAATCGTCGTCGAATACGCGGGGCAGAAGGGCAAACCCCAATGGACCAAGCCCAAACCGTTCCGGTGGGATTACAGTCGATTCGGCAAGGCGAATGCCGTGCCAGCCCCACCCGACGAGACGATTGAGATGACGATCGTCAAGCACAACGCCGCGGTCAACGGCTTCGATCAGTGGACCCTCAACGGCGAAGCCTTTTCGATGGACACGATGAAGCCCATGTACACGGTGCGTGAGGGGCGCCGCTACCGGCTGAAATTCCGCAACGCCAGCGACGACATCCATCCACTGCACCTGCACCGGCACAGCTTCGAACTGACGCGCATCGGCGGCAAGCCGACTGCGGGCGTGATCAAAGACGTCGTGATGCTGGGCGGATTCCAGGAACTCGAATTTGACTTCGTCGCCGACAATCCAGGGCCGACGCTTTTCCATTGTCACATGCAGTTGCACATGGATTTCGGGTTCATGGCGCTCTTGAACTATGCGTAAGCGAATCGGGATCGCATGAATAATGAAAGAAGCGGAAAAACCCGATGACGATTGCCTCGCACCCTCCGAGGCTAGCGACAGCCTCTCGCCCGCCCCGAGGGAGCCGTTTCGTACTATGCCCGGCGATGGCCGTGGGGCCAAGTCGCGGCACGTAGCCGGTCGCCAAATTGCCGCCGCGAGCCAACTGAGCCTGTCCAGGCTGTCGGCCCGAGGCCCAAGCGGCAAGCGTTGCCCGAGCCGAGCCTGGCCGCGGGGGAAGGTGTGGGCGGCAGCTGGATCGAACGTCTGGCCAAAGTTAGAGCGCAAGCTCTACGTAACATTGCCAACTAGCCACCGAATTTGCGTCGGAGAAAGCCGATCGCGGTCGAGTTCGGTGGAAAACAGCGGCCCGCCCGGCCGCGACTCCCTGCTCGCCGCACCGCCGTCGGAATGACGCTGGAGGGAAGCGCCGAGGGCGGATAGTTGGGGCTTGCAACAAGCATTTTCGCAAGTGAGATCAACCAGACTCGGAATTAGAAAGCGGCACTACGGCCTCGGCACCTGGCGCGAAGCGTGCCTCGTATTCGAGGCTCTTGAGGAACTTACTGCACGGGATGTATTCGTCGGGACTCATCTCGTAAATGAGCGAATGTAGGTGGTCAGACAGCATCGTGACGGCCGCCCTGATCTGGCGGTAGTTGGTGGTTCCTAGACCAGCAGCGCTCGGATCGGCATCACGCGCTTCGAACAGCGCTTCAATCTGCGTCCGGTCATTGACGAATTCGTCGCTGGCGAGGTTCTGTGGCCAAACGAATATTCCACTGCCCGCATCCCACTGGGAGGGTGCAAGCCGGTTGGGAATGCGGGCACGGTTGTCGGCGGCGTATTGTTCCGGAGTATAATGCGGGCGCATCGCGGCCATCTCGGCCCGCGCGCTGGTGTTATCCCGCCGCGCTTGGAAATAAGTGTGCTCGTATTTCAAGCGGTTGTCGAGCGCCATGCTGTATGCCTGCTGGTAACTCATCGCCGCTTGCCCGGAAAGCGCATTGTATTGCCCAGCCCCTTGCATGAATCTTCCAGCCCCCATCATGTAGATGCCGGTGCCCGCCATGGCACTACCGATGGGTGTGCTGCCGGCACCATAGCCGCCGTATCCGTAGCCGCCGTATCCGTAGCCGCCGTAGCCATAACCGCCGCGGCGACGGTACTGTGCCTCCGCGGAACCGGCCTCGATGAACAAAGCGCCAATGGTCACGGCAACGATCAAACATCGAGCGGGCATAGTCGTCTCCTTATTCTGATTGGCTTTCCATAATGAACACGTTTCCGCACCGGACCGACGAGAGGGCCGATTTTCGCCCCGACGTTCGGAATTCTTATCTACGCTTTCTGCCGACAAGGTACCTATGATTGCAACTCTCATGCCGAGGACCTGATCGTATCGGCGTATTTCAAAGGATGCCTTGTCACAGAGGCATGACTTAGGCAGGGCTTACGGCGCCCTCACCTGTTTCATGTTCACGCTAGCGATCCGATGCCAAGCTGGACTACTCTTGACCGATCGGGTAAGTGTGCAGCACCGCGACCCCTCTGCCGCGAACTACCGCTGCCCCTCCAGCGCGCCAGACATCACCGACACCGGTGCCGGCATGTCGCACCCGGCGACAGACCTGCTCGTTTGTGGTGTGCCGAAGGGATAGGAGCCGTGAAATGAAGAGCGAAGTTCTCAGAGCAAGCCGTCGCCGGAAATCCGGGTGCTGTCGAGAGTCCCGCGGTCGGCGATTAGGCCTCGTTGTCACTCAGCATGACACCGTTGACACCAAGGGTTGAAGCGATGACAACCAGTCGCGGCCTGCCGCAGCAAGGCTGAGTGTCGAAATCGAGCAAATGCTGCAAGTATTGCGCAACCTGGCACGGCGATTGCTCCCTTGATATGGATTGGGACATTTCACATCCTTCTTTCTTTCTTTGCAGGAAAGGACCTCAAGCCGCGGAGGATCGAATCCATGAGAACCAGAATGCTGATCGCCGTTGCACTGGGCACATTGTCGTTGGCCCCGTTAGCCAGGGCCGATGGCGATTCGTAAGCAGCACGCGTCGCCGCCGAAACCAACGTGCCGAAGGCCTGGATTACCTTGGCCTCCGCCGTAGAAAGGGTGGCGTTCTCGTGCAATGGTGCTACGGTTGTTGAGGCCTCGCTCGTGATGGAACGAACGTGGCATGGTATTTGCCCCTGATAAGCTCACATTCTCTCACCCAGTCGAAACGATGGCCGGCTGAGAGGCTTTGCTTTTACTCTTCCGTTTCAAAGGGTGACTTATGTTGTGGACTCTCTTGCTCGTGATATTGCTGATGTGGGCTTTGGGGTTGGGTTTCGGCGTGGGCGGCAGCCTGATACATATCCTGCTGGTGGTCGCCGTGGTGGTGCTGATCTTCAATCTGCTGCAGGGACGCAGGGTCGTCTAGCAGCACCAAGTCGTGAGGATTTCAACCAACCTACTCGATGCATTGGAGCGCGG
>Ga0265331_10001095_pt1 | contig 20865 bp, 28 predicted proteins | sample 41923metaG_FD_202088 | JGI IMG/M metagenome (GOLD analysis project Ga0265331, IMG submission 202088) | Rhizosphere microbial communities from Carex aquatilis grown in University of Washington, Seatle, WA, United States - 4-19-23 metaG | ecosystem: Host-associated > Plants > Roots > Rhizosphere... | reverse complement strand
CCGCCGACGTCGATCACCGCCCAGTCGTCGCCGACGGAATCGACGGTTCCGCGCAGCTTGGCGATCATCGCCGCACCGCCTGGGCCAGGCGCGACGCGGTGGTGCGGTGATGGGCGTGGCAGATGGCCACCGCCAGGGCGTCGGCGGCGTCGGGGCTTTCGACCGGGCAGCCGGGCAGCAGCGTGCGCACCATCATCCCCACCTGTTCCTTGGCGGCGCGGCCGGTGCCGACCACCGCCTGCTTGACCGAGGCGGGCGAGTATTCCGCCACCGGCAGGCCGGCCAGGGCGGGCGCCAGCAGCACGGCGCCGCGCGCCTGCCCAAGCTTGAGGGTGCTTTCCGGGTTCTTGTTGACGAACGTCTGTTCCACCGCCGCCTCCTCGGGCGCCCACCGGCCGATGACGGCCTGGACGCCGCGGTGCAGCTGCGCCAGCCGCTCGGCCAGCGGCAGATCGGCATCCGAGCGGATCACGCCGTCGGCCAGATGGCTCAGGCGGTTGCCGGCCACTTCGATGATCCCCCATCCGGTGACGCGCAAGCCGGGGTCAAGCCCCAAGACCCTCATTTCCCCTCCCTGCCGGTTCAGGCGCCGAGGCGTTCGATGACGTCGTCGGCGATCTCGAAATTGGCCTGGACGCGCTGGACGTCGTCGTTGTCCTCCAGCGTCTCCAGCAGCTTGAGCAGCGTCTTGACGGTTTCCTCGGCGGTCACCGGCACCGATGTCTGGGGGCGCCAGTCGAGGCGGGCGTGTTCCGGCGTGCCGAACTTGCCCTCCAGCACTTCCCGCACCGCGCCGAGGTCGTCGGGGGCGGACGTGATCTCGTGGCCGTCCTCGGTGGATTCGACGTTGTCGGCGCCGGCCTCCAGCGCCGCCTCGAACATCGCTTCGGTGGACGCGGCCGAGGCCGGGTAGCGGATGGCGCCGATGCGGTCGAACATGAACGACACCGAGTTGGTCTCGCCCAGGGCGCCGCCGTTCTTGGCGAAGGCCGAGCGGATCTCCGAGGCGGTGCGGTTGCGGTTGTCGGTCAGCGCCTCGACGATGACCGCCACCGAGCCGGGGCCGTAGCCTTCGTAGCGCACCTCCTCGTAGATGGCGCCGTCGTCGCCGCCGGCCCCGCGCTTGATCGCGCGGTCGATGGTGTCCCGGGGCATGTTGGCGGCGCGCGCCGCCTGCACCGCGGCACGCAGGCGCGGGTTGGCAGCCGGGTCGGGCAGTCCGGCGCGGGCCGAGACGGTGAGTTCGCGGATGATCTTGGTGAACACCTTGGCGCGCTTGGCGTCCTGCGCTCCCTTGCGGTGCATGATGTTCTTGAATTGGGAATGGCCGGCCATGGCGATCGAAACCCTGAAGCCTGTGGGGTATGAGGGCTGGCTATACCATGTCTTGGCCGGTGCGCGATAGAACCCGGCGCGCCGCAAACAACTATGGCAAAACCGACGGTAGGGTTGAAGGCCGTGGGTGGAACCGTTACGGTATCCAAACCAAGTCATCGGGGGATCGTCAGGTGACCGCCCATCCGACCGGCCGACGAACCGCCGCCGCCATCCTCACAGGTGCAGCGGCCTTGGCGCTGTCGCTGGCGGCGGCCTGCGTCGCCGGGCTGTGGTGGCTGCGGGCCAGCGAGATGGCCGACGCCGTCCGCGACTACGATCGGCTGGCGCGCGCGCTGGCGGAGCAGACCGACCTGGCCTTCGGCGAAATCGACGCGGCGATCAAGGACGTCCGGCGCGACCTCCAGCCGGATTGGCTGGCCGGAGCCGGCACGGCCGAGGCGCTGCACCGGCGCCTGCACGACCGCTATTTCGGCCTGCCGCAGGGACAGGCCCTGCTGCTGTTCGGCGTCGACGGTCGGATGGCTGCGCATTCGCGCGAATGGCCGACGCCGAAGGTCACGGTGCTGGACCGCCCCTATTTCCAGGCCCATGCCGCCAATCCCGAGGACGTGCTCGAGATCGGCGGGCCGACGCGCAACCGGGTCAACGGCGGCTGGATGATCACCGTGTCCAGGCGGCTGTCGAATCCTGCCGGCGGATTTGCCGGGGTGGCGATGGCCGCGGTGGAACTGAGCTATTTCGATCGCCTCTACCGTTCGCTCAGCCTCCCCGAGGGGACACGGGTCGAATTGCTGCGGGCCGACGGAACCATGCTCGCCGTCGATTCGGCCGAGGATGCGCTTCTCGGCCGGGTGTCGGACAGCTGTCGCGCTCCGGCCCCGGGGAACGTCGCCGTCCTGCGGCGGCTGGCGGCGCTGCCGGTCGAGGTCTGCATCGCCGTGCCCCGCAAGGCGGTGCTGGTCCGCTGGCATCGCCTGGCCTGGGCCATCGGCGCCGCCACGGCGGCGGCGGTGGCCGCCATCCTGGCGCTGACCGCGGCCCTTGCCGCCCGTGTGCGCGAGATCGAGGCGCAACGCCAATCCCTGCTGCGCTCCAACGCCGAACTGGAGCAGTTCGCCTTCGTCGCCTCGCACGACCTGCAGACGCCGCTCCGCAACGTCGCCAGCTACGCCCAATTGCTGGAACGCCGGTTCAGCGACCGCCTCGACGACGACGGCCGCGAATTCATCGGATTCATCGTCGACGGCACCAAGCGGATGTCGGCGATGATCCACGACCTGCTCGACTACTCGCGCATTTCCACGCGCGCCGCCCCGGCGCGGCCGGTCCCCGCCGGGCACGCGGTGGACAAGGCCTTGGCCAATCTCGCGGCCCTGGTCGCCGAGAGCGGGGCCGGCATCGCGGCGGCGGGGCTGCCCGCGGTGCTGGTCGACGAGACCCAGCTGGTCAGCCTGTTCCAGAACCTGATCGAGAACGCCATCAAGTATCGCCACCCTGAACGCCGGCCGGCGATCACCCTGTCGGCCGAGGCGGACGGCCGCCACGCCTGGCAATTCACCGTGGCCGACAACGGCATCGGCATCGAAGCCCAATACTTCGACAAAATCTTCGACATGTTCCAGCGGCTCGACCCGCGGACCTATCCCGAGGGCAACGGCATCGGCCTGTCGCTGTGCCGGCGCATCGTCCAGCGCTTGGGCGGCGACATCCGGGTGCGCTCGACCGTGGGCGAGGGAACCGCCTTCTCGTTCACCCTGCCGGCCGCCTGACGGCGGCGGTCAGGCCGGCCAGGCTTCGGCCAGGCGGGGGCCGAGGCGCAAGGGCTGGGCGCGGACGGCCAGGCCGGTGCGGTCGTCGGTCTCGACCAGCAGCCCGCACAAGGTGGCCGGGCCATCGGCCGGGGTGAGGCGCTCGCCGGGAATCTTGCGGACGAACTTGAAGATGGCGGCGTCCTTCTTCATGCCGATCACCGAATCGTAGTCGCCGCACATGCCCGCGTCGGTCTGGTAGGCGGTGCCGCCGGTCAGGATCTGGGTGTCGGCGGTGGGAATGTGGGAATGGGTGCCGACCACCATGCTGACGCGGCCGTCGACGGCATGGGCGACGGCCATCTTCTCGCTGCTGGCTTCGGCGTGGACGTCAACGATGATGGCGTCCATCCCGCCGGCGCCCAGGCGCACCCGCGCCAGTTCGCGCTCGAGCGCGGCGAAGGGGTCGTCCAGCGGATCCAGGAACAGGCGGCCCATCACCTGGACCACCATCACCTTGCGGCCGCGTGACGTCTGGTAGCATCCGATGCCGCGGCCGGGGGTGCCGGCGGGGTAGTTGAGCGGCCGCAGCAGCCTGGGATCGCCGTCGATGTAGGGCATGATCTCGCGCTGGTCCCAACTGTGGTTGCCCAGCGTCAGCACGTCGATTCCCGCGGCGTAGAAGTCGTCGCAAATCTTCGGGGTGATGCCGAAGCCGTGGGCGGCGTTCTCGCCGTTGACGACGACGAAGTCGGCCTCCAGCCGGCGCCGGAGTTCCGGCATCCGCTCGATCACCAGGTCGCGTCCGGTCCGGCCGACGACGTCACCGAGGAATAGGATCTTCATGGCGTCTCCAAAACCATCCAGCCGGCCTCGGTGAGCAGGCGATCGAGCCGCTGGTCGCGGCAGTCGCACGGTACGTCCGGCACCTCCTGCGCGGCGTAGGCCAGCCCGATGGCCAAGACTTGGGACCTGGCGCGCAGCGTTTCCAGCGTCCGGTCATAATACCCACCGCCGCGCCCGAGGCGGAAGCCCCTGCGGTCGAAGGCCAGCAGCGGCACCAGCACCACGGCGGGCACTACCGTCGCCGCGATCGGCAGCGGATGGAAGGTGCCGTGGGCGCCGGCTTCCAGCGGATCGCCCGGGCGCCAGGCGCGGAACTCCAGGGAGCGGCCGGCGGCGGCCACCACCGGCAAGGCGAGGGCTGCGCCGTGTGCCGCAAGGACGTCCATCAGCGGGCGGCAATCGATCTCGTCGGCCAGCGGCCAGTAGCCGGCGATCGTCGCGCCCGGCCCGGCCTGCCATCCGCCGGCCGCCGCGGCCAGCAGCCGGCCCGCCTGGGCGGGCGGCAGCGCCGTACGGGCGCGCCGGCACGCCGCCGTCGCTTCGGCACGCAGCCGCCGCTTGGCGGCATCCAGATCGGCGGAAGGGGAGGGGATCATTGTGGAGCGGTCGCCGCCTCGGCCGTTGGCTTGCAAGTCCTCTTGTGGCCTGCGAGTGCAGGTGGGTGGCCATATACCGGGACCACGGTCCCGGCAGGGACAGCCCCCAAGAGGATCGATATTGGCCCCAGGGACATTGGCTGCCTGACGCACCGCGCAGCGGGCCGCTCCGACTCTAATCTAGGACCGCTCGAGCCTTTCGGCAATGGCCTCGATGCGCCGGGTGATCTGGACGATGCCGTCGGCCAGGTGGCCGTCGCCCTGGGCCGCCGCGGCGACATGGGCATTGGCCTCGGCCAGGGCCGCCTTGGCCTCGCTCAATTCGTCGGCGATCATCAGGGCGACCATCACCAGCATCCGCGCCTCGGGCTGGGTGCCGACGTTGCGGGCCAGGCGCTGGGCGCGCTCGTCGACCTCGGCGCAGCGCTGGCGCACCTCATCGGTCTGGGAATCGTCGCAGCCGATCTCATAGACGCGGCCGAGGACGGAAAGGTTGAGCACGGCCACCGTTCAATCCTCCAGCATCACGCGCAGCCGGCCGATGGCGGCATCCAGGCGCTGTGCCACCACCCGCGTGGTGTCTTTGAGTTCGGCGACGTCCTCGTGGGCATCGCGCAATTCGCCGGCCAGCAGCAGATCGCCGGTGGACACCCGCGCCACCGCCGTTTCGAGACGCTCGAGTGCCGCGCCCAGGCGCCGCACCGCCTCTTCCGTCCGTTGCAAGCTGGCAGTCTGCTGCTCGGCCACCCGTTTCCCCCGAAAACCATTTTCCGGCACGGAGGTTAGGCCCGATGGGAGGTTGAGTCAATGTGACCGCCGAGGCGGGAAACCTCAATCGCCGGTGCGCTTCAGCACTTCCGAGATGGTGACGGCGAGGTGGTCTTCGACGACGACCACTTCGGCTTTGGCGATGCGGCGCTGGTTGACGAACAGGTCGACCGGGTCGTTGACCCGGCGGTCCAGCTCCACCACGGCGCCGCGGCCCAGTTTCAGCAGCTGGGCGATCGGCAGGGTGGCGGTGCCCAGCACCGCGTAAACCTCGACCGAGACGTCGTAGACGGCGTCCTGCGGCTTGTCGCCGACTTGGATTTCGTCAGCCATGGGATTCCTCGCCTGTCAGTCGATCGGAGATCATGCGCGGGCAAAGGTTAACGAGTTGTTGTCGTGGAATGCTAATTGGAACCCTGCCGCTCTCATGGTAGAATCCAGATGAGACTGCCGTGGGAGAAACCCATGTCTATGGCGATTTCGGCAAGAATGCCCGACTCGGTCGCATCGCTGCTGCGACTGGTCCCCGCCGTGTCGCCGGGGGACGATGCGTCCTTTTCCAGGCTCGAAGCGGCCGTCGCCGACTATGAAAATGGCCTCGACGTCGTCGACCGGATTCAGGCCGGCGCCAAGGCCAACGCGGCGAGTGCCAAATCGTTGAAACTCGACGCGGACAAGGCGCGGCTTCAGGCCCTGAAGCTCGACGCGTTGATCGCGGCGGCCGGTGGAGACGTCAAGCGGGCCAAGGCCATCGCCAAGGACGTGGCGGCGATCGCGAAAGAGCTGAACGGCTTGATGGGCGGCTCGACCCCGCAGGATCTCGCTACGGCAGGGGCGACAGCGGACGGAGCCGCCGCCCAGGCCGAATTTGCCAAGGAGGTCGCCGACGCGGCGCAACTGGCGGGCAAGATCATCGACTTCCTGCGCCGGGCATTTTCCGGACGCCGCCGTGCCGCCGGCATCGCTCAGCCGACACAGGCGGTATTCGGCACATTCACCGCCGGGGACGGCGTTGCCGGCGCCCCGGCATCGTCTTCAAGGGTGACGGTCGATGTGACGGCGTGACACCGGACGATGGGGGAGTCTGTTGTCGGTGCCTTGCCGAAAGGCATCGGAGGGGGGCTGTTTTCCGAACCGAATCCATTTCACCTTGTTTGATGCGAACGACGCGCTACAATCAGAGTAGGTAATTTAGGCATAGTCTGCCGATGGCTCTAAGCGCATCACGCATCGCGGGTGGAATTGCCGCGCCGGGTATGGCGGCGGCAGCGACCGCGCGTCCGATTTCGGGCGGGCGCGGCGTGGCGGCGGCCAGCCAGCCGGCGGTTGAATCGACCTTCGCCTCCGGCGTCGGCGTCAATGACAACCTCATCCTGCGCTACGACGACGAGGGTGGACTCAATTCCGACGGCCAGCGGCGCGAGTACGGCCGGCCGGAGACCACGCCTTTCATCGCCCGCTCGGCCGCCGCGTTCCAGGTCGAGGAAATCGACCAGGCCGGCGGGGCGGGGGATTTCCGCCTGTTCCTCAACGACGTGGTCCGCGGCATCGGTGTCTACGAGAACAACATTCGCCTCACCACGCCGGGCCGGGTGATGCCGGGAAGCGTGCTCAACCAGCTGTCGTGAGTGCCGGGAAGAATTGCCGTCATGCCCGGACTTGTTCGGACAAGCCCGGCCATGACGGGTGGGGGACGCCTGATTCTAGCGGATCAGGTCCTCGGTCGGTTCCGACGGCGGCACGCCGGGGATGTGGCCGGCCGGGTCCATGGTCAATTGCTCGGGGATGCCCATCACCTCGATTTCCCCGACCTGCCCGCGGACCTGCGGCGTGCTGTGGTGGTCGCCGGCGTCCGTGAAAATGGGAATGTTGTAGGCGGGCGCCGACTTGAACCGCACTTCCGCCAGATCTTCCGGCGGCAGCATGGCCGATTGCTCACCGGGAACGGGATACAGCATGGCGGTGGTGGTGCCGCCGGGCTCGACGCCGATGCCGAGCGCCGCCACCGTCTCGAGATCGATGTTGCCGGTGGGCCGCAGTCCGTGGTCCGACTGGAACAGTTCGACCGCGTTGCGGGTGGCGGTGTCCAACCTGCCGGTTGGCGTTGCGTGATAGCCCAGCTGCTGCAGCCGCTGCTGGGCGGCGGTGAGCACGTCGCGCACCGGGGCCAGTTGCGCCTCGGTCAACAACGGCCCCCGGGGCGGGGGCATTTGTTGCGCCACGGCCGGCATTGCCGCGATGGCGCAGATCGCGGCGAGGGATAACACCGATCGCCTCATCGTCTCCTCCTATGGGCAGGGGTCTAGCTGGCGGGACTGCCGTATGGGGGGGTTAACCCTCGGGCGGGGTAGATGTTCCCGAAAATCGTCGGGCGTGTCGGGACAGCGACCAACGGGCGCGCGGGCGCGCGTCCGGAGACGGACGGCATGGCTGCCGCCCGTCGCCTTCATCCGGTCAGCGAGTCATGCCGCCGCCCTGTGGGCTCGGCATCTGGCTCTGGTTGGGCAGGTTCTGGTTCTGGGTGGGCTGGCGCCCGTGCTGCTGCATCGGCGGCTGCTCCTCGGGGGTCTGCGCCTGCTGCGGGCCGCCCTGGACGCCCAGCGCCGCCATGGTTTGCTGGTTGATCTGCCCGTTCGGAGGCAGTCCCTCCTCCTGCTGGAACTGGCGCAGGGCCTGGCGGGTCTTGGGGCCCATTACGCCGTCGGCGTTGCCGATGTTGTAGCCCTTCTGCTCCAGCGCCTGCTGGATGCTTTTGATGGCGTTCTGGTTCGACGCCTGCGGGGCGGCCGGGCTGGAGACGTTGGGCTGGCTGGACTGGTCGCCGGGATCCTGCATCCCTTGCGCCAGCGCCGGGGTGGCGGCGAGGGCGCCGAGAACGGCGAGGATGTGAGCCGTCTTCATGATCCTACCTCCTCCATGGATGTGACAGGGGGAGGCGGCCGAACGGCGCCGGCCGCCCACGTCCCATCCCGTCAATGCGGATTGCCGCTCGCGGTTCCCTGAAGGCTCGAATGCGTGGGTTATGCCATTTGGGCCAGCACCTGGCCGATCACGTCCCAGGCGCGGTGGAGATCGGACTCCTCGACGCAGTAGGGCGGCAGCATGTAGAGGACGTTGCCCAACGGGCGCAGCAGCAGCCCGTGGTCGAGGAAGGCGCGCTTCAGCCTGGGGCCGATGGCGGCGCCGTATCCCTGTTCGCCGCGATCCACCTCGAACGCGGCGATGGTGCCGCACACCCGCGGCCGGATCACGTCCGGGCGGGCGGCGATGGCGGGCAGGCGGGCGCGGTGGACGGCCTCGATGGCGGCGATGCGCGCCCGGCATTCGGGCGACAGCAGCAGGTCGAGCGAGGCCAGGCCGGCGGCGCAGCCCAGCGGGTTGGCGGTGTAGGAATGGCCGTGCAGGAAGGCGCGCTCGAGGTCGTGGCCGAGGAACGCCTGCCAGATGCGGTCGCTGGCCACCGTCATCGCCAGCGGCACGAATCCCCCCGAGATGCCCTTGGACAGGCAGATCAGGTCGGGGCTGATTCCCGCCTTGACGCAGGCGAACAGCGCACCGGTGCGGCCGAAGCCGGTCATCACCTCGTCCAGGATCAGCAGGGTGCCGGCGTCCCGCACGCAATCGGCCAGGGCGCGGAGGAATTCCGGCCGGCACATGCGCATGCCGGCGGCGCCCTGCACCAGCGGCTCGATCAGCACCGCCGCCACCTTGTTGGCGGCCAGCGCCCGGCGTAGCGCCGCCAGGGCGGCCGCCTCCTTCGCTTCGACTTCGGTATCGCCGTCCCAGGTGGCGGGGTAGGGCACGGTGTCGACCGGGAACAGCAGATCGTGCCAGGCGGTGAAGAACCCCGACGAGCGCCCCGCCGACATCGCCCCCACGGTGTCGCCGTGATAGCCGCCGTCGAAGGCGACGTAGCGGCCGCGCTCCTCGCCGAGGTTGCGCCAGTACTGCCAGGCCATCTTCATCGCCACTTCCACCGCGGTCGAGCCGTCGTCGGAATAGAAGCAGCGCTCCAGCCCCGCGGGCAGTTCCGCCGCGATCCGCGCCGCCAGGCGGATCGCCGGCTCGTGGGTGAAGTCGGCGAAGATCACCTGCTCCAGCCGGGCGGCCTGGTCGGCCACCGCGCGGACGATGGCGGGGTGGCCGTGGCCGTGCAGGTTGACCCACCACGACGATACCAGGTCGAGGTATTCGCGGCCCTCGGCATCGAACAGCCGGGCGCCCTTTCCGCTCACCGCCAGCATCGGCGGCGGCGCGGTGCCGGCCTGGGTGAAGGGGTGCCAGACGTGGCGGGCGTCGAGTGCCTGCAAGTCGTCGGTCATGGCAGGTTCTCCAGGAAATCCGGGGCGGGCAGGGCGGCGACGGCGGCGGCGCTGATCACGCCCAGCCGCGGCAGGTCGGCCACCACGGGAACCCCGCCGAAGCGGGTGATGGCGGCGCGGCTGACCGGTTCGGGATCGCCGTCGATGACCACGCCGACCACCGGCAGGCCGCGGGTCCGCAGGGCCTCCAGCGTCAGCAGGGTGTGGTTGATGGTGCCCAGGCGGGTGCCCGTCACCACCACCGCGGGAAGGCCCAGGCGCGCGATCAGGTCGATCATCAGCGCCTCGTCGTTGAGCGGCACCAGCACGCCGCCCGCGCCTTCGACCACCAGCGGGCCGGCGGTCGCCGGCAGCGACAGGGCGGACATTTCGATGCGGATTCCGTCGCGGCGCGCCGCCTCGTGCGGCGACATCGGGGCGCGCAGGCGGTAGGCCGAGGGATGGATGCGGCATCCGGGGGCCAGCGCCGCGACGAAATCGGCATCGCTGTCCTGGTCGGTGCCGCTTTGCACCGGCTTCCAGTAATCCGCCGGCCAGCGGGCGGCAAGCCAGGCGGAGACCAGGGTCTTGCCGATGCCGGTGTCGGTGCCGGTGACGAACACGCCTTTCATGCCACGCTGTCCACGGTCAGCACCTCATAGGTGATGGTGGCCGGCGCGCCCAAGGCCGCCAGCACCCGCTTCAGTTCGCCCGGCTTCAGCGGCCGGTGGCCCGGGGCCGGGGTGGCGGCGCCGATGGCCTTGAGGGCGCCGACGAAGGCGCGCCCGTCGGCATAGCGCACGGCGATCGGCTCGGCGATCACCCGGGCCCCCGGATCCAGCATGTCCGCCAATTGTTCCGCCGCCGGATAGGCCTGCGTGCCGCAGGCGAGGCCGAGGCCGGAATGCGCGGCGCGCCACTCGGCGAAGCTGCCGGCCCCCAGCGTGGTCAGCATCATCCGCCCGTTCGGCGCCAGGCAGCGCCGCAGCGCCCGCAATGCCGCCCCCAGATCGCCGAACCACTGGGCGGCGAGGTTGGACACCACCAGGTCGAAGCCGCCCGGTGGCGCATCGGGATGCTCGCCGTCCATCACCCGGAATTCGGCGGCGGCGCCGGGCAGGGCCTCGCGGGCCGCCGCGACCATGGCCTCGGCCAGGTCGGTGACCAGCCAGCGCCCGCCCAGGACGGGCAGCAATCGGCGGGTCAGCAGGCCGGTGCCGCAGCCGATTTCCAGCACCCGCGGCGACGGCGGCAGGCCGGCCGCCAGCACCCGTGCGGCCAGCGCCGCGGCGGCGCGGTCCTGGGCCTCGGCGGCGGAATCGTAGGTGGTGGCGGCGGCCGCGAACGCGGCGGCGACGCGATGCTTGCGGTTCATGTCAGGCCGGCCGCGAAGGTGGCGATCCGCCCGGCCACCCAATCGGGGTGCCCGAACGGCAGCAGATGGTCGCCCTCGGGCAGGATGTCCAGGGCATGGCCGGCGAAGCCGTCGCGGCTCATCGCTTCGCTCACCAGCGGGTCGCGGCCGCCGGCCAAGGCCAGCAGCGGGCAGCCGAGCGCGGCCATCGCCTCCCGCTGGTCGCATTCGGCCAGCCAGGCCAGCGCCGCGCCCAGAGGCTGCGGCGCCAGGGCGGCGATGTCGGCGCCGGAAAAGCCCATGTCGGCCAGGAAGCCGACGGTGGTCGCGGCCGGGTCGCGGGCGAACTGCGCGCGCATGCGCGCCAGTTTCGCCGGGCCGATGCCGGCGGGGAAGCCGGCGGCGGCGGTGAAGCGGGGGAAGGCGTTGATCGCCACCGCGCCCGCCCACGGCCGCGGCAAATTGGCCAGGGCCCAGGCGAACCCCATCGAGTGCCCGATCACCAGCGGCCGCTCGGCCTCGGGCGCCAGCGGCCGGCCGTAGAAGCCGAGGTCGAGGGGCTGCGCCGTATGGTTCGGCAGGCGGGCGATCACCTTCTGCCAGAAGCCGGCATCGAAGCCCCAGCCGTGGACGAACAGCAGGGTGGTCATCGGGCCACCTCGATCACCGCGTCCGCCAGGCGTTCGACATCCGAGTCCGAATGGGCCGCCGACAGGGCGAAGCGGATGCGGCTGGTGCCGGGAGGCACCGTCGGCGGGCGGATGGCGATGCCGAGCAGGCCTTTCGCCTCCAGCGCCCGGGCGGCGTCGAGGGTGCGGCGCTCGTCGCCGAGGATCACCGGCACGATCTGCGTCGCCGAGCCGCCGGTGTCGAGGCCGGCCTCGCCCAGGCGCGCCCTCAGCCGGGCGGAATGGGCGGCGAGGCGGGCGCGCTCGGCATCGAGGCAGGGCACAAGCTCCATCGCGGCGTCGATGGCGCCCAGCGTCGCCGGTGGCAGGGCGGTGGCGTAAACCAGGCCCGAGGCGCGGTTGACCAGGTAATCGCGCATCAAGGCCGAGCAGGCGATATAGGCGCCGAAGCTGCCCATCGCCTTGGAGAAGGTGCCCATGGCGAGGTCGACGGGGAGGCCGACCGACAGGCCGAAGCCGTTCACCCCCAGCACCCCGGTGGCGTGCGCCTCGTCGAGGTAGAGCAGGGCGTCGTGCGCCTGGGCGAGATCGGCCAGGGCGGCCACGTCGGGCATGTCGCCGTCCATGCTGAACACCGATTCGGTGACGATCACCGCCGGGCGGCCGGCATGGCGCTTGAGCAATTGGGCGAGGTGGCCGAGGTCGTTGTGGCGGAAGCGGTGCTGGCGGGTGCCGGCGGCCTTGCAGCCCATGTGCAGGCTGGCGTGGTTGAGGCGGTCGGTCAGCACCACCGGCGCCGTCTCCCACAATTCCGGGTCGAGCAGCGCCGGCAGCGCCGAGGCGTTGCACTGCCAGCCGCTGGCGAACACCAGGGCGGACTCGGATCCCTTGGCGGCGGCGATGCGCTCCTCGAGGCGCTGCAGGGCCGGATGGTGGCCGGTGACCAGCCGCGAGGCGCCGCTGCCGGCGCCGTAAGCGGCGGCCCATTCGCACGCCCGCGCGATCAGCAGCGGATGGTGGGCGAGGCCGAGATAGTCGTTGGAGGAGAAATCGACCAGTTCGCGCCCGTCGATGCGGACCCGTCCGCCGGGCAGGCGCTCGACCGCACGCAGCCGCCGCCGCCGGCCGGAAGCCGCCAACCCGTCGAGAAATCCGCCGATCCTGCCGTCGAGACCCTGCATGGCGGTGGTTCTAGAGGGTTTCCGCCGGGGCGGCAAGACGGGGAGGCGTGAAGTTGTCGCGGTGCCGGTCACGCGCGCGTGAACAGCACGGGAAAGTCCCGCGCGCCGTGGAGCACCCGCATGATCAGAGGCGGGCGGCAGGCGGAATCATAGACGATGACGTAGGGAAATCCCGTCATCGCCAGGAATCGCACCGGCGGGGCGGTCAGTTCCGGCCGCTCCGTGCCGATCAACGGATGCCTCCCGATCCGTTCCGCCGCAGCAGCCACCGTATCGCGCAGAACCGTCGCGGCTTCGGGGTTGTCGCCGGCGATCCAGGCGACCGCAGCCAACAAATCGCGCCGCGCGGCGGGTGCAAGCACGGCCTTCATCGGCGGGCGGCAGTGATCACGGCGTCCATCTCGGCGACGACGGTGTCGATATCATAGGCGCCATCGTGGTCGGCCTCGGCCCGCACCGCGGCCAGCATTTCGCCGAAATTCCGACGATGCTCCTCCTCGGCCTGCAACAGCCGCAGCGCCGAGCGCATCACTTCACTGACGTTGTTGAAGCGCCCGCTGTCGACGCAAGCCCGCGCGAATTGCTCCAACTCCGGCGTCAGATGCACGTTGGTCGCCATGCCGCCTCCATATGTCAAGCTTTGACATAACAATAGGCGGCCGGCTTGCCTGCTTCAAGCGCCGAAATCCGCGTCCAGCACCACCCGATAGCGCGCCTTGCCGGCCTCAAGATGGGCCAGCGCGTCGTTGATGCGGCTCATCGGGAAGCGTTCGACCTGGGGGGCGATGGCGTGGCGGGCGGCGAAGTCGAGCATGTCGGCGATGGTGGTCGGCGAACCGGTGGGAGACCCCGAGACGCTGCGCTCGCCGCCGATCAGGTCGAAGGCGCCGATCGGGATCGGCTCCAGCACCGCGCCGACCACGTGCATGCGGCCGCGCGGCGCCAGCGTCGCCATCAGCGCGTTCCAATCGAGCGGCACGTTGACCGTCACCAGCAGCAGGTCCAGCGACCCCGCCAGTGCGCGGATCGCCTTGGAATCCCGGCTGGACACCACGTGATGGGCGCCGAAGCCGCGCGCCTCGTCCGCCTTGCCGGCGCTGGAGGTGAAGGCGGTGACCTCGCAGCCCCAGGCGGCGGCGAATTTCAGGCCGAGATGGCCCAGCCCGCCGATGCCGACCACGCCGACCCGCGCCGTCGGCTTGACGTCGAACACCGCAAAGGGCGCGAACACGGTGACGCCGCCGCACAGCAGCGGGCCGGCGGCGGCCGGATCCAGCGCCTCGGGCAGCGGCAGCACCCAGGCCCAGTGCGCCCGCACCTTCTCGGCGAAGCCGCCGTAATGGCCGATGATGGTCGGTTGGGCGCGGCTGCAAAGATGCTGGTGGCCGGACAGGCAGGGGCGGCAATGCATGCAGCTTTCCGCCGTCCAGCCCACCCCGACGCGCCGGCCCAGGGCCAGGCCCTTGGCGTGGGCGCCCAGCGCGGTCACCCGGCCGATCGCCTCGTGGCCGCACACCATCGGATACTTGGCCCTTCCCCAGTCGTCGTTCAGCATCGACAGGTCGGAATGGCAGAGGCCGCAATGCTCGACGGTGACCTCGACCTCGTCCGGGCCGAGCGGGCCGGGATCGTATCGCCACGGGGCCAGGGGCTGTTTCGGGCCGGGCGCGGCCCAGGCGCGGATCCCCGTCATGGCGCCGTCCTCCTCAGGAAGTTGGCGGGCACCGGCACCGGTCGCTTGGCGCCGTAATCGAAGAAGATGATGCCGGTCTTGCCGCGCGCAACCTCGCGCTCGCCGGCGGCGGCCTGCCACACCAGGTCGCAGCCGTATTTGTTGAAGTCGGCGGCGGCCATCCGGAAGGTCAGCACCTCGCCGTGATGGGCCTCGGATTTGTACTGGATGGCGGCGTCGGCGATGATGATGCCGACGCCCTCGACGTCCAGTTCGCCGTAGCCCATCGAGCGGAAGTACCGTACCCGCGCCTCGGACACCAGGGCCAACACGGCGGAATTGTCCAGGTGGTTGCCGTAATTGATGTGGTTGATGTAGATGGCGATCTCGGTGGCGAAGGGAAAGCGCTCGGGCAGGTCGACGGTGATGCGCGCCATGATTGGTCCTCGTCAGATGATGCGGCCGTTGCCGCCTTCGGCGGTGGACAGCTTCCACAGCAGCACGGCGGCGGCGGCGAGGCCGGCGAAATCGAGGAAATTGCCGCCCCAGGCGCCGGCCACCGCCAGCCCCAGGCAGACCCGTCCGCCGATCACCCGGTGGCGGGCGGGCACGATCGAGGCGCCGACGACGCTGCCGCAGACCGCCGCCACCATCACCCCCATGGCGTGGCCGAGCGCGGCCGAGCCGCCGGTCATCCGCATGAATTCCCGGGCGAACAGGAAGGCGGCGATATAGGCGGCGACGGCCAGCGGCAGCGCCGCCGCCCAGCGCAGCAGATCTTTCGGTTTCAAGGCGATGTCCAACCCTGTCCTCCGCCATCAGGGTAGGACGGCGGGCGGGAGGTTGCAAGGCGACGCGCTTCTTGCATTGGCGGGCCGCCACGCTTTAATCTGCGCCGCTTGTCAGCGAGGAGGGGCGACGTGACGGTTGCGGCGAAGGTGAAGAGAACGGCCGGCGATCTGCGGCACGACTGGTCCAAGGAGGAAGTCGAGGCGCTGTTCGCGCTGCCCTTCCTGGATCTGCTGTTTCGCGCCCACACGGTGCATCGGGCCAATTTCGACCCCAACCGCATCCAGATCAGCCGGCTGCTGTCGATCAAGACCGGCTCGTGCCCGGAAGATTGCAAGTACTGCCCGCAATCGGCCCATTACGCCACCGGCCTGGAGAAGGAGGCGCTGCTCCAGGTCGAGACGGTGATCGAGGCCGCCGCCAAGGCCAAGGCCGAAGGGGCCTCGCGCTTCTGCATGGGCGCCGCCTGGCGCGGCCCCAAGAACGACGATTTCGAGGTGGCCCTGGCCATGGTCGAGGGGGTCAAGGCCCTCGGCCTGGAGACCTGCGCCAGCTTCGGCCTGCTGTCCAAGGACCAGGCCCACCGGCTGAAGGAATCCGGCCTCGACTATTACAACCACAACCTCGACACCTCCGAGGGCCATTACGGCGACGTCGTCACCACCCGCACCTACCAGGACCGCCTGGATACCCTCGAACACGTGCAGGACGCCGGAATGCACGTCTGTTCCGGCGGCATCGTCGGCATGGGCGAGGGCAATTCCGACCGGGCGCAGATGCTGGTCACCCTGGCCAACCTGCCCAAGCACCCCGACAGCGTGCCGATCAACCTGTTGATCCCGATCGCCGGCACGCCGCTGGCCGACGCCCCCAAGCCGGACCCGTTCGACTTCGTCCGCACCATCGCCTCGGCCCGCATCATGATGCCGCACTCGTTCGTGCGCCTGTCGGCCGGGCGCCAGGGGATGAGCGACGAGATGCAGGCCATGTGCTTCTTCGCCGGCGCCAATTCGGTGTTCTGCGGCGAACGGCTGCTGACCGCCCCCAACGCGTCGCCGACCAGCGACAAGGGGCTGTTCGACCGGCTGGGCTTGGCGCCGTTGTAAGGAGATGGAGCGGAATAACCGCTCCATCTCCGCCAAGCCCGAGCGGCGTCTGAGCCAGGGTTTCCGCGGACGCGGAAACCCAACAGAACAAACAAGGCGAGGGCACGCGTGATGGTGCGCTGGGACTTCGATCTGGCGGTGATCGGGGCGGGGTCCGGCGGCGTGCGTGCGGCGCGGTTGGCGGCCGAGGCCGGCGCCAAGGTGGCGCTGATCGAGCGGGGACGGGTCGGCGGCACCTGCGTTCTCCGGGGCTGCGTGCCCAAGAAGCTGCTGGTGATCGGCGCCCATTTCGCCGAGGATCTGGCCGACATGCAGGGCTACGGCTGGAACGTCGGCGACGCGACCTTCGACTGGGCTCGCCTGATCGCCGCCAAGAACGCCGAACTCGCCCGCCTGGAGGGCGTCTATGGCCGCCTGCTGCGCGATGCCGGGGTGACGCTGATCGAAGGCCGCGCGAATTTCACCGATCGCCATTCCCTCGACGTCGGCGGCCGGCCGGTCACCGCCGAGCGCATCGTCGTCGCCACCGGCGGCCGGCCGCTGCTGCCGGTGATTCCGGGGATCGAACACGCCATCACCTCGGACCAGGCGCTGGATCTGCTGAGCCTGCCCAAGCGGCTGGCGATCGTCGGCGGCGGTTATATCGCGGTCGAGTTCGCCGGCATCTTCAACGCGCTGGGCGTCGCGGTCACCCAATGCCTGCGCGGCGATACGGTGCTGCGCGGCTTCGATCAGGACGTCCGCGCCACCCTGGCCGAGGAGATGGCGGCCAAGGGGGTCGGGTTCCGCTGCGAGACGGTGGTTCGCAGCATCGAGAAGGGAGCGGGCGGCACTTCGCTGCTGCTGGCCGATGGCGAGACGCTGGAGGTCGACCTGGTGCTGTATGCCACCGGCCGGCGGCCCAACAGCGATGGGCTGGGCCTGGAGCGGGCGGGAGTCGCCGTCGACGACCGTGGCGCGGTGGTGGTCGACGGGTTCTCGCGCACCAGCGTCGACAACATCTTCGCGATCGGCGACGTCACCGGCCGGATGAATTTGACGCCGGTGGCGCTGGCCGAGGCGACGGCCCTGGTCGACACCCTGTTTCGCGGCCGGCCGCGCGCCATGGATTACACGGACGTGCCGACCGCGGTGTTCAGCCTGCCGCCGGTGGCCACCGTCGGACTCGGCGAGGCCGCGGCGCGGGCGCGTGGCGCCGTCGACGTCTATTTGTCGCGCTTCCGGCCGATGCGCCACAGCCTGTCGGGGCGTCGGGAGTGGACGATGATGAAGATGGTGGTGGACAGCGCCTCGGACCGGGTGCTGGGCGTCCACATGGTCGGCGCCGACGCTCCCGAGATCGTGCAGGGATTCGCGGTGGCGCTGAAGTGCGGCGCCACCAAGGCCCAAGTCGACGCCACCATCGGCATCCACCCCACCGCCGCCGAGGAACTGGTCACCCTGCGCGACCGCGTGACCGACGAGTGACCAGCGGGGCGGGCGCGGAGGCCCACCCCACTTTCGTTGTCTCTAAGCCTTGCGCGCCCTGAGGATGATGCGCTGCTCGGCGACGACGTTGGCGAAGTGGCGGATGGCGTATTCCAGTTCCTCGGCCTGGATGGTGCCCTCGCGCTGGCGCGTCGCCCACGGCTCGTCGAGGCCGACCTGGATCGATTCAATGCGGAAGTCGACGCCGATCTGCAAGCCCAGCGGCGTGCGGGCGTCGCCGGCTTCCATCCATGCGCGGTTCTGCTCCTGGTCGAACAGGGCCAGGCCTTCCCAGGTGATCGGGCGGACGTGGGTGGGATCCCACAGATAGAAGTCGTGGCGGGGATGCGGCGCCACGATGTGGATCTGGGCGTCGTGGCGGCACACCCGCCACAATTCCCCGATGATGCCGAGATAGTTTTCGGTGGTGCCGCCCAGGTGTTCGAGCACATGGTTCAGCACCACCTGGTCGACGCTGTCGCTGGCCCACGCCCACGGCCGGGTTTCGAGATCGAAGATCTGGTCGGCGGCGGGCGTCGGGAACTTGTCGACGTTGACGAAACCATCCATCTTGTGCTGGCCGCAGCCCAGGTTCAATTTCATGTCGTGCCTGCCGTTGGAAGTGGGCGCGGACCATAGCATGGTTCGGCGGACGGAGAAACCGGTGCTCGACTACGACTTTCCCCTATGGCGGCCGCCCTCCGAGGGTCCCAACCTGATCATCCAGGCGACGCTGGGCTGCGGCTTCAACCATTGCAGCTTCTGCTCGATGTACAAGGGCAAGGCCTATAGCGAGCGGCCGCTGGACGCGGTGTCGGCCGACATCGACGCGGCCGCCCGCCAGTGGCCCGGCGCCACCCGGGTGTTCCTCGCCGACGGCGACGCCTATGGCCTGCCCACCGAGGCGCTGGCAGCCATCTGCGACAGGCTGGCCGCCGCCTTCCCCGGCCTCCAGCGGGTGTCGGCCTACGCCACGCCCTTCAATCTGCTGAAGAAATCCGCCGAGGAGATCGCGCTGCTCAAGGCCAGGCGCCTGGGTCTGGTCTATGTCGGCATCGAGACCGGCTGGGACCCGCTGCTGAAGCGGATCGCCAAGGGCTCGGCCAAGCAGATGGAGGCCGGCCTGGCGCGGGCGGCGGAGGGCGGACTGAAGATCTCGGCCACCGTCATCAACGGCCTGGGAGGACGGAAATACTGGCGCGAGCACGTCGACGCCACCGCCGACCTGATCAACCGGGTGCCGCCCGCCTATCTGTCGACCCTCCAGCTGACGCTTGAGGACAGCGTCGCCGAAGGCTTCCACCAGCGCTTCGGCGAACCCTTCGAACGCCAGGGCGACGACGGCGTGCTCGACGAGCTGCACCGGCTGATCGCGCGGCTGGAGCCGCCGCGGCCGGTGATCTTCCGCTCGAACCACGCCAGCAATGCCCTGGCCCTGGCCGGCACGCTGCCCAAGGACAAGGGCCGGCTGCTGGCGCAGGTGGAGGCCGTGCAAGCCGGCGCCGCGGGGGTGCGCCCGGCTTGGCTGAGGGGGTTGTAGCAAAATTTAGGTGAGCGGGGAGGGGGATATGCTTTCGGTACTGGTGGGCAACATCAAGGGCGGCTGCGGCAAGACGACGCTCGCCACCCATCTTGCCGCCGCCTTCGCCGGCGCCGGCTTCGCCACCGCGCTGGCCGATTGCGACCGCCAGCGGTCCAGCCTCAACTGGCTGCGCCGGCGGGGCCAGCTGGCTCCCGCCATTTCCGGCCTGGATTGGTCGAAGGCGGTCGACGATACGCCGACCGACATCCGGCGCCTGGTCATCGACGCGCCCGCCGCCATGCGCCACAAGGCGGTCGAGGAACTGATCGCTATCGCCGACGTGGTGGTGGTGCCGGTGCTGCCTTCGGCCTTCGACGAGGACGCCAGCGGCCACTTCCTCGACCGCCTGTCCGAGGTCAAGGCGGTGCGCAAGCACAAGCGGGTGGTGGCGGTGGTGGGCAATCGCCTGCGGCCGGGGACCCGGGCCTCGGCCCATCTCGACGCCTATTTCGGCGGCCTCGGATTTCCGGTGATCGCCCGCCTGCGCGACAGCCAGATCTATCCGGCGCTGGCGGCGGAGGGCACCACCGTGCTGGAATCGCCCGCCCGCCGCGCCCGCGACTATGCCGCCGAATGGCGCCCCTTGCTGGAACTGGTCGGGGTGGAAACCTAGGAATATTTCTCGTTAAAGGAGTGGCGCCTGATTCGGCGGCGCCGAGCGGAGACTGAGCAGAGTCGACAGCGGTCCGGCTTCCTCCTTGGCCACCAGGACCAGGCGAAAGGCGCCGAAATCCTTGCCCAGGATCGCCCTGACGGGAATCACCGACAGGCCGAGACCGATCACCGCCGCCACCGGAACGGCGGCCATCCGCACCAATCCCTGCGGCGCTCCCGCGGAGCCGGCGATGGCCCCGAACACCGCGGCGGCCAGAGTGCCGAAGCCCAGGGCGATCAGGCCGCGCCAGCAGGCCGCCCACCAGATGCGGGCGGCGATCCGCCAGGTGGGATCGATTTCCACTTCCGCCAGGGCGCCACCGGCTTCGAGGGCGGCAAAGCGGACGCCCTCGTTCCCGTTGAACCATTTCAGCGACATCATCCTCTCCAATCAATCGCCGATGATATTGAAGTGCGGAACACCCAACAATAATCAAAAATGAGGATGCTGCCAGCGTCAGTGGCAGGCGTTCCGGCCTGGGGAAGACCCCACCTGTTGGCAGGTTTCCAATGGGAAGGTGCCCCTTGAACCGGCAGGGTGGCTGCCAATGTGCCTGGGACGGCCTAACCTGCGCGCGAGGTTCCGATGCTCGGTAGCCGCATCACCCTTTTCCAAATGTTCGGGTTCAAGGTGCGCATCGACGTCAGCTGGCTGCTGCTCGCCGCCCTGATCATCTGGAGCCTGAGCGTCGGCTACTTTCCGGTGATCGCGCCGGGACTGGAGCCCGCGATCTATTGGGGCATGGGCGTGGCCGGCTTGATCGGCCTGGCGCTGTCGATCGTGGTGCATGAATTGGCGCACGCCCTGGTGGCGCGGCGCTACGATCTGCCGAT
>Ga0265331_10001093_pt1 | contig 20883 bp, 26 predicted proteins | sample 41923metaG_FD_202088 | JGI IMG/M metagenome (GOLD analysis project Ga0265331, IMG submission 202088) | Rhizosphere microbial communities from Carex aquatilis grown in University of Washington, Seatle, WA, United States - 4-19-23 metaG | ecosystem: Host-associated > Plants > Roots > Rhizosphere... | reverse complement strand
GCCACGGTCTGGAGTATTTCCGATCCATCGCCTACGGCTGGAGGCTTCGAGATGTGTGAATCGCCTAGCTCTTTCGAGGGGGTGACGGATGAAATTAACGATTCAGAAACCTGACATCGTGGCCCTGGCGGTCGACTCTCCGGCCTTGATCTGAGTCCCCGCAAGATATACATTTTCTGTAACGTGTATCCATCGAATGGGGTGCCGACATGCAGGTCGCCAAATGGGGCAACAGTCTCGCGGTTCGCCTCCCCGCCGCCGTGGTCGAAGCGCTCGAACTCAAGGAAGGCGACGAAATCGAAATCCATGTCGCCGACTTGCGGGATTTCGGCGTTGCGCGCAAGCCGGGCCCCGATGAATTGCTGAAGCGGCTTCGCGCCTTCCGCGGTCGTCTGCCGGCCGATTTCAAGTTCGATCGGGATGAGGCAAATGCCCGGTAGCTTCTTCGATACCAACGTCCTCGTCTATATCGCGTCCGGCGACGCCGTGAAGGCGGATCGTGCGGAGGCGGTCATCGCCAATGGCGGCGTGATCAGCGTGCAGGTCCTGAACGAACTGACCAATGTCGCGCGCCGCAATATGCGGTTGTCGTGGCCGGACACCCGCAGCTTTCTGTCTGTGCTGCGCCGGCTGCTGACGGTCCAGCCGATCACCGTTGAGACCCACGAGACCGGGCTTGCACTCGCCGAGCGCTACAATCTCTCCACCTACGACGCGATGATCGTCGCTTCGGCGCTCCACGCCGATTGCGAAACCTTATGGTCGGAGGTTTTGCAGCATGGCATGGAGTTCGACGAGGGGCTGCGAATCGTCAATCCGTTTCGCATTGCGAGCGAACCGCGGACAGAAAGAAGTTAAGGACCCCCATTGAGCGTCCGCCATTGCCATGGGATGGTTTGGCAAAGCGTGCCATCATCGCCTCTGCGGGAGGTGCACATGGCGACCATGAACGTGTCCTTTCCCGATCGGATGCGGGAAGGGGGGAGACTCGGATGACCCCGCGCGAACGCACCTACACCACCGGCGACGGCCTCAGCCTGTTCTTCCGCGACTGGGGCGACCCCTATTGCGCCGCCACGCCGATCCTCTGTCTACCGGGGTTGACGCGCAATTCCCGCGATTTCCTCGACCTCGCCGGACGCTACGCCGCGGACCGGCGGGTGATCTGCCCGGATTACCGCGGCCGCGGCCGGTCCCAGCACGATCCCGACTGGCGGCGCTACCATCCCCGCGTCTATCTCGAAGACCTCCGCCACCTGCTCGCCGCCGAGGGGGTGCGCCGCGTGGTGGTGGTGGGGACCTCGATGGGCGGGCTGATCGCCATGGCCCTGCCGTCGGCGCTGCCGGGAATGGTGGCGGGGGTGGTGCTCAACGACATCGGGCCGGATCTCGGCCAGGGCGGCCTCGGCCGCATCGTCGCCTATGTCGGGCGCGACCGGCCGCAGCCGGACTGGCCCGAGGCGGTGGCCGAATTGCGCCGGCTGATGCCGGGCGTGTCGCTGGACGGCGACGACGCCTGGCGCCGCTTCGCCGAGGCCACCTACCGGCCCGGCGCCGACGGCCGGTTGCACTTCGACTGGGACGTCAACCTCGCCCGGCCGTTGCGAAAAGGCGCCGCCGCCCACGATTTGTGGGCGCTGTTCCGCGGCCTGGCGGGCATTCCCACCCTGGCGGTGCGCGGCGCAACCTCGGATATGCTGGCGGCCGAAACCTTCGCGCGCATGGCGGTTGAAATGCCCCAGTTGATCGCGGTTACCGTTCCCGGCTGCGGCCACTGCCCGACACTGGGCGAGCCTGCGGTTCTGCCGGCCCTCGACGCCTTCCTGGAGGCCATCCGATAGGGTCTAGGCAGGGCAGGGGGGCGGGGCTATGTTGTCGACCAAGGTCGATTTTCCGAAGGTTTTCCCATGCCCGAGTACCGTTCCCGCACCTCCACCCATGGCCGCAACATGGCGGGCGCCCGCGGGCTGTGGCGCGCCACCGGAATGACGGACGAGGATTTCGGCAAGCCGATCATCGCCGTCGCCAATTCCTTCACCCAATTCGTCCCCGGCCACGTCCACCTCAAGGACCTCGGCCAGCTGGTGGCGCACGAGATCGCCCTGGCCGGCGGCGTCGCCAAGGAATTCAACACCATCGCCATCGACGACGGCATCGCCATGGGCCATGCCGGCATGCTCTATTCGCTGCCCAGCCGCGAGATCATCGCCGATTCGGTCGAGTACATGGTCAATGCCCACTGCGCCGACGCGCTGGTGTGCATCTCCAATTGCGACAAGATCACGCCCGGCATGCTGATGGCGAGCCTGCGGCTCAATATCCCCACCATCTTCGTCTCCGGCGGCCCGATGGAGGCCGGCAAGGTCACCATCAAGGGCGAGACCCATGCGGTCGACCTGATCGACGCGATGATCAAGGCCGGCGACAAGACGGTCAGCGACGACGAGGCGCTGGCCTACGAACGCTCCAGCTGCCCGACCTGCGGCTCGTGCTCGGGGATGTTCACCGCCAATTCGATGAACTGCCTGATGGAGGCTCTCGGCCTGGCGCTGCCCGGCAACGGCACCGTGCTCGCCACCCATTTCGACCGCCGCCGCCTGTTCCTCGAAGCGGGCAGCCGCATCGTCGGCCTGGCCCGGCGCTGGTACGAACACGACGATTCCACCGCGCTGCCGCGCACCATCGCCAGTCCCAAGGCCTTCGCCAACGCCATGGCGCTCGACATCGCCATGGGCGGGTCGACCAACACCGTGCTGCACATCCTGGCGGCGGCGCAGGAGGCCGGGGTGGACTTCACCATGGCCGACATCGACCGGCTGTCGCGCAAGGTGCCGTGCCTGTGCAAGGTGGCGCCCAACGCCGCCGACGTCCATGTCGAGGACGTCCACCGCGCCGGCGGCATCATGGCCATCCTGGGCGAGCTGGAGCATGCCGGCCTGGTCGACGGCTCGTGCCCCACCGTCCATGCGCCGACGCTGAACGAGGCGCTGGCGCTGTGGGACATCGGCCGCAGCCAGGACGGCGACGTGGCGCAATTCTATCGCGCCGCCCCCGGCGGCGTGCGCACGGTCGAGCCGTTCTCGCAGGCCCATCGCTGGGACCGCCTCGACATCGACCGCGAAGGCGGCGTGATCCGCGACGCCGCCCACGCCTTCTCCAAGGATGGCGGGCTGGCGGTGCTGTTCGGCAACATCGCCGAGGACGGTTGCATCGTCAAGACGGCCGGCGTCGACGACAGCTGCCTGAAGTTCTCCGGCCCCGCGGTGATCTGCGAAAGCCAGGAAGAGGCGGTCGCCAAGATCCTGGGCGGCCAGGTCAATCCCGGCGACGTCGTCATCGTCCGCTACGAGGGCCCGCGCGGCGGCCCGGGCATGCAGGAAATGCTCTATCCCACCAGCTACCTGAAGAGCATGGGGCTGGGCAAGGCGTGCGCGCTGATTACCGACGGCCGCTTCTCGGGCGGCACCTCGGGGCTGTCGATCGGCCACGTCTCGCCCGAGGCGGCGGAAGGCGGCGCCATCGGCCTGGTGGAGACCGGCGACGTCATCGACATCGACATTCCCGCCCGCGCCATCGCGGTGCGCCTGTCCGCCGAGGACCTTGCCCGCCGCCGCGCCGCCATGCAGGCCAAGGGCGCGCGCGCCTGGAAGCCGGCGGATCGGCAGCGCCCCATCAGCCAGGCGCTCAGGGCCTATGCGGCGATGACCACCAGCGCCGCCCGCGGGGCGGTGCGCGACGTCGGGCGGCTCGACTCCTCGGCGGAGTAGGGCCATGGGCACGGTCGCCTGGAGCGAGTTGATGAGCGTCGGCGTCCCCGAGATCGACGCCGACCACAAGACTCTGGTGGGGCTGATCAACAATCTTTACCACTCGATCGGCGACGACGAGGAATACGCCACCCTCGGCTCGGTGCTCAAGGCGCTGGAAGACTACGCCGGCCACCACTTCGCCCGCGAGGAGCGGATGATGGAGGCGGCGCGTTACCCGGCGATCGCCAGCCACGTCATGGCGCACCAGCGGCTCACCCGGCAGGTGCTCGAACTGAAGGACCGTTACGACGTCGATCGCACCGCGGTCCGGGCCAAGGACTGCTTGACCTTCCTCAACAAATGGCTGGTCGACCACATCTGCACGACCGACATGGATTACCGCGGCTGGCTGGTCGGCCATGCCGGCGCAGCGTCCGCCGGCGGCGCGCTGTCGATCACCGGCCCGCGCCAGGGGGCGGCGGGGATCGACTGGCAGCGGCTGCGGCCGCTGGTGGTCGACGATAACGTCAATTTCTGCGAAGTGATGGGGACCATCCTGCAAGGGGTGGGAGTGGAATGCGTCCGCACCGCCCACGACATCGCCGCGGCCAAGGCGGCGCTGCAGGCCGGCGGCATCGACGCGGTGATCGCCGACTGGCATGTCGGCGCCGACAACGGCCTGGATCTGGTGTCGTGGATCCGGTCTCAGGACGGCCTGTCGCGGCTGCCGGTGCTGATGCTGTCCGGGCACGAGCGCCTGGCCAACCGCGACATCGCGTTGGCCGCGGGCGCCGACGAGTTCATGGAAAAGCCGATCTCGGCGCGCGGCCTGCTGATCTGCCTGTCCCGTCTGGTGACGCGCAAGCAGCGGGACGGGTAGGGGACGGCGCCCTCACATCCCCCCCATCCGCCGCGCGAACGACACCGCATAGGCCGGCGAGCGGAACAGCAGCACCGGGTCGTCGGTCGCGGCGATGCCGTCGGCCATCACCAGCGGGTCGTAGTTGATGGTTTCGCAGGCGGCGCCTTTCTGCGGCATGGCGGCGGTGATGGTGAGCGTGCCGACCGTGACCTTGGGCCGCGCCTCGGGCCAGGCCACCGTCGGGTCGTCCTCGGCGTCGCCGGGCTGCCCGATGGTCGCCACCATGTCCCAGCGCACCGGCCCCTGCCGGGTGCGGTCGATCAGCGTCCGTTCCAGGAAGTCGGCGCCGGCGGCCTTGAGTTCGTCGTCGGATAGCCGCTTTTCGCCGTCCTCGGGCACGAATTGCCAGCGCACCAGCGTCGTTTTGTCTTCCGTGCCGATGAACTTGAAGGCATGGAGGCCCAAATACGCGCTGCTCGCATAGCTGGCCGGCGGATTGTTGCTTTCGAGAAAGTGCGCCTGCATCCGGTTGTCGGGATGGCTCGCCTTGAACGCCTTGATCTTCTCGGGGTCGGGCTTGCCGGTCGCCGGATCGGGCCGCATCGCGGTGATCAGGTCGACGAAGGATTGCGGGCTGGCCGCCCCGAATACCGGCGTGTTGATCATCGCCATGTGCTGGCGACCGCCATCCGGCAAGGCGAATTCCAGCGCCATGCCGCGCGCGCTTTTGGCGGTGTCCGGGGCCTTCGGATTGCCGCCGGCGAGCGAGAAGCGGGCGACCACCGGCACCGCCGCCCCCGAGAACAGCGCCGAGCGGCTGTAGCGTGCCGCATCCTTGGCGCCGACGAACGTGCCCAGCGCGCAGGTGCCCTTGGCGTGGTTGCGGCGCTCGCCGGGATGGATGCCGAAGGTTTGTTCGAGGGCGCCGACGGCCTGGTCGGCGGTGACCTCCGGGTCGGCGGCGATCGCCGGCGCGGCGCCGAGGCACACCAAGGCTGCGGCATAGGCGGCAAAGCAATTCTTCGGCATGCGGATCCCCTTTTGTCGTCGAGAAACAAATGGGTATCCGCGTCCAGGCGATCCAGTCTTCCGCAGTTCCTAGTCCAGCTCCACCCATACCGGCGTATGGTCGCTGGCCTTGTCGCGGCCGCGCGGTTCCTTGTCGATCCCGCACCCGGCCAGCCGGTCGGCGGCCTGCGGCGACAGCAGGAAATGGTCGATGCGCAGGCCGATGTCGCGCTGCCACGCCCCCGCCTGGTAATCCCAGAAGGTGTAGGCGCGGTCGGCGTCGGGATGCAGCGCCCGGAAGGCGTCGGTGAAGCCCTGGTGCAGCACCCGGCGAAACAGCGCCCGGCTTTCCGGCCGGCACAGGGCGTCGTCCTGCCAGGCGGGAGGGTCGTAGACGTCGGCATCGGCGGGGCAGACGTTCCAGTCGCCGCCCAGCACCACCGGCGCCTCGCCGGCCAGCAGGGCTGCGGCGTAATCGACCAGGCGGCCCATCCACGCCAGCTTGTAGTCGAATTTCTCGCCCGGGGCCGGATTGCCGTTGGGCAGGTACAGCGAGGCGACCCGGATGCCGGCGATCTCGGCCTCGATCCAGCGCGCCTGGCAGTCCGCGTCGTCGCCCGGCAGCCCGCGGCGGACGTGCGCCAGCGGCAGGCGCGACAGGATGGCGACGCCGTTGTAGCTCTTCTGGCCGTGCACCGCCGCCTGGTAGCCGAGCGCCTGGAATTCCAGGGCCGGAAAGGCCTCGTCCTGGCACTTGATCTCCTGCAGCAGCAGGACGTCGGGGGCGGCCCGGCGCAGCCAGTCGAGGACATTGGCGAGGCGGGCGTTGATGGAATTGACGTTCCAGGTGGCGATGCGGATGCTCATGCCGACGACACTATCCCAAATCGCCCGAATGGCGCCATAATCCGGGACGAGACTCAACGCCATGTCCGCCCGGAAGAGGGTGTCATGAGGAAACTGGTCGTCGCCGTGGTCGCTTTCGCCGCCATCCTTGCCGCCGTGCAGCCAGCCGGCGCGGATTGGCGCTGGCGCCGTGCCCGGCCCCATTACGGGCCGCCGGTGTGGGTCTATCCGCCGCCGCCGCCGGTGGTCATCTATGCGCCGGCGCCGCAATCGCCGCCGCCGCCGCCGCCGATGGTGGTTTACGCGCCGCTGCCGCCGGCCGCCGTGACGCCGGTCGCCGACCAGGGCCGCTATTGCCGCGAGTACCAGGGCACGGTGATGGTCGGCAATGCGATGCAGCCCAGCTACGGCACCGCCTGCATGCAGTCCGACGGTTCGTGGCAGATCGTCCAGTGACCCGGCTGGGCGTGCTGCTGGCGTTCGCCGCCGCGGCGCCGTCGGCGGCCCTCGGCGCCACGTGCACGGTGCCCGGCCACGAGGCGCCGGCGCGGGTCGAGGTGTCGTCGTCGATAGCCCAACCGGTCTACCGGCGTGGGCTGAGCCGCCACGAACTGAGCCGCCAGGCCGACCTGAGCGGCAACCGGGACGCGGAACTCGGCCGTGCCCGCTCGGACACGACGGTCACGGTGAGTCCCCAGGTGTGGCTGCTGCCGCTGGGCAAGGGGCGCAACTGCATGACGGTGGATGTGGTCGACATCCAGTGGCGCATCGACGCCGCGGCGGTCGACATCGCCAGCGACTATCCGCCCGAGTCCTGTCCCTACCGGGCGATCAAGGACCATGAGGACCAGCACGTCCGCCTCACCCGCCAGGCCTTCGAGGACTATCTTCCGAAGATGCGCGAGGCAGCCGCCGCCGCCGCCCGCGACCTTGCGCCGACCGTCACCGCCGCCGACGGCGAGGCGGCGGCGCAGGAGGTGGTCGATCGGGTCACCCTGCGCCTCCAGCCGGTGCTTGACGCCTATCAGCACGAGGCCCATCGCCTCAACGCCGCCATCGACACCCGGGAAAGCTATGCCGAGGTGCACCGCCGCTGCGACACGTGGTGAATGGCCGTTCTCAGTGTATCCTAAAGCGCGAAGCTGCTGCCGCAGCCGCAGGTCGAGGTGGCCTTGGGATTGCGAACCTGGAACGAGGCGCCGATCAGGTCCTCGACGAAATCGACCTCGGATCCACCCAGCAATTCCAGCGAGGTCTCGTCGATAACCACGCCGACGCCGTGCTGGCGGAACACCCGGTCGTCCTCGTTGACCCGGTCGTCCAGCGAAATGCCGTACTGGAAGCCCGAGCAGCCGCCGCCGGAAACCGCCAGCCGCAGCATCAGGTTGTCCTTGCCCTCCATCTTCATCAGCGCCTGCACGCGGGCGGCGGCGCTTTCGGATAGGGTGATGGTGGGTTCGGCCAGTGCCGTTTCGGCCATGTTCGCTCCTGTTCTTGACGTGACGACCCTTGCGAAGGTAGCACCGGTGGCGGCCGGGCGTCTTCTGAGAAAAGCTGGTGCAGCCCCGCGCCGGGCGCAAGGTTGCGTTCATCCGGGGGGCCGGGTAGTGTCGCTGCGATGACCCTTGTCCGCTCGCCCGCCATCGCACCCTATGCCAGCCGCCCCGAGGATTCGCGCGGGCGCCTGCACGCCCAGGACGAAAGCCCGACCCGCACGCCGTTCCAGCGCGACCGCGACCGCATCATCCACTCGGCCGCCTTCCGCCGGCTGCAATACAAGACCCAGGTGTTCGTCTACCACGAGGGCGAGAATTTCCGCACCCGCCTGACCCATTCGCTCGAAGTGTCGCAGATCGCCCGCTCGATCAGCCGGGTGCTCGGCCTCGACGAGGACCTGGCCGAGGCGCTGGCGCTGGCGCACGATCTCGGCCACACGCCGTTCGGCCATGCCGGCGAGGACGCGTTGCAGGAATTGCTGGCCCAATGGGGCGGCTTCGACCACAACGCCCAGTCGCTGAAGATCGTCACCCGGCTGGAGCGCCGCTACCTGGAATTCGACGGCCTCAACCTGACCTGGGAGACGCTGGAGGGGCTGGTCAAGCACAACGGCCCGCTCACCGGCGCCAACGCGGTGCGGCCGCGGGCGGTGCTGCCGGGGGCGATCACCGAATACGTCGCCCGCCACGACCTCGACCTCGACACCTTCGCCGGCGCCGAGGCGCAGGTGGCGGCGCTGGCCGACGACATCGCCTACAACAACCACGACATCGACGACGGCCTGCGGGCCGGGCTGTTCACCATCGACGACCTCAAGGACGTGCCGCTGGTCGGCCCGGTGTTCGCCACGGTGGCGCGCGAGCATCCCGGCGTCGACCGCTCGCTGCACATCCACGAGGCGGTGCGCCGGCTGATCGGGGTGATGATCCTCGACCTGATCGGCGAGACCCGGCGCCGCGTCCTCGACCTGAACCCGCGCTCGCCCGACGAGGTGCGCCGCCTCGGCCGTCCGCTGGTGGCGTTCTCCGAGCCGATGCGGGAAAACGACCGGGCGCTGAAGAGCTTCCTGTTCGCCCACATGTACCGCCACTTCACCGTCAACCGGATGACCAGCAAGGGCCGCCGGGTGGTCAAGGACCTGTTCGGCCTGCTGCACGCCGAACCGGACTGCCTGCCGCCGGAATGGCGGGCGGCCAGCGACGGGGCGGGGACGGCGAAGACCGCGCGGGTGGTGGCCGACTACATCGCCGGCATGACCGACCGCTTCGCCCTGGACGAGCACCGCCGGTTGTTCGACATGCAGGAAAAGCCGTAATCCGGTTTATTCTAGTGCACAGATTCATTCAAAAGATACACCTCGTCCCCTTGATCGTCATGCCCGTGCTCGTCACGGGCATCCACGCAGCGCCGCATAGGCCGTTGTTTCCAAAGGACTTTCTGCGGACCGGCGTAGATGGCCGGAACAAGTCCGGCCATGACGTGAGGGGGAAATTGCGAATCTTTTGTTCGCGTCAGAGCATTAGGCTTTCTTCAAAAAGCATGTCTTGAGCACAAGGCCTTTCACTTTATCGGCATTGCACTCGATTTCCTCTTCGTCATCGGTGAGGCGGATGTTCTTGATTGTCGTGCCCCGCTTCAGCGTGACCGATGTGCCTTTTACCTTGAGGTCCTTAATTAGCTGAACGGAGTCGCCATCCTTCAACAGTGCCCCGTTGCTGTCTTTCACATCCATGATCCGTCCCCCGGGTTGGCTTGCGGCAGGTCATAAGCACCGGCGCGACCCGCGTCAATGGCCGCGCCGTCTTTGGCGCCGGACCGCCGCGTCACCCGATTGCCCACCCCGTCCCACCACTGCCCCTGGACACCGCCGGCTGCCGGTGGCACCATCCGCGGTCCTTCTCCCGAACGAATGAAGGTCATGAACCTTTTCAAATACTTCCGCGACGAGATCGTGGCGATTGTCGAACGACTGGCTGCCGCCGGCACCCTGCCCACCGGTCTCGACGCCGCGCGCGTCACCACCGAACCCCCGCGTGAGGCCGAGCATGGCGACGTCGCCACCAATGCGGCGATGGTCCTGGCCAAGCCGGCGGGGATGAAACCGCGCGACCTCGCCGCCCTGCTGGCGGCCGAGTTGGGCGCCCATCCGGCGGTGATCGCGGTCGACGTCGCCGGTCCCGGCTTCATCAATCTGCGCCTGGCCCACGGGTTCTGGCACGACCGCCTGGCCGATTGCCTGCGCGAGGGATCGGCCTACGGCGATTCCGCCATGGGAAGCGGCCGGCGGGTCAACGTCGAATACGTCTCCGCCAACCCCACCGGGCCGATGCATATCGGCCACGCGCGGGGCGCGGTGTTCGGCGACGCCCTGGCCTCGCTGCTGGTCAAGGCCGGCTACGACGTCGCCCGCGAGTACTATGTCAACGATGCCGGCGGCCAGGTCGACGTGCTCGCCCGGTCCGTCCACCTGCGCTACCGCGAGGCCCTGGGCGAGGACATCGGCGCCATTCCCGAAGGCCTCTATCCCGGCGACTACCTGAAGCCGGTGGCCGAGGCGGTGGCCGCCGGCGAAGGCGCCAAGTGGAAGGACGCGCCCGAGGCCGACTGGCTGCCCGCCTTCCGTCAACAGGCGGTTGACGCCATGCTGGCCTTGATCAAGGAGGATCTCGACGCGCTCGGCGTCCACCACGACGTGTTCGTGTCCGAGCGCCTGCTGGTCGAGGCCGGCAAGGTCGATGCGGCGCTGGCCTTCCTCGACGGGCGCGGCCTGATCTACGACGGCGTGCTGGAGCCGCCCAAGGGCAAGCTGCCCGACGATTGGGAACCGCGGCCGCAGACCCTGTTCAAGGCCACCGGGTTCGGCGACGACGTCGACCGGCCGTTGAAGAAATCCGACGGCTCGTGGACCTATTTCGCCTCCGACATCGCCTATCACCTCGACAAGTACCGTCGCGGCTTCGCCACCATGATCGACGTCTGGGGCGCCGACCACGGCGGCTACGTCAAGCGCATGCAGGCGGCGGTCAAGGCGGTGACCGAGGGGCGGGGGGAGCTGGACGTCAAGCTGTGCCAGATGGTCAACCTGCTGAAGGGCGGGCAGCCCTACCGCATGAGCAAGCGCGCCGGCACCTTCGTCACCCTCAGGGACCTGGTCGAGGCGGTGGGCAAGGACGTGGTCCGCTTCATCATGCTGACCCGCAAGAACGACGCCCATCTCGATTTCGACCTCGACAAGGTGCTGGAACAGTCGCGCGACAATCCGGTCTTCTACGTCCAGTACGCCCATGCCCGCGCCTCGTCGGTGCTGCGCCATGCGGTGGCGATGTGGCCGGACGTCGATATTTCCGGCAGCGCTCTCGCCACTGCCCCTCTGGCCCGCTTGACCGACCCGGCGGAGCTTGCTTTGATCGCGCTGGTGGCCGGGTGGCCGCGGCTGGTGGAAAGCGCCGCCGAAGCCCACGAGCCCCATCGCGTCGCCTTCTACCTCTACGACCTGGCGGCGTCATTCCACGGCTTGTGGAACAAGGGTAAGGACGAGGCGCGGCTCCGCTTCCTGCTCGAAGACGATGCGGACGTGTCGCTGGCGCGGCTTGGACTGGTGCGGGCGGTGGCGTCGGTGGTCGCATCGGGGTTGAAGATCTTCGGCGTCCAGCCCCTCGAGGAGATGCGCTGACATGGCCATGCGCCCCGGCGACGATTACGATCGCGACATCCTGGACATCATCCCCGAGCGGTTCGACGCCGACGCCGATTCCCATCAGGCGCGTGCCGGGCACCGCTTCCGCACCATCGTCACCCTGGTGCTGGCGGTGGTGGTGGTCGGCGCCATCGTCGCCGCCGGCTGGCGCTTCATGGGGTCGCGGGGCAATGGCGGCGGAGCCGGCATCCCGGTGATCAAGGCCGACGAGCGCCCGATCAAGACCCGCCCCGACGATCGCGGCGGCATGGAGGTGCCCAACCAGGATAAGCTGGTCTACCAGCGCATGGAGGGCGAGGGCGAGGGCAAGACCGAGCGCCTGCTGCCGCCGGCCGAACAGCCGTTGGTGCCGCCCAGGGCGCAGGCGCCGGAACAGCCGGTGCCGCCTGTGGCCGCGGTGCCGGCGCCGGTGCGTCCCGCCCAGGGCCCCACCCAGGCGATGATCTCGCCGCCCAAGCTGGCCGAGGCGCCGCAACCCAAGGCAGCCGCCCAGCCGCCGGTGGTCCGCCAGCCGCTGGCGCCGCCGCCGGCCCCGGCTGCAGCTCCGGTCGCCGCCACGCCGGCTCCGGCGGCTGCCGCCCCGGTACAGACTGCCGCGGTGGCGCCGCGCAAGGCGCTGCCGTCGGGCGACTGGCTGGTGCAGCTGGGCGCGGTGCGCTCCGCCGATGCCGCCGACAAGGAATGGGCGCGCATCCAGCACACCCACGCCGAATTGCTGTCCCCCCTCAAGTCCGACATCGTCCGCGTCGACCTCGACAAGGGCACCTACTGGCGGGTGCGGGCGGGGCCGCTGTCCGAACAGGCGGCGCGCCAACTGTGCCAGGAACTCGTGGCACGCAACCAGGGATGCATCCTTGCCCGCAAGTGACCTTCCGCCGGCCGCCGCGATCCTCGGCTGTTCCGGCCCGGCCCTCACCGACGGCGAACGCCGCTTCTTCGCCCGGGTGAACCCCGTGGGGTTCATCCTGTTCGCCCGCAACATCGCCACGCCCGCCCAGGTGGCGGCGCTGGTGGCCGACCTCAGGGCCACCGTCGGCCGCGCCGACGCGCCGGTGCTGATCGACCAGGAGGGCGGGCGGGTGCAGCGCCTGAAGCCGCCCCATTGGCGCAAGGCGCCGGCGGGCGCTCCGTTCGCCCGCCTGGCGGCACGCGATCCGGCCGCCGCGGTGGCGGCGCTGCGCCTCAACTACCGCCTGATCGGCCGCGAACTGGCGGCGCTCGGCATCGACGTCGATTGCGCCCCGGTGCTCGACGTGCCGGTGGCGGGTGCCGACGACGTCATCGGCGACCGGGCGCTCGGCGCCGATCCGGTAATGGTCGCCACCCTCGGACGGGCGGTGGTCGACGGCCTGCTCGACGAGGGCGTGCTGCCGGTGATCAAGCACATTCCCGGCCACGGCCGCGCCATGGTCGACAGCCACCACGCCCTGCCCACCGTCCACGCCGCGCGCGCCGACCTCGAAGCCCAGGACTTCCCGCCGTTCCGCGCCCTGGCCGACGCGCCGTGGGCGATGACCGCGCATGTGGTCTACACCGCCATCGACGACCTGCCGGCCACCACCTCGGCCAAGGTGATCGGCGAGGTGATCCGCGGCCTGATCGGCTTCGACGGGGTCCTGGTCTCGGACGATCTGTCGATGAAGGCGCTGGGCGGCGGCTTCGACGAGCGCGCCCGCCGGGCGCTGGAGGCGGGTTGCGACCTGGTGCTGCACTGCAACGGCGACATGGCCGAGATGGAAGCGGTGGCCGCCGGCACCCTGCCGCTGTGCGACATCGCCCGTGAGCGGCTGGCCCGGGCCGCCGCGGCCAAGCGCCGGCCCGGCAACCTCGACACCGCGGCGGCCGCCCTCAAGGTCGAGCGGGCACTGGCCGGCGCATGAGCGGCTTGGCGGAAATCGGACAAAGCATCACGGTTTGGGCGTTGCCGCTGATCTTCGCCGTCACCCTGCACGAGGCCGCCCACGGCTACGCCGCCCTGGCGCTGGGCGACGACACCGCCCGGCGGATGGGCCGCCTGTCGGTGAACCCGTTGCGCCACGTCGACCCCTTCGGCACGGTGATCCTGCCGATGCTGCTGCTGGCGGTGGGGGGCATCCTGTTCGGCTGGGCCAAGCCGGTGCCGGTCAATTTCGCCAAGCTGCGGGGCCGGCGCCTCGGCATGGTGGCGGTCGCCGCCGCCGGGCCGGCGATGAACCTGGCGTTGGCGGTGCTGGCCATGCTGGCCTTCCACCTGGTGCCGTTGGTGCCCGAAGGCGCCCAGCAATGGCTCGGCCTCAACCTCAATAATGCGGTTGTCATCAATATCTTGCTGGCCGTCTTCAACATGATCCCGATCCCGCCTTTGGACGGCGGGCGGGTGGCCGTCGGCCTGCTGCCGCGGCGATTGGCGGCGCCACTGGCGCGGCTCGAAGGCATCGGTGTGCTGATCGTCGTCGGCCTGCTGTTCCTGCTGCCGATGGCGGGGCGCCATTTGGGCATCGACCTCGACGTCTTCGCCTGGCTGGTGGGCGGGCCGGTGGATTGGCTGGCCGGCCATATCGAAGCCATCTTCGGCCCGTGGTGAGCGAACCATGCTGGCGGAAACGTTCGAACCCGACGTTCCCGGCGAGCGGCTGATCCTCGACCTCGACGGGTTCGAGGGGCCGCTCGACATGCTGCTGGGGCTGGCCCGCGAGCAGAAGGTCGACCTTACCCGCATCTCCATCCTCGAACTGGCCGACCAGTATCTCGGCTTCGTGCTGCGGGTCCGCAGCCGCCACCTCGACCTCGCAGCCGAGTACCTGGTGATGGCGGCGTGGCTGGCCTATCTCAAATCGCGCCTGCTGCTGCCCGAACCCGAGCCGGAGGAGGGCGAGCCCAGCGCCGCCGAGATGGCCGAAGCCCTTGCCGACCGCCTGCGCCGGCTGGAGGCGATGCAGCGGGCGGGGGCGCGGCTGATGGCCCTGCCCAGGCTGGGCCGCGAGGCGTTCGCCCGCGGCATGCCCGAGCCGGTGGCGGACACCACCCGGTCGGTGTGGGAAATCGGCCTCTACGACCTATTGAAGGGCTATGCCGACCATCTGGTCCGCACGTCGGTGCGCACGCTCCACGTCGAGGCGGCCGATTTGTGGTCGGTGGAGGAGGCGTTGCGGCGGCTCGAACGGCTGTTGGGGACCATGCCGGACTGGTCGGTGCTGTCGGCCTATCTGCCACCGCTGGAGGGCGACGTGCTGAAGATGAAATCCGCCGCCGCCGCCGTCTTCGTCGCCGCCCTCGAACTGGCGCGCCAGGGCCGGGTGGTGCTGCGCCAGGACGGCGGGGCGTATTCGCCGATCTACGTCAAGGCGGTGCCGCGATGAGCGTCGACTTCGACCTCCTGCGCCTGATCGAGGCGGTGCTTTTCGCCTCCGACGCGCCGGTCGATGAACGCGATCTGGCCGCACGCCTGCCCGAGGGCGCCGATCTCGCCGCCCTGCTCGGCGAACTCGAGCGGACCTATGCGGCGCGCGGGGTCAATCTGGTTCGCCGCGGCGGCACCTGGGCCTTCCGCACCGCTCCCGACCTGGCCGACAGCCTGCACATCGAGACCACCCGCCTGCGCCGCCTGTCACGGGCCGCAATCGAGGTGCTGGCCATCGTCGCCTACCACCAGCCGGTCACCCGCGCCGAAATCGAGGAGATCCGCGGCGTCGCCCTGTCCAAGGGGACGCTGGATCTCTTGTTCGAAGCCGGCTGGATCCGCCCCGGCGGCCGCCGCCGCACCCCCGGCCGGCCGCTGCAATGGGTCAGCACCGACGGCTTCCTGGATCATTTCGGCCTCGAAAGCATCGAGGACCTGCCCGATGCCAAGGAATTGAAGTCGTCCGGCCTGCTCGACGCCCGTCCTTCGGCCGACGCCTACGGCAACCGCGCCGCCGCGGGCGGCCCCCCGGTGGACACCGGCGAGGCCGAGGCACCCGAGGGGGAGGAGGGTGTGGACGAAACCGGCCTGCTGGACATCGGGGAGTAGGGCGGTCCGTCAGTGATAGATGATGGCCTTGCCGCCGCCGGAACCGCCGTCGGTCCCGCCCTGTCCTCCGGTGTCGCCGAGTCCCGTCTTCGCCGTCGGGCCGAACTGATGGCCCAGTTCGGACAGCGCCGCATCCGAAAGCGAGTGGGAAACGTCGCGCATCACCCGGCCGCGGCTCAATTGGATCACCGCTCCCGGGGTGTTGACCAACCGGGCGTCGCTGCCTTCGCCCATGGCCGAGAAGGCGGCAACCACTTCATAGGTCTTGGTGTTGATGAGCGAGAATTCGGCCAGTAGTTCCATCGACAGCATTAAGTTGACGGCATTGGTCGCCTGGATGGGTATCGCCTCGTTGCGGCTTTCAATGCTGGTGATGGTGCCGAACAGGACGTAGTCCGCGCCTGGGAAGTGGTTGTTCTTGATGCGCTCGATGACGTCGTAGATGGTGGCTGTTTCCGGCTGGGTCCACGGATGGCCCTGGACCACCAGATAGGACCCTGATTTCAGCAGGGCGCCTTTGATGTCGCCGGTGAACTTGTGCAATTCGCCCCGCTCGATACGGACGATCTCGCCCGAGGCGGCGACCATCGAGCGTTCCCTGAAGCCGTCGCGGCCGAACCCGTCGTTGGTCTTGCCGGCCCGCTCGGTTGCCTCCGCGTATCTGAAGAAGCTCGCCACCTTCTCCTCATAGGTGAGGTCGGTGACGGCGATCTTCGGCAGGCCCTGGGCGCGCGCCTCCGCCCCGGCCAGGAGGACGAGGAGACCCGCGAGTCCCCACAGGGCGCAACGCACCCGCATGCCGATCTTCATCGTCTTCTCCTGTCGAAGGACGTTCACCTTGGCGACGTCTTGCGGATTTCCTTCTCGTCGGCCCATTCGATGGTGCCGGCCTCGACGTTGGTCATCATCAGGCTGAACTTGTAATAGACATCCTTGACATCGCTGTTGCGCTTGACGATCGAGGAAATGCTGCCTTCGATCCGGTATTGCGCGCCTTCCATCTTGCCGATCTTGGCGGCGGTGCTGCCCTTGTACAGACCGGAACTGCTCTGGCGGGTGAGTTCGTCGGTCTGGTTCTGCATGCTGGCGATGTCGGTGGCGAACCTCATGGTGCCGCTCTTCAGCAGCTGGGTGCGGATGGTATCGGTGATTGCGCGGGTGTCGATGTATTCGCTGGTCTTGTTCTTGACCTCGGCGATGGTCACCAGCGGCTTCGTCCGCATCCCCGCGCCGGTCTGGGCCAGCGAGCGGGCCATCGTTTCGGCAATCGATTGGAGATCGGTCGAACCGAATTCGTTGGTGACCTTTTCCACAGCCTTGGCGTCGCCGTAATGGACGTCGCCGTCCACCGTCGGCCGGCTGTTGGCGCAGGCGGTCAACAGCCCGGCCAAGGACAAGGCCATCGCGACCTTGGATACGGATGCAATCTTCATCGATACTCCCCCTGCCGCACGCGCGGTCATTCTCTCGGGCCGGTCGGACCCGACCAGTTGCGTTCGCCGCTGAACACGATCTTGAAGTCCTGGGCCTTGCGGCTCGGCGCGATGATCTGCAGCGTCCGCTTCTGGTTGCCGTGCAGAACGATCGGCTTCCAGGCCTCCTCCTCCCAGGCCGGGAAGCCGGCATCGTCGACCCAGTCGATGCGGTAGTAGCCTTCCTGGTCGTCGTTATCGGAATTGGTGATCTCGACGTAGAGGTTGAGCAACCCGTTGACTTCGCGGGCCTTGAGCCCGCTGACCGTGAGATAACGCGACGTCCCTACGTAGTCCACCTTGGAGGCGATGGTCTGGGCCAGCGCCGGCGGCGCCAGCGCCAGCGCCATGCCGAGGACTGCGGACAGCAGGACTGATCGGATGGTCGACATCGCCTTGACTCCCAAGTCTACTCGTTCTGCGCCTTCACTTTACTGCCTGAGGCCAGTGTAGCGCCAGCCCTTGCTGCTGCGGCCATGGGGTCGGCCGGGGACATCTCGCTCCTCCAGTCATCGGAAGCGGTGTGCTTCTTCGCCGCCGGCTTTTCCTTCCGCTTCTCCTTGCGGGCCGCCTTCGAATCGGGCGGCGGCTGAACCGCCTCCACCGCCGGGGTGGCGCTCGCCGGCGTGGCGCTCGCCGGCGTCTGGCTGAGGTAGAGATTGCCTTCCATCAGCCGCAGGGCGACCAGGGCGTAGCGGCCCGAGACCGTGACCGGGCGCGTCTGCGGGCCGGCGGGCGTGGCGACGGTGACGGTGTGGGTGCCCTCGGGCAGGGACAGGCGCGCCACCGAATAGTAGCCGGGCAGGGTCCGCCAGATGCGCTCGTCCGCCACCTCGGTGACGACCGAGGCCACCTTGGTGAACAGGCTGGCCAACCCCATCACCAGGGCGGCGTTGCCGCCGACATTCTGCGCCTGGGTGTCGAGCGCCACCTGGGCGACGCCGCGGGTGATGGCGCGCACCGCCGAGCGGGTGATGATCCCCGGCATCTCGTCGGACAAGGCGCGGCGGGCCATGGCGTTGACGTCGGTGAGCAGCGATACCGGCACCGGCTTGTCGTCGACGGTGATGGCGGCGGGGACGCCGGTATTGGCATCGGGCCGGATCACCGGCCAGGACAGCGGGGTGGCGATGACATTGATACCGCCGCCGCGGGGAATGGGCAGCAGCAGCGGCAGCGTCACCGATTGGATGGCGGGCGCCGATCCGGTTTCGATGACGAACAGGGTGTCGGTGCCGGTGGCCTTGCCGGCGACGCGGTGGTCGAGGTTCTTGAGCCCGTCCTCCAGGAGCGCGACGTTGGGGCGCATCTCCGCCGCCTTGCGGTAACCCGGCGCGGCCAGCGAAGGCTCGCCCATCGCCTCGTAGAAGAAGCCGGCGAGGTAATTGGCATAGGCGGATTCATACGAATTCTTCAACGCCCGTACCGCCGGATCCTCGAGCGTTTCGATGGGATAGCCGTTCAGTTCCTTGAACGACGTCGCCGTCACGCCGTGCTCCTGCGCCGCGCCCTTGGCCGCCTCCAATTCCTTGGAACGGAATTCGGCGATGATCGCCTCGCGCTCGTGCATCTTCTTGATTTCGGTGCGGGCGGCGCCCCAATCGCCGAGCGCGAGGTGGTTTTGCGCCAGGCGGACGTTGAGGAACACCTTCTCGTAGTCGCGGCCGTCGTAGCGTCGCGTGGTGTCGTTGAGCAGAACCGAACCGAGATCGCCGAACAGCTTGCCGGGGTCTGTCCTGGCGTCGTCCTCCCAGGACCGCACCTTCTGGTCGGCGGCAAGCCAGCTGTCGCGGCTGGCGTCGTAGGAGCCCTTCAGGCGCAGCAATTCGCCCTTCTCCATGTGGTAGAGCAGGTCCTTGTCCGACGATTTGTTCTTGCTTTCCAGGGTGGCCAGCGCCTTGTCCAGGTTCCCCGCCTTGGTCGCGGCCATCGTCTCCGCGGTCTGTTCGGAATAACCGGCGCAGCCGGCGAGGGCCAGCAGCAGAACACCTGCCGCAGCAGTAACCGGCGCCGAACGCACCGTCGTAACGCACCGCATGCTTTTCCCCCCAGAAAGTTTGTCCAATGAGTGACGGAGCCTACACGAAAGTGCAACTAGCCAATAATGGTTAGGGCCGCCCCCCCGCGTTCCCTCCGGGGCGGTTGCGGCGGGCGCCGGCATTTGCGATGATCCGCCGCCATCGTCACACAACGTCCGGCCGGGAGTGCGCGTATATGGGTAGTTTCAGCATCTGGCATTGGCTGATCGTCCTGGTCGTACTGCTGCTGTTGTTCGGCGGGCGCGGCAAGATCCCCAACCTTATGGGCGATTTTGCCAAAGGTATCAAGGCGTTCAAGTCCGGTCTCAAGGAAGGCGACGAAGTGCCCGAGGCCGCGCCGGCCCAGCCCCGCGCCATCGACGCCGAGGCCAAGCCGGTGGAAAACCGCGACCCCGCCGCCAAGCACTGAGGGCGTCGATGTTCGATTTCGGCTGGGATGAGATGGCGCTGATCGCGGTGGTGACGCTGATCGTCATCGGTCCCAAGGATCTGCCTGTGGTGCTGCGCCAGGCCGGCCGCTGGGCCCGCAGGGCGCGCGAGATGGCCTCGGACTTCCAGCGCGGCGTCGACGACATGATGCGCGAATCCGAACTCAAGGACTTGAAGCGGCAGGTGGAGAAGGCCGCCGATCTGACGGCCCTGGAAGGCCGGATCGAGGCGGAAATCGATCCCACCGGCGACATCTCCCGCAGCCTGTCGCCGCCCCCCCCTGATCTACCGCCGACCGCGCCGCTGGCGGCGCCTCCCCACCCGCCGGAACCGTGATGGCGGACGCGCCCCCCGACGACAAGGCGATGCCGTTGCTCGACCACCTGATCGAGCTGCGCCGCCGGCTGATCTGGTCACTGGTCGCCTTCGTGCTGGCCTTCGGCCTGTGCTACGCGTTCTCCAAGGATATCTACGGCTTCCTGGTGCGGCCGCTGGCAGCCATCCTCGCCGACCAGGGCGGGGGCGAGCGCCGGATGATCTACACCGCGCTGACCGAGGCGTTCTTCACCCACATGAAGGTGTCGGCCTTCGCCGCCGCCTTCGTCTGCTTCCCGGTCTGGGCCAGCCAGTTGTGGCTGTTCATCGCGCCCGGCCTGTACCGGCACGAGCGCCAGGCGTTCTTCCCCTTCCTGGTCGCCACGCCGGTGCTGTTCCTGCTGGGGGCGACCCTGGTCTACGCGGTGATCATGCCGCTGGCGTGGAAGTTCTTCATCTCGTTCGAGGCGATCGAGGGCGGGCTGCCGATCCAGCTGGAGGCCAAGGTCGGGGAATACCTGTCCCTGGTGATGACGCTGATCTTCGCCTTCGGCCTGGCCTTCCAGATGCCGGTGCTGCTGACCCTGCTGGCCCGCGTCGGCGTGGTGGGGGCGCAGACGCTGGCCGACAAGCGCCGTTTCGCCATCGTCGGCATCTTCGTCTTCGCCGCCATCGTCACCCCGCCCGACATCATCAGCCAGGTGTCGCTGGCCATCCCGATGATCTTCCTCTACGAACTGTCGATCGTCGCCGCCCGCTGGGCCGAGCGCCAGCACCGCGACGCCGCCGAGAGGGCGGAGGAAGCTGACGCCGCCCCCGAGGTCGAGGAGACCGATTTCAACGGGTGATGCCGTCAGGGCTCCGAATTCAGGTTACGCAATGGTTAATATTTTTCGTCATGCCCGCGAAAGCGGGCATCCAATCGGCGGCGGTCGTCAGGCAAGGCCTTCGTAGATGTCTCGCCACTGCGGGTTGGTCTTT
>Ga0265331_10001092_pt1 | contig 20887 bp, 18 predicted proteins | sample 41923metaG_FD_202088 | JGI IMG/M metagenome (GOLD analysis project Ga0265331, IMG submission 202088) | Rhizosphere microbial communities from Carex aquatilis grown in University of Washington, Seatle, WA, United States - 4-19-23 metaG | ecosystem: Host-associated > Plants > Roots > Rhizosphere... | reverse complement strand
GCACCTTTCGACACGACGCGCCATGCCATCCCTCACGCCCGAGCTTGCCCGCGACTTTGCCGAAATCGCGCTGGACAACGTCGTCCGCGAATATCCGAACAAGCTCGATCACGTGCTGCGCTCCGATGCCGACCTCGCGTCGCCGCGCGCGCTGCACCCGGCGTTCTACGGCAGCTACGACTGGCACTCGTGCGTCCACATGCACTGGCTGCTCGTCCACGTGCGCCGGCTGCATCCGGACGTGCCGCAGCGCGCGGCCATCGACGCGCTGCTGGCGCGGCACCTGTCGCGCTCCAACATCGCCGCCGAATGCGCATACCTCGCGCGGCCGGGTGCGCAGTCGTTCGAGCGGCCGTACGGCTGGGCGTGGCTCATGAAGCTCGCGCACGAGCTGGCACTCAGCGGTGATGTCCTGGCGCATGAGCTTGCAGAGAATCTGGCGCCGCTGACGGACGCCTTCGCCCAGCGCTATCTCGCTTTCCTTCCGAAGGTGCAGTATCCGGTTCGTCATGGCGTGCATTCGAATACCGCGTTCGGCGTGATGTTCGCGCTGGACTACGCGCGGCATGCGCAGCACGCGGATCTCGAATCGCTTTGCGTCGGGAAGGTACGAGAATGGTTCGGCGCCGACCGGGACGCGGCGGTTGCGCACGAGCCCTCCGGCGCGGACTTCCTGTCGCCGGCCCTCGTCGAGGCGGACCTCGTGCGGCGCGTGCTGCCGAAAGGGGAATTCGCGGCCTGGCTTTCCGACTGGTTGCCGGAGCTCGCGGCCGGCCGGCCGTCGAACCTTCTGGCGCCAGTCGCGGTGAGCGACCGCAGCGATCCGCAGATCGTCCACCTCGACGGCCTCAACCTCTCCCGCGCTTGGTCGCTGGCGAGCATCGCCGGCGGCGTGGCCGCCGCCGACCTTCGGCACCACGTGCTCCGGCACGCCGCGGCCGCGCACCTTGCCGCCGGAATGACCGGCCTCGCGAGCGATGACTATCTCGGCGCGCACTGGCTGGCGAGTTTCGCCGCGCTTGCCCTTTCGGCCTGACGTGCCGAAGGCGCCCGGCAACTGCGCGCCGGGTTACTCCGCCGGCAGGAACCCGTCGACCGACAGGTAGCGCTCGCCGGTGTCGTAGTTGAAGCCGAGGATGCGCGCGTCGCGGGCGAGTTCCGGCAGCTTCTGCGCGATCGCGGCGAGCGTTGCGCCGGACGAGATGCCGATCAGCATGCCTTCCTCGCGCGCGGCGCGGCGTGCCATTTCCTTGGCCGCTTCCGGTTCGACGGCAATGGTTCCGTCGAGAAGCCTGGTGTCGAGGATCTGCGGAATGAAGCCGGCGCCGATGCCCTGGATCGGGTGCGGCGAATGCGTGCCTCCCGCGATCACCTGCGACGGCGCGGGCTCGACCGCGAACACCTTGAGCTTCGGCCACTTCGGCTTCAGCACGCGCGCGCAGCCCGTGATGTGGCCGCCCGTGCCCACGCCGGTGATGATCGCGTCGAGGCCCTCCGGGAAATCGGCAAGGATTTCCTGCGCCGTCGTGCGCATGTGGACGTCGACGTTGGCAGGGTTCTCGAACTGCTGCGGAATCCACGAGCCGGGCGTCGCCGCGGCGAGTTCCTTCGCCTTGGCGATCGAACCCTTCATGCCCTCGGCACGCGGCGTCAGCGCGAACGTGGCGCCGTACGCCAGCATCAGGCGGCGGCGCTCGACCGACATGCTGTCCGGCATCACGAGGACGAGCTTGTATCCCTTCACCGCGGCGGCCATCGCGAGTCCGATGCCGGTGTTGCCGGAGGTGGGCTCGATGATGGTGCCCCCCGGCTTCAGCACGCCGCGCGCCTCGGCGTCCTCGATCATCGCGAGGCCGATGCGGTCCTTGATCGATCCGCCCGGGTTCGAGCGCTCGGACTTGATCCAGATGTTGCGGTCGGGCCCGAACAGCCGGTTGACGCGGATGTGAGGAGTGTTGCCGATGGTGGCGAGAATGTTGGCGAAGGGCATGGAATCCTCTCGATGTCCGGAATCTGGCGGGGAATTAGTTTAACTGTTTGCGAACCGGGAAGGTGGGCGTGCCCTCGGCGTCCGGACCGGGCGCGGCGAAACACCGCAAGCGTCCGCGGCCGCGGCCGGCCAGCGGGCCTTCGTAGTAAACTGCCGCGGCATGCCGGACGCTTCCATCGCTGTCGTCATCGCGGCCACCATCGTGGTCGTCGTGCTGCTGGCAATCGCACTTGCGCGCCTTGGCCGCGTTCTCGCGATGCGCGACGATGCGGTGCGCGAGTCGGCCGAGATGAAGGCGAGGCTCGCGGTGCTCGCCGCGCAGAGCGCCGATTTCGAGCGCGACCTCAAGCTGGATCTCGCGCGCGCCCGCACCGAGCAGTCGAATGCGGCGAAGGACGCGCGCGAGGAGATGGCGGGCGCGCTGGCGCGACACACCCAGGCGATGCAGCAGCTTCTGACCGCGATGGCGAGCGCGCAGGCCGAACAGATGAAGCACTTCGGCGAGCGGCTTGCCGAGCTCACGAAGACGAACGAGAACCGGCTCGAGGCCATCCGCGCGACGGTCGAGCAGAAGCTGGAGGCGCTGCGCAACGACAACGCGCAGAAGCTGGAGCAGATGCGCGCCACCGTCGACGAAAAGCTGCAGACGACGCTCGAGCAGCGCCTCGGCGCGTCGTTCAAGCAGGTCTCCGATCGGCTGGAGCAGGTGCACAAGGGCTTGGGCGAGATGCAGACGCTCGCCGTCGGCGTCGGGGACCTCAAGAAGGTGCTGACCAACGTGAAGAGCCGCGGCGGCTGGGGCGAGGTGCAGCTCGGCGCGCTGCTGGCCGAGATGCTGTCGCCGGGCCAGTTCGCGCAGAACGTCGCGACGCGTCCGGGCAGCCGCGAGGTCGTCGAATACGCGGTGAAGCTGCCGGGACAGAGCGCGGACGGCGCGCCGTGCTGGCTGCCGATCGACGCCAAGTTTCCACTCGAGGATTATCAGCGGCTGCAGGATGCGGTCGAGCGTGCCGACGTCGCCGGCGTCGAGGCGAGCCGGAAGGCGCTCGAGGCGTTCTTCAAGGTCGAGGCGCGCAAGATCCACGACAAGTACGTCGAGCCCCCGCACACGACCCCCTTCGCGATCCTGTTCGTTCCCACCGAAGGCCTCTACGCCGAAGCGGTGTCGCGCCCGGGCCTCGCCGACACGCTGCAGCGCGAGTTCAAGGTGATGCTGGCCGGGCCGATGAACCTCGCTGCGCTGCTGAACAGCCTCCAGCTCGGCTTTCGCACGCTCGCGATCGAGCAGCGCTCGATGGAAGTCTGGCGCGTGCTGGGCGCCGTCAAGGCCGAGTTCCTCAAGTTCGGGGAAATTCTCGCCAAGACGAAGAAGAAGCTCGACGAGGCGAGCAACACGATCGACGACGCCGGGCGCAAGAGCACGACGATCGCCCGCAAGCTGCGCGACGTCGAGGCGCTGCCCGAAGCGGAAGCGGACCGCCTGCTGACGGGTGACGACGCGGGCACGACGCTCGACACGGACGCGGCCGAGCTGTTGCCGGCGCCGCCGGAACCCTGATCACGCGAGAACCGTGTTCGCGACGCTCAAGAACTGGCGGCGGCAACGTGTGCTTCGCACCGCCGAGATTCCGGAGCCGCTCTGGCGCGAGGCGCTCGAGCTCCTGCCGTTCCTCGCGATCTGCACCGACGAGGAATTCATGCGGCTGCGCAAGAAGGTCGTGCTCTTTCTCTATTCGAAGTCGATCGTCGGCGCTCGCGGCCACGTCGTGACGCCGCTGCAGCGCGTCGTGATTGCCGCGCAGGCCTGCATCCTCGTGCTGAATCTCGACATGGCGTACTTCGACGGATGGGAGAACATCATCGTCTACCCGGACGAATTCATCCCCGGCTGGGAATGGGAGGACGACGCCGGCGTCGTGCATCGCAACGAAAGCGCGATGGCGGGCGAGGCGATGCCCGGCGGTCCGGTCGTGCTGTCGTGGCCCGATGTCCTCGCAAGCACCGACTGGGACGCGGCGGGAATGAACCTCGCCATCCACGAATTCGCGCACAAGCTCGACATGCGCAATGGCGCCGCCAACGGATGCCCGCCGCTGCCCGCGACGATGTCGCCCAAGGTGTGGAAGGACACGCTCGACAAGGCCTACGTGCATTTCTACACGCGCGCCGAGCGCGGCGACCGCACCGCGATCGACCCGTATGCGGCCGAGTCCGTCGCCGAGTTCTTTGCGGTGCTCTCCGAAGTGTTCTTCGCGGACCCGACGCTGCTGCTGCACGAGTATCCGGACTTCTACCGGCAGCTGCGCCACTTCTACAAGCAGGACCCCGCGGCGCGCACGGAGCTCCTGCAGGACGAGTAGCGGCGTCAGGCGGTAGCAGCGCGAGGCGCCTCGCCGGTCGCGGTGCGTCGAGCGCGGCGCGCGATGGTCAGGATCGGCGGCACGCGAGGGTCATCGCGCCCCTTCCCGCCGCTGCTCAGTCCGGCAGCGCGCGGTCGATGATCGCCGACGCAGCGATTCCCCGCGGCAGCGCGCCGAAGGCGGCGCCGGCGAACGGCGTGGTATCGAGACGGGTAGCGCAGAACGCGGTGCCGACTGGACCGGGCGCGTGCCGCAGCAGCAGCGACGCCTGCAACGCCACGGCAATCCGCTGCGCCAGGCTGCGTGCCTGCCACTCGTCGCCGGAAGGTGACGCGAGATCGCGCTCGAGGGCCGCGGAGAATGCGGCGAAAGCCGGATGCGTGCCGCGCGCGGCACCGATTTCCGCGAGGACGGCCTCGACCGCGGCCGGCTCGCGTTGCACGGCGCGCACGACGTCGAGACAGATGACATTGCCCGATCCTTCCCAGATCGAATTGACTGGCATCTCACGATAGAGGCGGGGAAGTGCACTCTCCTCGACGTAGCCGCTGCCGCCGTGCACCTCCATCGCCTCGGCGGCCAGCGCCGGCCCGCGCTTGCATAGCCAGTATTTCGCCGCCGGCGTGACGATGCGCGCCAGCGCGCGCTCGGCTTCCGGCGCGTCCGCCTCAAACGCGCGGGCGAGGCGCAGCGCGAGCGCGGTCGCAGCCTCGACCTCGAGGGCCAGGTCGGCGAGCACGTTTTGCATCAGCGACTGCTCCACGAGCAGTCGCCCGAACGCGACGCGGCGGCGCGCATAGTGAATGGCGCGAGCGAGTGCCGCGCGCATCATCCCGGCGGTTCCCAGCACGCAATCGAGACGCGTGTGCTGGACCATTTCGAGGATCGTCGCGATGCCGCGGCCAGGCTCGCCGACAGGCCATGCCAGCGCCCGCTCGAATTCGACCTCGGCGGACGCGTTCGAGCGGTTGCCGAGCTTGTCCTTCAGCCGGTTGATGCGAACCGCGTTGCGCCTGCCGTCCGGCAGGAAGTGCGGCAGCAGATAACAGGAGAGTCCCGCGTCCGCGCGGGCAAGTACGAGGTGCCCGTCAGACTGCGGCGCCGAGAAGAACCACTTGTGCCCGGTGAGTCGGACCGCCCCAGCCCCCGCCGCGGGATCGGGCGCCGCAACGGTCGTGTTGCTGCGTACATCCGAGCCGCCCTGACGCTCGGTCATTCCCATACCGATCAGCAGCGATTGCTTCTGCGGCACGGGAAGCGCGCGCGGATCGTATTCGCGCGACAGGAGCCGCGGAATCCAGTCGTGCGCGACCGAAGGCAGGGCGGCCGCGGCGCGCGCCAGCACTGGAAAGCTCGCGAACGTCATCGTCAACGGGCACTGCGTGCCGTTCTCGACCTGTGCGTGCAAATGATATTTCGCGGCGCGGGCGACCTGCGCGCCCGGCGCCGGGGCGCCCCATGGAGCGCAGTGCTCGCCCTCGGCAGCGGCAAGCCGCATGAGCCCATGCCATGCCGGATGGAAGTCGACGGCATCGACGCGCTCACCGCTTGCGTCGTGCGTGCGCAATTGTGGGGGATGGCGATTGGCGGCCTCGCCGAGCGCCAGCGTCTCGGCGCTTCCGAGCCGCCGTCCCCACGCACGCACTTCATTGCGGGCTGCGCCGCCACCTTCGCGCTCCAGCGCTTCCTGCAGCGCGGCGTCGTCGGCGAACAGGTCGCGCTCCGCATAGGGGGGCGGCTGATTCGGAAATGGCGTGGGCATCGAATCGCGCATCGATGCGATGTTACACGCAGCTGCCGGGCGGTCGCGCTGCGCCTCGCGGCGTCGTGTCCTGGCTGTCGAATGTCAGGACGCTGTTACCGCCTCGCGTGCAGCGCACGCATGCCATGAATCGTGCATCGCAGAAACAACGTCCTGGTGCCTCACACGTGGCCGGGAACCCGCAGCGCCGATTTCGGCCGGAACGCCTTGCACACGGCCTCGTGCGTCTCGACGTAGGGTCCGCCGATGAGGTCGATGCAGTACGGCACCGCGGGAAAGACGCCGTCGAGCGTTTCCTTGATCGCCTTCGGCTGTCCGGGCAGGTTGAGGATCAGCGCGCGATTGCGCACGACGCCGACCTGCCGCGACAGGATCGCGGTCGGGACGTACTTGAGGCTCACGCGCCGCATTTCCTCGCCGAACCCGGGCAGCACCTTGTGCGCGACGGCGAGCGTCGCTTCGGGCGTGACGTCGCGCGGCGCAGGCCCGGTGCCGCCGGTCGTCAGCACGAGATGGCAGCCGGCGACATCGACCAGCTCGATCAGCGTGCGCTCGATCACCGGCCGGTCGTCGGCGATGAGGCGCGTCTCCATCGTCCACGCCGACGCGAGCGCCGCGGTGAACCATTCGGTCAGACCGGGGAGGCCCTTGTCCTCGTAGACGCCGGCGGACGCCCGATCGGAAATCGAGACGAGGCCGATGCGCAGCGTTTCAGCGGAGGTCATTGAGCAGACGATGCGCCCGGTTCGTCATGCGCCGCCGTCGAGTGCCTTCAGCACCCGGAAGAGCTCGCGGTACGCATGCGGCGGCGTGCCGCGCAGACGCTCGTCGCGCGCTTTCGCAATCAGGGGACGCAGCGTGGCCGCGTCGAACGCGGGATAGGCGGCCGCGAGTGCGTCGAGGCCGTCCGGCTCGTCGATCAGCCGCGTGCGCCAGCGCTCCAGCGCGTGCTGGCGCGCGGTGTCGGCGTGGAGGCCCTGCGACCAGGCCTCGAGGCGCTGCTCGATCGGGGCGGGATCGACGTCGCGCATCAGCTTGCCGATGAACTGGAGCTGGCGCTTGCGCGCGCCCCAGGCGTTGATCTTCCGGGCTGCGCGCACTGCCTCGACCAGCCGCTCGGGCAGGAGCGCATCGGCGGACAATACGTCGAGCCTGCCATCGTCCAGGTCGATCAGGCGCTCGCCCAGGTCCTGCAGCGCATGCATCTCGGCCTTGCGGCGGGTTTTCGACGGCGGTGGCGCGTCGTCGGCGGACGGACCGGGGGCGGCCGCGGCATCGCGGCGGCGGCGGCGCTGCTGTTCGTCGGCCCGGGGCATCGTTTCGGCGGAAATCGTGAAGTCGTGGGCGTTTGCGCGGGAGGCGGCAAGCGCGAGTTTGCTATGATAACCGACTGTCAGTGCGGGGATTCTCCCGTCACGGCGCGGCCTTCAGCGCGCCACGCGGCCCACCGCAACGGCGCTGCGCGGGCGAACCAACGAGTCAGGGTCTGGGATCATCGATGAGCGCCACCGTCAAGGCCGCACGCAGCAGTCCCGCGCAAGGATCCGCGGCGGCGGCCACCGCAGGTGCCGGATCGCGGCGGCTGCCGTTGCCGGGCAGCGAGCTCGTGCGCATCGCGGAAACCATCCTCGCATCGGCTCGCGCCGGCGGCGCGACGGCCGCCGAGGCGGAAGTCTCGCAGGCCGTGGGTCAGAGCGTGACGGTGCGGCGCGGCGAAGTCGAGACGATCGCGTACAACCGCGACAAGGGCATCGGCATCACCGTCTACCTCGGGCAGCGGCGCGGCCACGCCAACACTGCTGATTTCGCACCCGCGGCCATCGAGGCCGCCGTCGCGAAGGCATTGGCCATTGCCCGTTACACGGCCGAGGATGGTGCGGCGGGACTGGCCGACGCCGAACGGCTCGCGCGAACGATGCCCGACCTCGACCTCTACCATCCGTGGGACCTCGACGTCGATGCCGCCATCGCGCTCGGCCGGGCGGCCGAGGGCGCCGCGCTCGCAGTGGATCCGCGGCTCACCAACACCGAGGGCAGCACCGTTGCACGGAACGAGTCCGAATTCGTCTACGCAAACAGCAACGGCTTCCTGAACGGCTACCGCGCCTCGCATCATCACATCGACTGCGCCGTGATCGGCGATCCCGGCGACGGCGCGATGCAGCGCGACTATTGGTACACCGCGGCGCGGGCGCCGGGCGATCTCGAAACGGCCGAGCGCGTCGGACGGATTGCGGGCGAGCGCACGCTGCGCCGCCTCAATTCGAGGAAGCTCGCCACCACGGAATGCCCCGTGATCTTCGAGGCGCCGGAGGCGGCCGACCTCATCGGATTCTTCGTGGGCGCCGTGTCGGGCGGGTCGCTCTATCGCCGCTCGTCGTTCCTCCTCGACTCGATCGGGAAGACCGTTTTCGCGCCGCACGTGTCGATCCGCGAGGAACCGCACCTTCGCCGCGGAAGAGGCAGCGCGCCGTTCGACGCCGAGGGCGTCGCCACCACGCCGCGCGACGTCGTGCGCGACGGTGTCGTGCGCGGCTACTTCCTCGGCAGCTATTCGGCGCGCAAGCTCGGGATGCAGACGACCGGCAACGCGGGCGGCAGCCACAATCTCGTGGTGTCGCATGGCGACGACGACCTGCCGGCGCTGCTGCACCGGATGGGACGCGGCCTGCTCGTCACCGAGCAGCTGGGGCAGGGCGTCAATGCGGTGACCGGCGACTTCTCGCGCGGCGCGGCGGGCTTCTGGGTCGAGGGCGGCGAGATCGCCTACCCCGTCGAGGAGATCACGATCGCGGGCAATCTGAAGGACATGTACCGCAACGTCGTCGCCATCGGCAACGACGTCGATCGACGCAGCGCCCGGCACACCGGGTCGGTGCTGATCGAGAAGATGACGATCGCCGGACACTGATGCCCGCCACGCACGCCGCATCGCCCCGGATGATCGAGCGGACCCTGAATTTCCTCCGGTCGGTCAACGACCCGCTGCGCAACGCCAACGCGGCGTCGCGCTGGATCGCCTCGCTCCCGCTCGGCGGCGACGCGCTGGCGATCCAGAAGGAGGTGCTCGACGTCATCAGCGAGTTTCCGGGCGCGCGCCGCGACGTCCGCCCCGCGCAGGTCGAGGCACTGCTGCGCATCGACGCGCGGCTCGAGCCCGTGATCGCGGAGCTCACGCAGCAATATACGATCAACTACCAGAAGAGCACCGGCGTCGAGTCGCGGCTGTGGCACGCGGTGTTCGATCTCGTGAAGGCCTTCGCCAATGCCTATCAGGCGGCGCTGAAGTCGGGCTACCCGCGTGCGGGCAACAAGCGCTGGCGCGCGGTGCTGCCGTGGGCGCTGGTGCGCCTCGCCCATTACAAGGGCATCGACGGCAAGTTCCGGCTGTTCCGCTACGGCACCTGGATTCCGGCGCAGTGGCGCGAGTTCCACGAGCTCTACGAGTTCGCGCGGATGCGCGGCTGGCAGAAGGAGCAGCTCGTGCTGGGCGCAGGCTCGTTCGCGCACACCGGCGTCTCCGTCGAGAGCCAGTACCTGAAGACGCTGCTGATGATGCGGCTCGATTCGGGCAACTTTACGCCGGACCAGGTCGAGTGGGTCTTCCGCCAGATGGAGGACTGGGCGCCGTCGCTCGCTCTCGCGCCGCCGCCCGGCACCGGCGCGGGGTTCTTCGTCGACCTGACCGGAACGCAGGGGCTGCGCCGCCAGGACGGCCGGCACACCGGTGGGCGCGTCATGTATCTCGATGCGTCGCCCGTGTATGCGCGGATCGTCGAGCGGATGCGCTGGCTTCCCGAGAAGGACGATCTCGTCGGCAAGTCGGGAGAGCCGCCGGCGCGCGAGCAGAAGCTCCTGCTGATGCGGCTCGCCTCGCTCTTCGGCCCCGAAGCGCTCGCGCACGCGCCGCGCGCGGCGCGCCAGCCCACCGAGGGCGACGTGCGCGTCGTGCTGGGCCTCCAGGCGCTTACCCGCGCCGTTGCGGAGATCGAGCGGCTGCCCGATGCGGCGCGCACGCCCGCGATCGCGGCGAGCTACGACGAAGTCACGCAGATGGTGAATCCGACGGTCAACCCGGATTCGGTCGCGCGCCGGATTCACGGCACGACGTGGCGCATCGCCGACCGCAGCGACACGGGCTGCCGCCTGCTGGCCCCCGTCAAGGAAGCACCGGCGAAACTCGGTGACATCCTCGCGATGCGCGAGCCCGACGGATGGGCGCTCGCCGTCGTGCGGCGGATGCAGCGCCAGCACGTCGACGAGGTCACCGTGGGCGTGGAGATCATCGCCCGCCGGCTCGTGCGCGTGCTGTTGCGCACCTGGGTCACGCCGTCGGCGGCGGCGCGCGGCGGCGCCGACCGGCCGTTCTTCGGCATCTACCTGCCGGCGCATCCGCTCAACCGGCAATCGGCGCAGCGCAGCATCATCGGGCCGGACGACAAGTGTCCGACCGGCGGGATGGTCGAGCTCGACACCGGCAATGCGCGCTACCTGATCCGCTTCACGCAGATGCTCGAACGGCAGCCCGGGTGGGCGTGGGCGCTCTTCACCGCGGTGCGCAAGCTGACGGCTTGACCGCCGCCGATTTCGGTTAGAATCGGCCGTCGCCAAAGAGCGGCACCCGCAGATCGCTCCGCGGGAAGCCGCCGGTGGATCGATAAGCGCAACGCATCCGTCGACATGGCGCACCGTCGCCGATCGTTCATTTCCAGGAGGTAGTCCTCATGCAACGACGTTCATTCCTGAAGCACACGGGCCTCGCGGGCATCCTCGCCGCCGGCTCCGCGCCCGCGTTCGCGCAGGCCGCACCCGAAGTGAAGTGGCGCCTCGCCTCGAGCTTTCCGAAGAGCCTCGACACGATCTACGGTGGTGCGATGACGATTTCCGAGCGGGTCGCGTCGGCGACCAACAACAAGTTCCAGATCCAGGTCTTCGCGGGGGGCGAGATCGTCCCGCCGTTCGGTGTTGTCGACGCGGTCCAGAATGCCACGGTCCAGTGCTGCCACACCGCGCCGTATTATTTCTTCGGCAAGGATCCGACGTTCGCGTTCGGCTGCTGTCTCCCGTTCGGGTTCAACTCGCGCCAGCAGAATTCGTGGAGGTACCACGGCGGCGGCCTCGCGCTCTACAACGACTTCCTGAAGGAATACAACATCGTCAGCTTCCCCGCCGGCAACACCGGCGCGCAGATGGGGGGCTGGTTCCGGAAGGAGATCAAGTCGGTGGCCGACCTGAAGGGCCTCAAGATGCGCATCGGGGGAACGGGCGGCCTGGTGCTCCAGGCGCTCGGCGCCGTGCCGCAGCAGATTCCCGGCGGCGACATCTACCCTGCACTCGAGAAGGGCACGATCGACGCGGCGGAATGGGTCGGCCCCTACGACGACGAAAAGCTCGGTTTCTACAAGATCGCCAAGTTCTACTACTACCCGGGCTGGTGGGAAGGCGGTCCCGAGCTCTCCCTGTTCGTCAACACCAAGGCGTGGGCCGACCTGCCGAAGGACTATCAGTCCATTCTGACCGCCGCATGCTATGAGGCAAACGGCGACATGCTGGCCAAGTACGACGCGGTCAACCCGCCGGCGCTGAAGCGTCTCATCGCGAACGGCGTCAAGCTGCAGCCGTTCTCGAACGAGATCATGGCCGCGTGCTACAAGGCGTCCAAGGAGGTCTATGACGGGGTCGCCGCGAAGAACGAAAAGTTCGCGAAGATCTACACGCCGTGGAAGAAGTACCTTTCCGAGCAGGTCGAATGGTTCGCCGTAGCCGAAAACCGCTTCGACAACTTCATGATCGCGGCCGAACGGATGTCGCAGAAGAAGTAATGTAGCCCGGTCCCGTGCATCGGGACGAAACGCACGCGGCGCGCCACGCGAGGAAATCGCCGGCGCGCCGTTTCTTTTTCGGATGGCGGCACGGGGATGGCCATGCCGGACGCCGTTCGCGCACCGGCGGACTAGCGGGGCCGCCTATTTCTTGTCTTCCGGCGCCTTCTCCGGCGGCTTCTCGCCGCCGCCCATTTCCTTCTCGAGCGCCTTGGTCGCCTCGTCCTGCTCGAGGCTGCTCCCACCGGAGGTCGAGGCACCCGGCGTTGACTCCACGTCCGGAGTCTCGATCCGGATGTTCTGGATGTCGACGTTTTCCTTCGTCTCGAGACCGCCCGAGACGATCCTGGGGAACGCGATGATGAGGCCGACCATGAGGATCTGGATCAGCACGAACGGCACCGCGCCCCAGTAGATTTGCCCCGTGGTCACGCCCGCCGTCCTGCGGCCGCTGTACTTGTCGAGATAATCCTTCGCTGGCGCGACGCTTCGCAGGTAGAACAGCGCGAAGCCGAACGGCGGGTGCATGAACGACGTCTGCATGTTGACGCCGAGCAGCACCCCGAACCAGATGAGGTCGATGCCGAGCTTGTCGGCAACGGGCCCGATCAGCGGCACGACGATGAACGAGAGCTCGAAGAAGTCGAGGAAGAACGCCAGCACGAAGATCAGGATGTTGACGACGATCAGGAACCCGAGCTGACCGCCGGGAAGGCTCGTGAGCAGGTGTTCGACCCAGACGTGGCCGTTTACGCCGTAGAAGGTCAGGCTGAAGACGCGGGCGCCGACGAGGATGAATACGACGAACGTCGACAGCTTGGCCGTCGTGTTCATCGCCTGCTTGATCAGCGGGAATGTCAGGCGCTTGCGCGCGAGCGCCATGATCAGCGCACCGGTCGCCCCCATTGCCCCGCCCTCGGTCGGCGTCGCGACGCCGAGGAAGATCGTGCCAAGCACGAGGAAGATGAGCGCGAGCGGCGGGATCAGGACGAACGTGACGCGCTCGGCGATCTTCGATAGCAGGCGAAGCCTAAGCAGCTTGCTGATGACCGCGGCGAAGAATGCAAACCCGATTGCGATCGATGTCGTGATGACGATCCGCTCGTCGGTGGCGGTGTCGGGGTTGTACTTGTCGTAGTAAATCTTCCAGAACGTCACGGCAATGGCGACCGCGATCAGCGTCAGCACCACCAGCGATCGGTTGCCCGACGAGCCGTCCGGCTCGCGCAGCGTCCGTGCCTCCTCGGGCAGCGCCGGTGCCCAGCCCGGCTTGGCGATCGTCGTGCCGATGACATATATCGCATAAAGGACGGCGAGCGTGATGCCCGGAATGAAAGCACCTGCGTACATGTCGCCGACCGACTTGCCGAGCTGGTCCGCCATGATGATCAGCACGAGTGACGGCGGGATGATCTGCGCGAGCGTGCCCGACGCCGCGATCACGCCGGAGGCGAGCCGCCGGTCGTAGCCGTAGCGCAGCATGATCGGCAGCGAGATCAGGCCCATCGATATGACCGATGCAGCGACGACGCCGGTCGTCGCGGCGAGCAGCGCTCCGACGAAGATCACCGCATAGGCGAGGCCGCCGCGGACCGGACCGAACAGCTGGCCGATCGTGTCGAGCAGGTCCTCGGCCATCCCGCTGCGCTCGAGGATCAGCCCCATGAAGGTGAAGAACGGCACGGCGAGCAGCGTGTCATTCGACATCACACCCCAGATACGCTCGGGCAGCGCCTGCAGCAGCGTCGGCTGCAACAGGCCGAGTTCGATGCCGACAAGGCCCCAGGAGATGCCCACTGCGGCGAGCGAAAACGCAACCGGATAACCGATGAGCAGCACGATCACCAGCGTTGCAAACATCAGCGGCGCGATGTTTGCAATGAGGAATGCGCTCATGACTTCTCCGTCCGGCCCTTGGCGATCCCCTCGATCTCCTCGGCAATGGCCCTCTCGCCGCGCGCGCGCAGGATTTCCTCCGCCAGCTCCTCCTCGGCCGTCTTGGTCACGATCTTCTCGCTGGGATCAGCGATCCTCCCATTGAGGAACGCCATGCGCTTGATCAGCTCGGCGAGAGCCTGGAGGATCAGCAGGAAGAATCCGACCGGCACGATCAGCCGCGCCGGCCAGACGATGAGCCCGCCTGCGTTGGTCGACACCTCGTGCCGCGTGTACGCGTCGACGAACACAGGCCACGAAAGCCACATGATCAGCGTTGCCATCGGCAGCAGGAAGAACAGCGTGCCGAAGATATCTATCCACGCGCGCGCCTTCGCCGAGAGTCGGCTCGTGATGATGTCGATCCGGACGTGCTCGTTGTTCTTCAGCGTGTACCCGGCGCACAACAGGAAGACCGCCGAGAACAGGTACCACTGGATCTCGAGAAACGAGTTCGAGCTGTAGTTGAACGCCTTGCGGACGACGGCGTTCGCGGCGCTGATGAGGACGGCGGCGAGGATCAGCCAGTACATCCAGTGACCGATGCGATCGCTGATCCGATCGATCAGCCGGGATAGCGCAAGCAGGGCGTTCACGGCACCTCCTCCTGGATATCTCGGGTGTCCCGCCGTCGCCCCACGATGCGCGGCGGAATCAGTCTCGCGCGGATTATAGCCGTCAATCCGCGCGGCGCCAGGGGTCCTGCGGACGCCCGGATGCTAGAATCCCGGCTAGAAGAATGCCTCCGAGGCCCGACGTGTTCCCACGCTCCCGCACGCTCGCCCAGTCCGACCCCGAATTGTGGTCTGCGATCGCCGCCGAGACGCAGCGGCAGGAGGACCACATCGAGCTGATCGCCTCGGAGAACTACGCGAGCCCGGCAGTGATGGAGGCGCAGGGGTCGCAGCTCACCAACAAGTATGCCGAGGGCTACCCGGGCAAGCGGTATTACGGGGGCTGCGAGTACGTCGACATCGCCGAACAGCTCGCGCTCGAGCGCGTGAAGAAGCTCTTCGGCGCCGAGGCGGCCAACGTGCAGCCGCACTCGGGCGCGCAGGCGAATCAGGCCGTCTTCTTCGCCGCGCTCAATCCGGGCGACACCATCCTCGGCATGTCGCTGCCGCACGGCGGGCACCTGACCCACGGATCGCCGGTCAACATCAGCGGCAAGTGGTTCAAGGTGGTGCCCTACGGGCTCGACCTCGAGTCCGAGCTCATCGACTACGACGAGGCGGAGCGCCTCGCCCATGAGCACAAGCCCAGGCTCATCATCGCGGGCGCGTCGGCCTATTCGCGCGTCATCGACTGGCAGCGCTTCCGCGCGATCGCCGACGGCGTCGGCGCGTCGCTGATGGTCGACATGGCGCACTACGCGGGGCTTATCGCTGCCGATGTCTATCCGACGCCGGTCGGGATCGCCGACTACGTGACCAGCACCACGCACAAGACGCTGCGCGGACCGCGCGGCGGCTTCGTCCTCACGTCGTCGGCCTACGAGAAGGCCATCAACTCGGCGGTGTTCCCCGGCCTTCAGGGCGGGCCGCTGATGCACGTGATCGCGGCGAAGGCGGTCGCGTTCGGCGAGGCGCTGACCAAGGAATTCCGGCGCTACCAGGAACAGGTGCTGGAGAACGCGCGTGTGCTGGCGAAGGTCATGACCGAGCGCGGGCTGCGCGTCGTCTCCGGCGGCACCGACAGCCACCTCTTCCTCGTCGATCTCCGTGCGAAGGGCCTCACCGGCAAGGATGCCGAGGCGGTGCTGGCGAAGGCGCACATCACGGTCAACAAGAACGCGATCCCGAATGACCCGGAAAAGCCGTTCATCACCTCCGGCATCCGGATCGGCAGTCCGGCGATCACCACCCGCGGCTTCTGCGAGATCGAAAGCGAGGAGCTCGGCCACATCATCGCCGACGTCCTCGAGGCACCCGACGACGAGGTCTCGCTGGCGCAGGCGCGCGCCGGCGTCGCCGAGCTGACCAAGAAGTTTCCGGTGTACGGCTGACGATGAAATGCCCGTTCTGCGCCAGCGCCGACACGCAAGTGATCGATTCACGCGTGTCCGAGGCGGGCGACTCGATCCGCCGCCGCCGCCGCTGCTCCGCCTGCCAGAAGCGGTTCACCACCTACGAGACGGTCGAGCTGCGCCTGCCCCAGGTCGTGAAGGCGCACGGCACGCGCTCCGACTTCGACGTCGGCAAGCTGCGCAACGGCTTCCAGCGTGCGCTGCACAAGCGCCCGGTGCCGACCGAGTTCGTCGACCAGGCGGTCGATCGCGTCGTCGGGCAGGTATTGGCGCTTGGTGAGCGCGAGATCCCGTCGCGCCGCATCGGGGAGATGGTGATGCAGGAACTCTACAAGCTCGACAAGGTGGCTTACATCCGTTTCGCGTCGGTGTACCGCAGCTTCCAGGACGTCGAGGACTTTCGCGAAGCCGTGCGCAAGCTGAAGAAGCACTGATTCGCTGCGCGCCGACGCCGCGAGCCCGCCATCGCAGCGGCCCCGACCGCCATGACCGACCCATCCGCCTCCGACCGCGCGCACATGACGCGGGCGCTCGCGCTGGCCGAGCGCGGGCTCTACACGACGACGCCCAATCCGCGCGTCGGCTGCGTCATCGTGAAGGACGGCGCCGTCGTCGGCGAGGGCTGGCACGAGCGTGCCGGCGAAGCCCACGCGGAGGTGAACGCGCTCGCCGACGCCGCGGCGCGCGGCCACGATCCGCGCGGCGCGACGCTCTACGTGACGCTCGAGCCGTGCAATCACGCCGGACGCACGCCGGCATGCACCGACGCGGTGCTTGCGGCAGGTATTGCACGCGTTGTCCTGGCGATGCGCGATCCGAATCCGTCGGCAGCGCACGGCGCCGCGCGCCTGGCAGCGCGTGAAGTGAACGTGGAGGCGGGGCTCTGCGAGCGCGAGGCGCGCGAGCTCAATCCGGGATTCATATCGGTGCAGACGCGCGGACGGCCCTGGGTGCGCATGAAGGTCGCGGCAAGTCTCGACGGCCGCACCGCACTCGCCAACGGCGAGAGCCGCTGGATCACCGGCGAAGCGGCGCGCAACGACGGTCATCATTTTCGCGCGCGGGCGTGCGCCGTGCTGACCGGCATCGGCACCGTGCGCTCCGACGATCCGGAGCTCACCGTGCGTGCGGTGACCACGCCGCGGCAGCCGCGCCGGATTGTCGTCGACCGCAATGCCGAAATGCCGCCGACCGCCAGGGTGCTGCACGGGGCGGGCGCGCTCGTCGTCACCGCCGGCGCGCGCAATCCGCAATGGCCCGCGAGCGTCGAATCGATCGCGTTGCCGAACGCAGCGGGACGGGTCGACCTTGCGGCGATGCTCCGCATGATCGCGCAGCGCGACGTCAACGAGCTGCACGTCGAGGCCGGCGCGGGCCTCAACGGCGCGCTGCTCGCCGCAGGGCTCGTCGACGAGCTGCTCCTCTACGTCGCGCCGTCGATCCTCGGCGATCCAGCGCGCGGCGTCGCCGATTTTCCGGGCGGGCTCGCGTCGCTGTCGGCACGCGTGCCGTTCACGCTGCACGACGTCGCGCGGATCGGCGACGACCTCCGCATCATTGCGCGCATTGCGAAAGGATCCTCCTGATGTTCACCGGAATCGTGCAGGCGGTCGGCAAGGTCGCCGCCACCGCGCCCAAGGGCGACGGGCTGCGCCTCGCCATCGTGCCGGGCGCACTCGACCTCGATGGCGTCGCCATCGGCGACTCGATCGCGGTCAACGGCTGCTGCCTGACGGTGACGGCGAAGGAGGGACGCACCGTGGCCTTCGACGTCTCCGCCGAGACGCTTTCCTGCACGGCGGGACTCGACGGCGGCCGCGACGTGAATCTGGAGCTCGCGTTGCGCCTCGCCGATCGCCTCGGCGGCCACCTGATGAGCGGCCACGTCGACGGCGTCGGCACCGTCATCGCGTTCGACCGCGTCGCCGAGGTCGCGTCGGGCGACGGAAGCTTCCGGCTCGAGATCGAAGCGCCGGCGCCGCTCGCGCGCTTCATCGCGGCGAAGGGTTCGATTGCGGTCGACGGCGTGAGCCTCACCGTCAACGGCGTGGCCGGCTCGCGCTTTCACCTGAATCTGATCCCGCATACACTCGAGGTGACGACGCTTGCGGATCTGCGCCCGGGCGCGCGGGTCAACCTCGAGGTCGACCTCATCGCGCGCTACGTCGCGCGGCTCGCCGAGGCCGGCGCCTGACGCGAAGCGCGGCGGCCGGAGGAACCCATGGAAACCGCAACCCGCGAGACACTTCCGCTCTGGATCGGCGGCCGGCCCGTCGCTGCGCGCACGACGCGTCATGGCGACGTCACCAATCCGGCAACCGGCGCGGTGATCCGCCGCGTCCCGCTCGCCAACGCCGAGGACGTCGACGCGGCAGTGCGCGCCGCCACCGCGGCCTTCGCCGAATGGCGCACGTGGCCGGCGCTGCGCCGCGCGCGCATCCTGATGCGCTTTCGCGAGCTGCTCGAGGCGAACAAGGCCGGGCTCGCGCGCGTCGTCACCGAGGAGCACGGCAAGACGCTCGCCGATGCCGCGGGCTCGATCTCGCGCGGCATCGAGGTCGTCGAGTTCGCGACCGGAATCCCGCATCTCATCAAGGGCGAATTCAGCGACAGCGTCGGCAGCGACGTCGACAGCTGGTCGCTGCGCCAACCCGTCGGCGTGTGCGCGGGCATCACGCCGTTCAACTTCCCCGCGATGGTGCCGCTGTGGATGTTCCCCATCGCGCTCGCCTGCGGCAATACGTTCATCCTGAAGCCTTCCGAGCGCGATCCCAGCCTCGCGCTGCGGATGGCGGAGCTCCTCGCCGAGGCGGGGCTGCCCGAAGGCGTGTTCAACGTCGTGCACGGCGACAAGGAGGCCGTCGATGCGATCCTCGCGCATCCGGGCATCCGCGCCGTCTCGTTCGTCGGGTCGACGCCGATCGCGAAATACATCTACGAGACCGGCGCCCGCCACGGCAAGCGCGTGCAGGCGCTGGGCGGCGCCAAGAATCACGCGGTCGTGCTGCCGGACGCCGATTTGCGCCACGCGGCGAGCACCATCATCGGCGCCGCGTACGGCTCCGCGGGCGAGCGGTGCATGGCGGTGTCGGCGGTCGTCGCCGTCGGTGACGCGGGCGATGCGCTGGTGGCGGAGCTCGCGACGCAGGCGCGCCGGATCGCCGTCGGTCCGGGCGACGCGCCCGGCATCGAGATGGGACCGGTCATCACGGCCGCGGCGCGCGACCGCATCATGGGCCTCATCGAACGCGGCATCGGCGAGGGCGCGACCCTTGTTGTCGACGGGCGCAAGCCGAACGTGCGGGGTCACGAGCATGGCTTTTTCGTGGGCCCGACGCTGCTCGATCACGTGACGCCCGCGATGTCGGTCTATCGCGAGGAGATCTTCGGCCCCGTGCTCGTCGTCACGCGCGCCGACGCGCTCGCCGACGCGATTGCGCTGATCAACGCGAATCCCTACGCCAACGGCACCGCGATCTTCACGCGCTCCGGGCACGCGGCGCGGCGGTTCCAGCAGGACGTCGAGGTGGGGATGATCGGCATCAACGTGCCCATTCCGGTGCCGATGGCGTTCTTCTCGTTCGGCGGCTGGAAGAACTCGCTGTTCGGCGACCTCCACGTGCACGGGATGGACGGCGTGCGATTCTACACACGCGGCAAGGCGGTCACGGCGCGCTGGCCGGACGACGGCAGCGCCGCGCCGGGGTTTCACATGCCGACGCTGGGGTAGGCGACCGCGAACCGCGCGTGTGTGCGCGGGGCCTCAATGCGGCGACGCCCTTATTGCCTCGTCGGGTGCGGTGTCGCCGTCGATGTGGAAATCGAATACGAGAACGGTGTAGAAGGGAATCGCCCGATCTTCGATGCTGATGGCGGGCAGGAGCCGCGCCCGGGCGAGCCCGTCGGCGACCGCCAACGAGAAATCGTCGTCGCCCGACACGATGTTGAGCTCCGTCACCGAGCCGTCGGTGCCGACGCCGAGCCATGCGACGACGGCGCCCTCGCGGTGCGCCTCCAGTGCCGCGGCGGGGTATTCGAAATGCAATGGCTCGCCGAGGCGAACCGGCTGCATGACTTCGCTCGGGAATTCGCCGTGCGAGCGATTCTCGAGGAACCATCCCACTCGTGCCAGCGTCGGATCCGCCGAGACGCGCACGTCGCCGGTGAATCGCTCCGCCCGGGGTTCCGCCAATGCGCCGGGGGGCGTGGCCGGCGCATTCCTGATCGTCGCCGTCACACTCGGAGCGAGCTCGCTTTCGACCGAGTCGCGATCGGGCGTTCGGGCAAACACCTCGGGGGAGTCCGTGCGTTCCGTGGACGCCTGCTCTACAGTCCGTTCCCCGACTGCGAGCGAAGGCTCCGGAGCATTCTCGATGCGGACCGATAGCGGCGCCTGCGCGAGAGGTATGGGCTCGAGCGTCGCCGCGAACCCCCGCCCGACGACGACTCCCGCCGTCGCGTGGACGAGCAGCGACGCGGCGAATGCGGCGAGAAGCGTTGCGCGCGGCGAATCGAAGGTGCGCATCATGTCATCGAGGGCATGCCGGGCCGCACCGGAATCGTTGCGCAACCTTGCGCGGGAGGCAACGATAGCACCGGAGCGCGATCAGTTCACGCGCGAGGCGCGCGGATCCCGGCCGGAAAAAGAAAGCGGCGCCGAAGCGCCGCTCTCCGCCCACCGGGAAATGCCGTCAGCCCGCAGTACCCCTTGCGGCCTCAGTTTCCGAGCATCCGCCACGACATGCGAGGCGAGCCGCCGAACGACTTCGGCTGGAGACTGTACGGCGTGATGCCGGCGTTCGTCTCCTGCGTGATGGCGATTGCCAGTGTCGGAAACTGGCTCGCCGCATTCAAGAGCGCCACGAGTTCCAGGCCGACCGCGCCCTGCACCGAATACGCCGCATTGACGGTGACGCCGCCCACCTGAATATCCGATTCCGCCGTCGTGTACTCGCGCGCGTAGATGTACGCGGGCAGCGACGTCAGGCACGG
>Ga0265331_10001090_pt1 | contig 20906 bp, 21 predicted proteins | sample 41923metaG_FD_202088 | JGI IMG/M metagenome (GOLD analysis project Ga0265331, IMG submission 202088) | Rhizosphere microbial communities from Carex aquatilis grown in University of Washington, Seatle, WA, United States - 4-19-23 metaG | ecosystem: Host-associated > Plants > Roots > Rhizosphere... | reverse complement strand
ACCGGCTCCGCGAGGAAGGGCCGCGCTGAGGAGCCTTCGCGGACTATCTGCGCGTGCGCTTGATCTTGGCCGGCACATAGCCGAATTGCGCCTGGCAAGCAGGGCTGATCGACCGGACATTTCTTTTGAGGCAGGCTTCGATGGCGACGGGATCAGGCACGTCGTCCGAGCAAAAGCGGAATGCGTCGTCCTGACAGGCCGCTCGCTGCTCGGCCGTGCCCGCCGCCCACGCCGCCGGAGCCATCAAGGAGGCGAGGATCGCAGCGATCGCAAAGAGCCTCATCGTTTTCATGCGTCCAAACCCCCAAAAACGAGCCGATTGCTAAGCGCGTTACCACGGATGGCGCGAATCTGACAAGCTCACGCTCGCGCCACGCCATCGGGTCCGGTTCTCTAGAACTTCTTGTGAAGAAGCCGGAAAGAGACGTTATCCCCCGCATCGCTATGATAGCGAGAATGTCCGTGGTGGCGGCGATTGTCCCAGCAGCGATGGCCGCCGCAATTGTGAGAGGTGAAAGACGCGCTGCGGCTGTTCAAAGGAGAGGCGTCGGCGGGCTCCAGGAAAGGGCCAATAAATACAGCCGACAAAAGCAACGCCTTTCCCGCCGTTCGTAACTGTCTGAGCACTTCCATCGCTTGCTTCTCCTGGAACCGCCAAGAAGACCTACGGAAATTGCGGGCGGCGCGCAACGCTGCCGGTCCGACGCCCCGGGCTCGCCGCAAGGGGCGCTGCGACCAAGAAAACGCTTCTCCTTTGAAGCCGCGGCGCTTAGAACGCCCTTCACCGCGCCGTCGCGACCGATTAGGATGGCCAATCTTTAAGCTTAAGGCGGGTTCGCAATGAGAAGCATCGGCGCCGATCTGTTCTCTAGACTTGCGGCGGGGCTCGGCCTTTTCGCCCTTCTGGCGACGGGTCTTCCGGCGAAGGCCGGGGAGACCATGAGCTTCTCGCTCGTTTCCCCGCAAGTCATCGCCGGCCAGGGGCAGATCGACGACGGGACGGCCCAGAGCCTCGTGGAGTTCCTCCAGCAGAACGGGGGCGGGGCGCATCGCATCCTGCTGCTCGATTCTCCCGGAGGGCATGTGCAGGCGGCGATGGAGCTCGGCGCGACGATCCGCCGGCTCGGTCTGGCCGTGGTGGTGGCGAGGCCGGGCGGCGGCGGGGCCCATGACGCCAGCCTGCCGCCGGGAATTTGCTACTCCGCCTGCGTCTATGCGCTCATGGGCGGCACGAGGCGCGTCGTCCCGCCGCAGAGCCGGGTCGCCGTGCACCGCATGTATAATTACGAGACGAACTTCGACGCTGCGCAGGGCGGCTTCGTCAGCGAGCGCTATTACGACGACGGCGGCATGCGTCGGAAGCTCTCCAACTACGCGCGGCGCATGGGCGTGGACAGTGGAATCATCGACTCGGCCGAGCGCGGCTCTTCGGATCAGGTTCACGTGCTGACGCGCGCGGAAATTCAGCGCTGGCGGCTCGCCTCGCACAGGCTGTGAGCGCCGCGATCGCCAGCGAAGGTCCCTGATCCCCAACCGACAACTCAACATGCGTCAGCCGGAGCCGGCGCGGCGCGATTCAAAGCGTGGAACATGAAGCATATTCTCGACAAGCTGCAAGAACGAAGAGACTCCGCCCAGCTCGGCGGCGGCAAGAAGCGCATCGACGCCCAGCACGGCCGCGGCAAGCTTACGGCGCGCGAACGCATCGAGCTTCTTCTCGATCACGGCTCCTTCGAGGAGTTCGACATGTTCGTGCAGCATCGCTGCACGGACTTCGGCATGGACGAGGGCGAGAAGATTTCCGGCGACGGCGTCGTGACCGGCTGGGGCACGGTGAACGGGCGGCCCGTCTTCGTCTTCGCGAAGGACTTCACGGTCTTTGGCGGCTCGCTCTCCGAGACGCACGCCCAGAAGATCACCAAGCTGCAAGACATGGCCTTGAAGAACCGCGCGCCGATCATCGGCCTCTTCGACGCCGGCGGCGCGCGCATTCAGGAGGGCGTCGCGGCGCTCGGAGGCTATGGCGAGGTCTTCCAGCGCAATGTGCTCGCCTCGGGCGTCATTCCGCAGATTTCGGTGATCATGGGGCCCTGCGCCGGCGGCGACGTCTATTCGCCGGCGATGACCGACTTCATCTTCATGGTGCGCGACACGAGCTATATGTTCGTGACCGGGCCGGATGTCGTGAAGACCGTGACCAATGAGATCGTCACGGCGGAGGAGCTCGGCGGCGCCTCGGTGCACACGACCAAGAGCTCGATCGCCGACAAGGCCTATGACAATGACGTCGAAGCGCTCCTGCAGATGCGGCGGCTGCTCGACTTCCTGCCTTTGTCGAACAGCGACGAGCTCCCCGAGTGGCCGAGCTTCGACGATCCCGAGCGCATCGACCATTCGCTCGACACGCTCGTTCCCGACAATCCCAACAAGCCCTACGACATCAAGGAGCTGATCCTGAAGGTCGTGGACGAGAGCGACTTCTTCGAGATCCAGGAGACGCACGCCAAGAACATCGTGATCGGCTTAGGGCGCATCGAGGGACGCACGGTCGGCTTCGTGGCGAATCAGCCGATGGTGCTCGCCGGCGTGCTCGACATCGACGCATCGAAGAAGGCCGCGCGCTTCGTGCGCTTCTGTGACTGCTTCAACATTCCGATCGTGACCTTCGTCGACGTGCCGGGCTTTCTGCCGGGCACGGCGCAGGAATATGGCGGCCTCATCAAGCACGGCGCGAAGCTCCTCTTCGCCTATGCCGAGGCAACCGTGCCGAAAGTGACGCTCATCACGCGCAAGGCTTTCGGCGGCGCCTATGACGTCATGGCCTCGAAGCATTTGCGCGGCGACGTGAACTACGCCTGGCCCTCGGCGCAGATCGCCGTGATGGGCGCGAAGGGCGCGGTGGAGATCATCTTCCGCTCTGAGATCGGCGATCCGGAAAAGATCGCGAGCCGCACGAAGGCCTATGAGGATCGCTTCCTCTCGCCCTTCGTCGCCGCCGAGCGCGGCTATATCGACGAGGTCATCTTGCCGAGCGCCACGAGAAAGCGCATCGGCCGCGCCCTTGCGCTGCTGCGCCACAAGGAGCTCGAGAACCCCTGGAAGAAGCACGATAATATTCCGCTGTGAGAGCGGAGGCGCTCGATTCCGGCCTTTGATCCTCATGGATCGAAGGCCGGCTTTCGGCGACTAAACAGAAACGATGCGTGATTTTTTCGGCGCTCTCGTCGAGCCCTGCCGCACGGTGTCACGATCCCGCTTTGCAGCTCACCGGCGCGTTGTTGAGCTGCAGTTGATTGCCGCCTTCATCGATGACGATCTGGCCGTCGTAAGTTCCTTTGGCCTTGTTGAGCTGCGCCGAGATCACGAGGCGCACGCGCGACGGTTCCGACTCGTCCATGGCCACGGTGAGAAAATTGCCGTCGCAGAAGCTGAAAAGCGTGACCTTCGAGGGATAGTCGAGGTCGATCTTCGGCAGGTCGCCGAGCTTCGCGGGCGCTACGAAGGTGAGGCTTTCGCCGCCGGGCAGCGGGCAGGTGATCGTCCGCTGGGCCTTCGCGGCCTCGGCTCCGTGCGGCGCCAAAATGACCAGGAGGATCGCTGACACGGCTCTCATTGGCGCTCCTCCTCATGAGGCCATCGCTTGCGCGCCTTATCCGAACTCCGCCCGGATCGGCACATGGTCCGAGGGCTTGTCGGCCCCGCGCAGCGCCTTGTCGATGGCGACGCCCGTCAAACGGTCGGCCGCCTGCGGAGAAAGCAGCAGATGATCGATTCGCAGGCCGTTGTTCTTTGGCCAGCAGCCCGCCTGATAATCCCAGAAGGTATAGAGTCCCGCCGCGTCGCTCGTTGCGCGCAGCGCTTCGGTGAAGCCCAAATTCAGGAGCGTCTGGAACCGCGCCCGCGTCTGCGGCAAGAACAGCGCGTCGCCGGCCCAAGCCTTGGGGTCGTAGACGTCTTCGGGCGCCGGGATCACATTGTAGTCCCCGGCGAGCACGAGCCTTTCCTCGAGCGCGAGGAGCCTTCGCGCATGGACGCTAAGCGCGTCCATGAAGGCGAGCTTATAGGGGTATTTCTCGCTGTCGGGCGGATTGCCGTTCGGCAGATAGACCGACGCCACGCGCCAGACGCCGCCGCTCCCGTCCGAAACGACGCCTTCGATGTAGCGGGACTGCTCATCGGGGAAGCCCGGCAGACCCCGCGTTACGTCCTCCAGCGGCGTCTTGCTCAAGAGCGCGACGCCGTTCAGGCCCTTCTGCCCGAAGACCGCGACATTGTAGCCCGCATCCTCGATCTCCTGGCGAGGAAAGGCGTCGTCCTGGCATTTGAGCTCTTGCAGCGCGATGACGTCGGGCGCCGTCTCCTTCAGATAGGCGAGGAGCGCCGGCAGGCGCAGCCTCACCGAATTGACGTTCCAGCTCGCAATGCGCATCGGCGCCCCAGTTGCAGCGCGGCGATGTTCGGAGGGGCCAGGAGGTCCCCTTCGGCGCCGCAAAGGCCTGGATTTAAGCGAAGGGCGAGGGAAGAGGAAGCCAAAAGTCCGAAAGGACTGGAGCGGCGCGGTAAAGCGCCCTAATGTTTTTGCAACGGGAATACGCGGATTTGGGGACTTCTGAGATGACGGACATAATTACGCCGACGCTGGGCGAATCGGTCACGGAAGCGACGGTCGGCCGCTGGTTCAAGCAGGCGGGCGAGCCGGTGCGGCTCGACGAGCCCCTGGCCGAGCTCGAGACGGACAAGGTCACCCTCGAGGTCAATGCGCCGGCGGCCGGCGTGCTCGCTGAAATTCTCGCCGCCGAGGGCGCGATCGTGGCCCCGGGCGCGCTGCTGGCGCGCATCAGCGAGGGCGCCGCCGCTCCGCCGCCCACCGCAAAGCCGGCGTCTCCGCCTCAGCCGTCGCCCGCGCCGCAAGCGACGGCCCCGCTGCCAAAGCCCGCCGCTCCGTCTGCGCCCGCGACCCCGGCCATGCCGCCCTCGCCCGCCGCGCTGAAGACGGCGCTCGACCGCGGCGTCGATCCCGCGAGCCTAGAAGGGTCGGGAAAGCGCGGACAACTGCTGAAGGGCGACGTGCTGGCCGCGACCGCCGCGCCGGCATCGGCGCGCCCCGCTCCCGTAGCGGCGCCCGTGCAGGTCCCGCCTGCCGCGCCTGTTCCGGCCGCGGCGCCGGCGCCGCGCGGCGAACGCCAGGAAGAGCGCGTCCGCATGAGCCGGCTGCGTCAGACCATCGCGCTGCGCCTGAAGGAGGCCCAGAACACCGCCGCCATGCTCACGACCTTCAACGAGGTCGACATGAGCACGGCGATCGGGCTGCGGAACCGCTACAAGGACCTTTTCGAGAAGAAGCACGGCGTCAAGCTCGGCTTCATGGGCTTTTTCGTGAAGGCCTGCTGCCGCGCCCTCGAGGAAATTCCGTCGATCAACGCCGAAATCGACGGCTCGGACATCGTCTATAAGCGATATGTCGATCTTTCCGTGGCTGTCGGGACCGAGAAGGGTCTCGTCACGCCGGTGCTGCGCGACGCCGATCGTCTGGGTTTCGCTCAGATCGAGACGTCGATCGCCGCTTTGGGCGCCAAGGCGCGCGAAGGACGGCTTTCGGTCGAGGATCTGCGCGGCGGCACCTTCACGATCTCGAACGGTGGCGTTTATGGGTCGCTGATGTCGACGCCGATCCTCAACCCGCCGCAGTCGGGCATTCTCGGGATGCATAAGATCGAGCAGCGGCCGGTCGTCGTCGACGGCAAGATCGAGATCCGCCCGATGATGTATCTCGCGCTCTCCTACGATCATCGCATCGTCGACGGCAAGGAGGCGGTGACCTTTCTCGTGCGCGTCAAGGAGCAGCTCGAGGAGCCGGAGCGTCTGGCGCTCGACCTCTAGCGAGCGCGCTTTCGCGTCAAGGACTTTAAAAAGCCTTGGGGCCTGCGTATCTAACCTCACAGGCGCGCTGTTGGAGAGGCGCCGCAAGGGGCGGGCTCCTCAGGAGCCGCCAGGAGGCCAGTCATGACGCCAAAATCGGAAGCGCCGCAATTGACGCAGGAGCAGTTCGCGCATCTTGGCGCCGGAGCGCTGGCCTATGTGCGGACGATGCGCTCCGAGGATGTTGCGCGAATCTATCCGCAGGCGCCGGAACTCGCCCCGGGGCTCACCGTCTTCGCCCTGCTTTCAGCCGACGGCCAGCCCATCGTGCTCGCCGACACGAAGGAAGGCGCGCTGGGCAGCGCCTATGAGAACCAGCTGCTGCCCGTCAGCCTGCACTAACCTCAGCCGAGCGCGGCGCGCAAATCCTGCAGTTGATGAAGCGCATCGGCGGCTTGGCGGCGCGCCTCGTCGGTCTTGGCGTCGGCTAAGTCCTCACGCGCATTCTTGAGGTCCTGCTCGAGCTTGGCGACGTCGAGATCCTTGATCGCGATGGCCTGCTCGGCGAGGATCGTGAAGCCCTTCTCCGAAACATCGGCGAAACCGCCGCGCACGAAAAGCTTCTCGTCGCCGTTGATCGTCACGACTCCGGCTTTCAGCGTCGTCATGACCGGCGCGTGCTGGGCGAGGACGGTGAACTGCCCATCGGACCCCGGGGCGACGACGGATTGAACCTCCCCCGAGAACAGGAGCTTTTCGGGAGAGACGAGCTCGAAGTGGAAAGCGGTCATGGGCGCACCTTCGGGAGGTTTCCCCTTCTCCCCTCGTGGGAGAAGGTGGCCGAAGGCCGGATGAGGGGGCCTTTCAACCTCTAGGTTGTTTCGTCTGCGCCCACCGACCCCTCATCCGTCGCCCTTCGGGCGACACCTTCTCCCGCAAGGGGAGAAGGGGGCGCAGACTAGCTTGCTATCTCGTTTACGCCGCTTCCTTGGCGAGCTTCGCGGCCTTCTCGACCGCTTCCTCGATGGTGCCGACCATGTAGAAAGCGGCCTCCGGGAGATGGTCGTATTCGCCGTTCACGAGGCCCTTGAAGCCCTTGATCGTATCGGCGAGCGACACGAGCTTGCCGGGCGAGCCGGTGAAGACCTCGGCGACATGGAAGGGCTGCGACAGGAAGCGCTCGATCTTGCGGGCGCGCGCCACGACGAGCTTGTCCTCTTCCGAGAGCTCGTCCATGCCGAGAATGGCGATGATGTCCTGCAGTGACTTATAGCGCTGCAGCGTCGACTGCACCTTGCGGGCGACGTCGTAATGCTCTTCGCCGACGACGGCCGGTGAGAGCATGCGCGAGGTCGAGTCGAGCGGGTCCACCGCCGGATAGATGCCCTTTTCCGCGATCGAGCGCGACAGCACGGTCGTGGCGTCCAAATGGGCGAAGGAGGTGGCCGGCGCCGGATCGGTCAAGTCGTCGGCCGGCACGTAAATGGCCTGCACCGAGGTGATCGAGCCCTTGGTCGTCGTGGTGATGCGCTCCTGCAGCGCGCCCATGTCGGTCGCGAGCGTCGGCTGATAGCCCACGGCCGAAGGAATGCGGCCGAGAAGCGCCGACACTTCCGAGCCCGCCTGCGTGAAGCGGAAGATGTTGTCGACGAAGAACAGCACGTCCTGACCACGGTCGCGGAAATCCTCCGCGACGGTGAGGCCCGAGAGCGCGACGCGCATGCGCGCGCCCGGCGGCTCGTTCATCTGGCCATAGACCAGCGCGCACTTCGAGTTGCCGCCGCCGCCCTTCTGATTGACGCCGCCCTCGATCATCTCGTGATAGAGGTCGTTGCCTTCGCGCGTGCGCTCGCCGACGCCCGCGAAGACCGAATAGCCGCCGTGCGCCTTGGCGACATTGTTGATGAGCTCCATGATCAGCACGGTCTTGCCGACGCCCGCGCCGCCGAACAGGCCGATCTTACCCCCCTTGGCGTAAGGCGCGAGCAGGTCCACGACCTTGATGCCGGTCACGAGGATCTGCGCCTCGGTCGCCTGCTCGGCGTAGGAGGGCGCCGGTTGATGGATGGCGCGGCGCGCGCTGGTCTTGATGGGGCCCGCTTCGTCCACCGGCTCGCCGATGACGTTGATGATGCGGCCGAGCGTCTCGTCGCCGACCGGAACCGAGATCGGCGCGCCGGTGTCGGTGACGCTCTGTCCGCGGGTCAGACCCTCCGAGCTGTCCATCGCGATGGCGCGCACGGTGTTTTCGCCAAGATGCTGCGCGACCTCGAGCACGAGGCGCTGCCCCTGGTTCTCGGTCTCCAGCGCGTTCAGGATTTCCGGCAGATTGCCCTCGAAAGCCACGTCGACGACCGCGCCGATGACTTGCGTGATCCGCCCGGTGGCCTGATTCCCCGTTGCCATTTTTCGTCCTCTTTCCTGCTCAGAGCGCCTCGGCGCCCGAAATGATCTCGATGAGTTCCTTGGTGATCATCGCCTGCCGCGAGCGGTTGTACTGCATCGTCTGCTTCTTGATCATCTCGCCCGCGTTGCGAGTCGCGCTGTCCATGGCGCTCATGCGCGCGCCCTGCTCTGATGCGGCGTTCTCCAGAAGCCCGCGGAAGACCTGCACGGAGATGTTGCGCGGCAGGAGATCGGCGAGGATCTCGTCTTGGCCAGGCTCATATTCATAGGCGGGCTGCGCGCCGGAGGCCGCGGGCGCATTCTCATTGACCGGAATTTGCGCCGGGATGAGCGGCAGCGCCGTCGGAATCTGCGCGATGACGGATTTGAAGCGCGAGAAGAAGAGGGTCGCCACGTCGAACTCGCCCTCTTCGAACAGCCTGATGATCTTCTTGCCGATCGGATCGGCGTTTTCGAAGCCGATCTGGCGCAGGCCGCGCAATTCGATCAGCTCGATGATTTCTTTCTCATATTGGCGGCGGAGCTGGTCGTAGCCCTTCTTGCCGACGCAGAGAATCTTGACCGTCTTGCCCTGGCCCTGCAGGCGCTGGACATGCTCGCGGGCGAGACGCACGATCGAGGAATTGAAGGCTCCGCAGAGGCCGCGCTCGGCCGTCGCGACGACGAGGAGATGCACCTCGTCCTTGCCGTTGCCGGAAAGAAGCGCCGGCGCGCCGCCTGAGGAAATGCCGCCGGCGAGATTGGCGAGCACGCTCTCCATGCGCTCCGCGTAGGGGCGCGCGGCTTCCGCCGCCTGCTGGGCGCGGCGCAGCTTCGCCGCCGCGACCATCTGCATGGCTTTGGTGATCTTCTGCGTCGCCTTGACGGAAGAGATGCGGTTGCGAAGATCCTTCAGCGAGGGCATGGGCGTTCTTCTTGCCTAAAGTTTGAGGCGAATAGCGAATTGCGAGTAGGGTTTCTCTACTCGCTATTCGCCACTCCCTATTCGCAATTACGCGAAGGTCTTCGCGAAGCCCTCGACGACGTTCTTCAGCTTCGCGGCCGAGTCGTCCGAGAGGTCCTTCGACGAGCGGATCGCCTCGAGGAGGTCGCCGTGCTGCGTGCGCAGCAGCGTCAGCAGCCCGTCCTCGAAGGCCTTGATGCGATTGACCGGAAGCGGATCGAGATAGCCGTTGACGCCGGCGTAGATCACCGCGACCTGCTCTTCCATCTTGAGCGGAGAGAACTGCGGCTGCTTCAACAGCTCGGTCAGGCGCGCGCCGCGGTTGAGCAAGCGCTGCGTCACCGCGTCGAGGTCCGAGCCGAACTGCGCGAAGGCCGCCATCTCGCGATACTGCGCGAGCTCGCCCTTGATCTTGCCCGCGACCTTCTTCGTCGCCTTCGTCTGAGCCGACGAGCCCACGCGAGACACGGAGAGGCCCACGTTCACCGCCGGGCGGATGCCCTGGTAGAACAGATCGGTCTCGAGGAAGATCTGCCCGTCCGTGATCGAGATCACATTCGTCGGAATATAGGCCGACACGTCGTTGGCCTGCGTCTCGATGATGGGCAGCGCCGTCAGCGAGCCGGCGCCGCGCTCGTCGTTAAGCTTCGCCGCGCGCTCCAGGAGGCGCGAGTGCAGATAGAACACGTCGCCGGGATAGGCTTCGCGGCCCGGCGGGCGGCGCAGCAGCAGCGACATCTGGCGATAGGCGACGGCCTGCTTGGAGAGATCGTCGTAGATGATCACGGCGTGAGAACCGCTGTCGCGGAAGAACTCGCCCATCGCGCAGCCCGAGAAGGGCGCGAGGAACTGCATCGGCGCCGGGTCCGAGGCCGTCGCCGCCACGATGATCGAATAGTCGAGCGCGCCGCGCTCCTCGAGCACCTTCACGAATTGCGCGACGGTCGAGCGCTTCTGGCCGATGGCGACATAGACGCAGTAGAGCTTCGCCTTCTCGTCCGTGCCCTCGTTGAGCGACTTCTGATTGAGGATCGTGTCGAGCGCGATCGCCGTCTTGCCGGTCTGGCGGTCGCCGATGATGAGCTCGCGCTGGCCGCGGCCGATCGGGATCAGTGCGTCGACCGCCTTGAGGCCGGTCGCCATCGGCTCATGCACCGACTTGCGGGGAATGATGCCGGGCGCCTTCACGTCGACGCGGGCGCGCTTTTCGGTCTTGATCGGGCCCTTGCCGTCGATAGGATTGCCGAGCGCGTCGACGACGCGGCCCAGAAGCTCGCGGCCGACCGGAACGTCGACGATCGCGCCCGAGCGCTTGACCGTCTGGCCTTCCTTGATGTGCTGATCGGAGCCGAAGATCACGACACCGACATTGTCGCTTTCGAGGTTCAAGGCCATGCCGCGCAGGCCGTTCTCGAACTCGACGGTCTCGCCGGCCTGCACATTGTCCAGGCCGTAGACGCGGGCGATGCCGTCGCCCACCGAGAGCACCTGGCCGACCTCGCTGACCTCGGCCTCATTGCCGAAATTGGCGATCTCCTGCTTCAAGATCGCGGATATTTCCGCGGCGCGGACATCATGCATCAGCGGACCTCTTTCATGCGTGTTCGAATGGAGTTGAGCTTGGTCCTCAAAGAGGCGTCGACCATGCGCGACCCAAGCTTGATGATGATGCCGCCGACGATCGACGGATCGGTCTTGACCTCGAGGCTGACCGCCTTGCCGCCGGCGGCTTCCTGCACGGCGTCGCGCAAGGCGAGCTCTTGCGACGGGAGAAGCGGCTTGGCGACGGTCGCCTCGGCGCGCGTCAGGCCCTTCGCCTGTTCTTCCAGACGCAGATAGGCGTCGATGATCGAGGGCAGCGCGAAAAGCCGGCGCTTCGCCGCCACGAGGCGGAGGAAGTTGGCGGCGACGCCATCGATATTGGCGATCTTGAGGAGCGCCTCAAGCGCCTTGACCTGCTCGGCTGCGGAAAATGCGGGGCTTTGCGCCAGCCGGCGCAGGTCCGAGCTGCCATCGTAAAGCTGTCGGAAGGTCTTGAGGGCCTCCGACACGGCTTCGCCTGCGCCGCGTTCGGTAGCGAGCTCGTGCAAGGCGAAAGCGTAGCGTCCCGCGACGCTGGAAAGGTCGACTCCTTCTTGAGCCACTTGGCCTTGCTCTTTCAGATCGGCGTCGTTTTGTCGCTCTCCGGTCGCGCCCGGGGGCGCTGCCGCAACGCAGCATGGAGTGCTTAAACGACGGTAAGGTCGGGAGGAGCTCGAACAGCAACGTCCAGGGCTCCGACGCGCCGGTCCCCTAACACAGCGGCATTTGACTCGCAACCCTGACACGAGGCCAATAATTGGGCGCTTGAGATTGCGGCGAAAGGACGCGACAGCGCCGCCCTCGCGGGCTATCAAGCGGGCGGATCGCGCCGCATGTGCGAAGGCGCGCTTTAGAACGGGGATTGCGATGACGGCTGCCGTCGTGGGAATCATCGGAGGCTCGGGAGTCTATGAGCTTCCTGGATTGGAGGATGTGCGCGAGGAGCGGATCGAGACCCCCTGGGGCTCGCCCTCCGACGCGCTGCGTTTCGGCCGCATCGGCAAGACGCGCGCCGTCTTCCTGCCGCGCCACGGACGCGGCCATGCGCTCTCGCCCTCCGGCATAAATTATCGCGCCAATATCGACGCGCTGAAGCGCGCCGGCGTGACCGACATCGTGTCGGTGTCCGCCTGCGGCTCCTTCCGGGCGGACCTCTATCCAGGGCTTTTCGTGCTCGTCGACCAGTTCGTCGACCGCACCTTCTCGCGCGCCTCCTCCTTCTTCGGCGACGGTTGCGTCGCGCATGTGTCGATGGCGCATCCCGTCGCGCCGCTTCTCGCCAAGCGCATTCAGGCCGCGGCCAAGGCCGAGGATGTGGCCAGCGTCACGGGCGGAACCTACGTCTGCATCGAGGGGCCGCAGTTTTCGACCTACGCGGAATCGCTGACCTATAAGTCCGCCGGCTATGACGTCATCGGCATGACCGCGCTGCCGGAAGCCAAGCTCGCGCGGGAGGCGGAAATTTCCTACGCCACCATCGCCATGGTGACGGATTTCGACTGCTGGCACCCCGAGCACGACAATGTGGACGTCGCTTCCGTGATCGCGGTGGTGAGGAAGAACGCCGACAGCGCGAGCCGGCTGCTCGCGCGTCTGCTGCACGATTTTCCGCAAGAGCATGAGCCCTGTCCGATCGGCTCCGACCGCGCGCTCGACAATGCGATCATCACACAGACCGACGCGCGCGACCCCGCGCTGTTGAAGAAGCTCGACGCGATCATGGGACGTCTGAATGACGCCCGGTGAGCATGCGCGCGAGCCGAGGCGCCCTTCGAGACGCGCCCTGCGGGCGCTCCTCAGGGCGAGGGGGCTGGCGTGTAGACTGATCCGCGAGCCCTCATCCTGAGGAGCCCGCGAAGCGGGCGTCTCGAAGGATGAGACGAAGGGAAGCGTCGCGTGTCGGGAGCGAGCGTTTACATCGTGGTTTGCCGCGACCATAGCTATTACACAGGAATAACGCGCCGCGAGGTGGAAGAGCGGGTTGGCGAACACAATGAAGGAATCGACCCCGATTGCTAGACATATTCGCGCCGGCCGGTCAGGCTCGTCTACAGCGAACATTTCGAACGTATCGACGAAGCCGTCGCAACGGAGCGGCGCATCAAAGGCTGGTCGCGAGCAAAGAAAGAAGCGCTCATCCGCCGGGATGACGACGCGCTTCCTGGCCTCTCCGCTCGCAGGAAAATTCGCGCGCGAGTCGAGGCGCCCTTCGAGACGCGCCCTGCGGGCGCTCCTCAGGGCGAGGGGACGGATGAGTAGACGAGATTCCACAGCCCTCATCCTGAGGAGCCCGCGAAGCGGGGGTCTCGAAGGATGTGGCTTCCCGAGATTTCGTGAGATTCCGCGCTCGGCCGTCCGTCGACACCCCTGTTTCCGGGGCTGCTCGGCATGAAGGCTTGGGAAGCGCAGATTCACCCCGCTGCTGCTCCGCAAGGCGACGACATCGGGCTCTACCGCTCCGCCGCAGGGATTTTCCTGCTCTGCGCGCTCGCGCTCTCCTGGCCTTTCCTCTCGGGCGAATACACAATCCCCTGGGACGCCAAGGCGCATTTTCAGCCGCAGTTCGCTTTTCTCGCGCATGCGCTGCATCGGGGACAGTCGCCCTTTTGGACGCCCAATGTCTTCGCCGGCATGCCGCAGATCGCCGATCCGCAGTCGCTGATCTTCTCTCCCTTCTTTCTCGTCGCGGCCGCGCTCGCGCCGGAGCCCTCCTTCTGGCTCGAGGACGCGCTCATCCTTGCAATGCTCGCGATGGGCGGCCTTGCATTGATGGCCTATTTCCGCGATCGCGGCTGGCATGCCGGCGGCGGGCTGCTGGCGGCTCTCGCTTTCGCCTTCGGGGGCTCGGCGAGCTGGCGCATCCAGCACACGGGCCAGATCATGAGCCTCGCCTGGCTGCCGGTGACGCTTTGGCTCCTGGCCCGCGCGCTCGACCGTCGCTCGGCGCGCTGGGGCGCGGCGGCCGGAATCGCGGCGGCCCTTCTGGTGCTGGGGCGCGATCAGGTCGGTTACCTTTCCGTGCTTCTCCTCTCGGCCTACGCGGTTTTTCGCGTCGCGACCGACGCGAAAGACTGGAAAACGGCGTTTCGCCCGCTCCTTTCCGGCGCCCTTTCGGGCGGCGCGCTCATCGCGATCCCGCTGCTCTTCACGCTGCTTCTCGCGGCGCAGTCGAACCGGCCGGCGATCGATCTCGACGGCGCCTTCAAGGGCTCGCTCCCGCCGGGCTCCTTCTTCACGCTCATCTGCGCGAATCTCTTTGGAGTCGACGGTCCGCTCAAGGATTTCTGGGGGCCGCCGTCCCAGGTTTTCGGCACGACCGACATCTATCTCGCGCGCAACATGACGACGATCTATCTCGGCGCGCTGCCGCTCGTCGCCTTGATCGCGAGCTGCGGGCGGCGCTACTTCCTGCCCGCGGAGATCAAGTTCTTTGCGGGCGCGCTGATCGTCTTCGTCATCTATGCGCTCGGCCGCTACACGCCGCTCTTCGCGATCCTCTTTCACATTCCCGGCGTCGATCTCTGGCGGCGTCCCGCCGATGCGACCTTCCTCATCGGTTTCGCGCTGGCTCTGCTCGGCGGCTATGGGCTGAGCCTGCTGCTCGAGGGCGAAATGCGCGCGCATGTCTGGCGGCTGGCGCTGCTGTCTGCGGCGCTGCTCGCGATCTGCGCCGGCGTCGCCCTCGATAAGGACCGCCTGGCTCAGGCCAGCGGGCCCTTGGCGCTCGCCACGCTTTCATGGGCGATGGCCATTGGCGTCGCCTTTTTCGCCCCGCGCCTCGCAAGATCGCATGGCGTGGCGGCGCTCGCCTTGATCGGCGCCGCGACGGCGCTCGACCTTGGCCTGAACAACAAGCCCAATGAGTCGACGGCGTTGCCGCCCGCGCAGTTCGACGTGCTGCGCGCCGACACGAAAAACGAGACCATCGCCCTCCTCAAGCAGAAGCTCGAAGGGCAGGCGCCGGATCGGCGCGACCGCATCGAGCTCGCGGCGATCGATTTCCACTGGCCGAACGCGAGCCTCGTGCACGATCTCGATCACGATCTCGGCTATAACCCGATCCGCCTCAAGCTCTTCGAGGATACGACCGGCTCGATCGACCATGTCGCGTTGCCCGACCAGCGTCGCTTCTCGAAGCTCTATCCGCGCTATCGCTCCCCCATCTCCGATCTTCTCGGGCTACGCTATATTGCGACGGGCGTGCCGATCGAGGAGATCGACGCGAACCTAAAGCCTGGCGACGTCACGGAAATCGCCCGAACCCAGGACGCCCATGTTTATGAATATTCCGGCGCGCTGCCGCGGGTGCTGCTGCCCGCCTGCGTGGTCCGGGCCGATTTCGCAAAAATGATGGAGGATGGCGTCTGGCCGAGCGTCGATTTTCGCGAGACCGTGCTGCTCGAGCAACCGACCATGTGCCGCCACGTGGGGAGCAACCATTCCGGCGTGGCGCGCATCGTCTCCTACGAGAACACACGCGTCGTCGTCGAGGCCGAAGCGCCGCCCGGCGGCGGCTGGCTCGTCCTAAACGACGTCTGGCATCCCTGGTGGTTCGTTTATGTCGATGGGGTCGAGGCGCCGCTGCTTCGCGCCAATGTGATGTTTCGCGCCGTCGACACGCCGGAGGGACGCCACAGAATCGAGTTTCGCTTCGAGCCGCTGCGCGGCGCGTTCAAGCAATGGCTCGGATAAACAGGCGCCCGCGTCCGCATGGAGCCATGTTCCTCAAGAGGAGCCGACTCTCGAACGGATGCGGGGGCGTGACTTTCGGGGGCTATTTAAGCCGCGAAGAAGAATTTGACGCGGACCGCGGCGATCGTCTCGGCGTGACGGCCGAAGGCGCGCAGCTGTTCGACGGCGAATTTGGTCTGCGCCTCCACGATCTGGCTGGGCGTCCGGGCGGCGCCGAGCTCTTCCGCGAGCCGATACAGAGCCTTGGCGTTCTCCCTCCAGAAGTCGAGGCTCCCGCTGGACCAGGAAAAGGCCAGGGCTTCCTCGCGCGCGAAGGTCTCGGCCTCGCTGGTGAGCAAGACGATCTGCGCCGGGAGGTCGGCGGTCTCGGACGCCGCGGTCGTAGCGACTTCCGGCGCCGCTTCGAGCTGAACCGGCTCGAGCGCTGTGGCGAGGACGGCTTCCGGCGCAACTTCCGCGGCGGAGACCGTTTCTTCGTTGGCGGCAAGGCTCTCCTCGACCGGCGCCGTCGGGGCGGCAGGGGTCTTGGCGGTCCGGCCGCGCGCCGGGCTTGATTTGTCCTCGGCGCCCGATTTCTGCTTCGTCATGCACTCGGCTCCTTGTTCATTCGCCGGGGCGTCGCCCCGGCGGCGAGGCCGGACGCGGCTCCCCTGGATGAGCGGCTAGCCCGGCTTACTTCGAGGCCACTTTCTGGAAGAACGTTCCGAATTCCTTGGCCTGGTCCTGGAACGACTGGAATTGCGACTTCAGGTATTCCGACTGCAGCTGCAGGACTTCCTGGGGGTCCTTCGCCTGAACGAGCTTCTGGGCGAGATCGAAGCTCGCCTTCACGTTGGCGTCCGCATAAGCCAGCGCCTTGATGCTTAAATCCTTGGCGCCGTCGCTGAAGGGAACGCCCGGAGCGTCCAAGGATGAAATCGCCTTTTGCGCGGCGCCGGAAAAGCCCTCAAAGGCTTTGCGCGCCTGCTCAACGCTTTTCTCTGCGAAATCACGCACTTCGGTAGGAATCTGATAGCTCGAACCAGACATGTTCTTCTCCACGCTCATAAAGGTTCCAGACTCTTCGGCCGCGGCCTCGAGCACGCGACGAATCTGCGAACCGGGCGGAGTATGGACCAAAAAATTGTGCAGCGCAACATAAACTCTGAATCCAGAGCGTGTCCGGGTTCAGCACCTATGAGACTTGGGCGGGGTCCGTTAGCCGAGAGCTTGGAGATACTCTGCAGGGGTTTTCCGCCAAGAGCGTCATGCGGTCTGTGGTGATTGAACCTGTGGGCGAAAGCCTCAACGAGGGTTTGGAGCTTTTCGAGCTTATTCGGCAGGTCGTAGGTCGCGTAGAACTCGTAAAGCCATGAAGACCGGGCGCGATCGACGCAGCCGTTGAGGTCTGGGCGTTTGAGCGTCGAGGCGTTGCGCGAATTGGTATGTGACGAGCTCGAACGCGCGCGAGGCGCCGCCGGCGAACGCGAAACCATCAAAAGCCGAGCCGGCTTTCATTGGCGGCCGAAAATCGCCTCGCCGAAGTGATCAGCCGGAAACCGTATAACATCTTTTCGGTCCCGGATAATTCGAGCTCATCCACGGCGTTCGCGTGGGCGGTCGAACAGTTTCCCTTCAATTCATCAGCGATCCGGCGAGGTCCTTCAGCGCGGCCTCGTCCGCGCCAAACAGCACGTGCCATTCGCTTGCAGCCTCGACGAGCGCTGGACCCAGAGCGCGAAGCTCGCGAGGGGACAAAACGCAGATCGGCCGGCAGCTCGTTTCGTCATTGGCGACGCCGACGATCGCGACGGACTCAAAATCGGAGACGAGCATCCAGTCGCTCCCGTCGAAGACGGAGAGGACATAGCGGCGCCCGGAAGCGCCATGCCAGGAGTAGAACGCGCCATGGAAGCGGGTTTGGGCAAGCGAAGCCAAGCTCGCGCCGCGCCCGGCGCAGCTTCTCTTAGCGAAGCCCTTGGATTTCTCCAATTCCCGCCGCTTTGCGGACTGGGCGCCGATCATTCCAACCTCCATCGCGACACGATCAGAACTCGAACACAACTAGAACAAAAGAGGATCAGTGTCAACGGCCGCGCACGAGCCACCGCCACAAAAGTTGAGACTTTTGTGATCAGAATTCGCTCCGACCTTCTGATCTGGCCGCAACTTATCAGCGCCCGAACGAGCCCGTTCGAGCGGAAAGCGCGCCCTGGAAACGCACGAGTCCGCGTTTCGTTCCCTATTTCGAAGTTAAGGCCGAATTTTCAACGCGAAAGCCGCCCGATTCGGTCCGCGCCCAGGCGGCGCCGCAGGCTTTCGCGAGCTCGCGCACGCGCGTGATATAGCTCTGACGCTCTGTTACGGAGATGACCCCGCGTGCGTCGAGAAGATTGAAGACATGCGACGCCTTGATGCACTGGTCATAGGCGGGGAGCGAAAGCAGATGCCGCTCGTCCGGCTTGTCGCCGCCGAGCGCCAGCAGCCGCTTGCATTCGTTCTCAGCCGCGGAGAAGTCGAGAAATAGCTTTTGCGTATCCGCATATTCGAAATTATGGCGCGAATATTCCTGCTCGGCCTGCAGGAAGACATCGGCGTAGCTGATCTTCTCCTTGCCCTCGCGCCCGTTGAAATTGAGCTGCATGATGGAGTCGACGCCTTGCAGATAGCAGGCGAGGCGCTCGAGGCCATAGGTGAGCTCGCCCGACACAGGCCGGCATTCTATGCCCGCAACCTGCTGAAAATAGGTGAACTGCGAGACCTCCATGCCGTCGCACCAGCACTCCCAGCCGAGCCCCCAGGCCCCGAGCGTGGGACTTTCCCAGTCGTCCTCGACGAAGCGGATGTCGTGGAGCTTTGCGTCGAGGCCGATGGCGGCGAGCGAGGCGAGATAGAGTTCCTGGAGATCGGGCGGCGAGGGCTTCAGAATCACCTGGAACTGATAATAGTGCTGCACCCGGTTCGGATTCTCGCCGTAGCGACCGTCCTTCGGCCTGCGGCAGGGCTGCGCATAGGCGGCGCGCCAGGGCTTCGGTCCGAGCGCCCGCAAGGTGGTGGCGGGGTGGAAGGTGCCCGCGCCCATCTCCATGTCGTACGGCTGCAGGATCACGCAGCCCTGCTTGGCCCAGTAGCGCTGCAGAGTCAGGATCAGACCCTGAAAGGATTTGGTCGGCGCGAAGGCCGCGTCCGTCTCGACAGTCATGGCGATCCGCTTGGCGTTGGCGATCCGATCTTGGCGTCCTCGTCGATGAGCGGCACACCATAGTCGCGCAGAATGGCGTCGATGGCGCCCTTATTCTCCGCGATGAAGCGATTGAGCTCGCGCTTCCAGTTCTGGTCGGAGCGGCGCACGCCGAAAGCGATGCGGAAGCTCATGCGAGTCCCAGGCTGATCGGCGATCGGCGTGACGATGAGCTTCTTTGTGGAAGACTTCGCGCGATAGCCCGCGAAGGGGCCCCAGAGCAGCGCCGCGTCGAGGTCGCCTTTTTCGAGATCGGCGATCATCGACTCGGAGGAGGAGTCGAAGCGCGTGTCCACCATCAGCGGATAGGGCTTGACCGCCCCGAGCAAGCCGTTTCGCGCGAGGAGATTGCCGGGCGGCGTGTTGGCGACCAGGCCGATGCGCCGGCCGGGCGCCTTGAGGCGCGGATCGTCGAGCGAGCGCAGGTCGGCGAGATCGGAATCGGCGCGCGTCACCAGCGCGTAGGTCGTGCGGTAATAGGGGTTCGTCGGCTGGACGACGTCGCTGCCCTGCGGCGAGCCGAGAATAACGTCGCAAAGATGCGCGTTCAGCGTGTTGCGCACGAAGCCCGTCGCCCCGGGATAGAAGGTGTAGGCGAGGCCTTTGTGGAGCTTCGCGGCGAGAAGCTCGGCGATCTTGTTCTCGAAGCCCTCGCGCTTCTCGTTCGAGAAGGGGAGGTTGTTGGGGTCGGCGCAGACCCGAAGCGTCGTGGGATCGATGATCTCAATCGAGCTCGCTTCATCGAAGTTGTTCCGCGCGCCGGCGTCGGCCCCGAAGTTCTGGCCAAGGGCGGGACAGGCGAGCAGCGCAAGCGCGAGCCCGCAGAATGCAAGACGGCCTCGGGAGCGCCGCTCCGGTCGTGGCGCCGTCCGGCCTGGCGGCGTCGTCAATTCGACCTCCGGAAGCGGGCGCGAGACGCGCGCGTCTCGCGCCGATTGGCGCTCACTTGGCGTTCATGCACGCGGCTTCGGCCTCGGCGAAAGCCTTCGGCTTCTCTTCCTTCTTCTCGGGCCGTCCCGGCTGGACGGCGCCCGTCGAAAGCGCGCGCAGATAGACGTAGAGATCGGTGATGTAGCACGAGGCGTTCTTGTTGTCCGCGAAGGACGGCATCACGCTGTTGCCGTTCTGCCGGCCGCCGATCACGATGCCGGCGAACTCCGCATAGTTGAAACGCTTGACCGAGTCCTTCAAGGCGGGCGCATAGGTCGAGCCGGCGCCGTTCGGGCCGTGGCAGACGTGGCACTCCGAGTGATAGCGACGATAGCCGGAGAAGGTGTACCAATCGACCGTGCCGTCCTTCACATTGTAGGTCGGATCGCCCTGCGCATCGAGATATTTGCCGTCTTCCGACTTGACGGCCTTCGGATCGCCCGGCGGATCGGCGTAGGCCGCGGTTCCAAAGCTCACAACGACCCCGAGGGCGAGAGCCCCCGCCAAAGACAGTTTCATCCCTACTCTCCGACTTTTTTCTCTTGTCGCCGTCATTACAGCTCGGCGGTCGCTGGCCCCTTAGCAGATTGCTGGAGACATAAAAAGAAGGCCCGGCCACGCGCCGTGAAGACGACGAAGCCGGGCTCTTTGAAAAAAGGGGCGCGACGCGCGCGCCCCAACTTTCTTTAGTTCGCCGGCGACTTCCAGACCGCGGGAGCGCCCGAGGAGGCGGCCGACGCGCTCTCCGCCGGCAGGGAGAAGACGGTCAGCACGCCGCCGAGCGCCGTGTAATCCGCGAGGCCCTTGTAGTTGCCGACGGCGCCGAGGCCCTCGTTGCTCTTCGCGAGGCCCGCGGCGAGACCGATGCCCGCCCAGCCGCCGACGCCCGAGAGCACCGCGACATACTGATGGCCCTTGTGCTCATAGGTGATCACATTGCCGATGATGCCCGAGGGAGTCTTGAACTTATAGAGCTCCTTGCCGGTCTTCAGATCGACGGCCTTCAGATAGCCCTCGAGCGTGCCGTAGAAGGCGATGCCGCCCGCCGTCGAGACCGTGCCGGACCACACCGAGAACTGCTCCGGATCGGACCAGACGATCTTGCCGACGCGCGCGTCCCAGGCGATGAAGTTGCCGGTGTTGGTCGTGCCGTCGCCGAGCACCTTGCCCGCCGGGAACATCTCGAGCGTCGCGCCGACATAGGGCTGGCCGGCGGTGTAGCTCACGCGGAAGGGCTCATAGTCCATGCAGACGTGGTTCGTCGGCACGTAGAAG
>Ga0265331_10001082_pt1 | contig 20989 bp, 19 predicted proteins | sample 41923metaG_FD_202088 | JGI IMG/M metagenome (GOLD analysis project Ga0265331, IMG submission 202088) | Rhizosphere microbial communities from Carex aquatilis grown in University of Washington, Seatle, WA, United States - 4-19-23 metaG | ecosystem: Host-associated > Plants > Roots > Rhizosphere... | reverse complement strand
GCGGCTCGGTGCGCGCGACGACGGTCAACGTCGACGGCGTGGGCCTGCCGACCACCCTGTCGCTGAGGCCCGAGCGGGTGAAGATCAATCCGGCGCCGGGCAGCCTGCCGAACCTGTTCAGCGCCGAAGTGAAGGAGCTGATCTACCTGGGCGATCACGTGCGCACGCGGGTTTCGGTCTGCGGCAACGACGAGTTCATCGTCAAGCTGCCCAACGCCGAGGAGTCCGTGGTGCTCGAGCCCGGGACCACCATCACGGTCGGCTGGAAGGCCGAGGATTGTCGGGCGCTCGACGCGCCATGACGATGGGCCCGGCGGCGACCGCGGAAGAGGCGGCGGCCGGGAGAGTCAAGAATGGCCGCTCCCATGGTGGGACGGCAGAGCAGGGAGAGCGAAAGACGATGAAGAAATCTCTCATGATCGCCGGCGCCCTGGCGGTAGCCGGCCTGACGGGCGTCGCGCTGACGCCGGTCAAAATGGCCATGGCAGGCGACCAGCTGAACATCACCTCCTGGGGTGGCGCCTATCAGATGAGCCAGCGCAAGGCTTATTTCGAGCCTTTCGCCAAGGCGAACAGCGTCAAGATCACCGAGGAGGAATACAACGGAGAGCTCGCCAAGGTGAAAGCCATGGTCGATGCCAACAGCGTGACCTGGGACGTGGTGGACGTCGATTCTGGCCACGCCATAGAGGGATGCACCGCGGGCATTCTCGAGACGATCGACTGGACCAAGGTCGGGGTCGACCGGGCAAAGATGGCCGGCGCCGACAAATACGACTGCGCGGTGCCCACGATCCTCTATGCGACGGTCATCGCCTATGACAAGGACAAGATGGCGAACGGCCCGCAGACCATTGCCGATTTCTTCGACACGACAAAGTTCCCGGGCAAGCGCGGCTTGCAGAAGGACCCCTTCGTCAATCTCGAATGGGCCCTGATGGCCGACGGCGTTGCCATGGGCGACGTGTACAAGGTCCTGGCGACCCCCGATGGCGTCGCCCGCGCCTTCAAGAAGCTGGACACGATCAAGAAGGACGTCGTCTGGTGGGAGGCCGGCGCCCAGCCGCCGCAGCTCCTGGCTGACGGCCAGGTGGCGATGACCTCCGTGTGGAACGGCCGCATCTACGACGCCAACAAGAATTCCGGCAAGCATTTCGCCATCATGTGGGATTCCGAGGCGCTCGATTGGGACCTCTGGGCCATCCCGAAGGGCGATCCGCGCATGGATGACGCCTACAAGTTCGTCGCCTTCGCGAGTTCGCCGGCGGCACAGGCCGACCAGACCCACTACATCTCCTACGGTCCGGCCAACGCCGACGCGATCCCCGACGTCGACCCGGCGATCCTGCCTAACCTGCCGACGGCGCCGGACAACATGAAGACCGCTTTCTTCACCGACCCGCAGTTCTGGGGCGATCACGGCGACGACCTGCGTCAGCGCTTCACCGCCTGGCTGGCGCAATAACGAGCGAGGCAATGGGGCGGGGAAGCACTGGAGCAAGATCGGGTCAGCTTCATTCAAGCTGGCCCGTGAATCTTGCTCTACATGTTGGAGTCAGAGCCTGATTTACGTCTCAAGCCTGCCCGGCTTGAAACGATCAGGCTCTGGGCTTCCCCCTCCCGGCCTGCCCTTCGCATCAGCGTGAAGGGCGGGACCGCCGCAGTTCAAAACGACAAGCACGCCCATGGTTAGCACGACAGTAGACCGGATCGCGCGCACCGCCGACGGCGTTCCGCTGAAGGTGAAACTCCAGCGGACGGAGCGCCGGCGCAAGCTGAAGGCCGCCGGCCTTGTGCTGCCGCTGTTCCTGTTCATCATCGTCGCCTTCGTCGTGCCGATCGGCGTCATGCTTTTCAAGGCCGTGCATGACGCCGACCTGAAGACCATGCTGCCCGAGACCGTGAAAACCCTGGCCGATTGGGACGGCAAGGATCTGCCCGACGAAACCACGTATGCGGCTCTTGCCCGGGATCTGAAGGCGGCCTGGAAGCAGCATTCCGCGTCCGAGATCGGCCAGCGGATAAACTATGAGATTCCGGGCGCGCGCAGCGAAGTGATCATCAGCGCCCGCAAGGCCTCCAAGCTCACCACCGGTCCCTACAAGCAGGCGCTGATCGACATCGACGCCCTATGGAGCCAGAAGGCGACCTGGTTCCTGATCCAGCGAGGCGCTTCGGCCTTTACGCCGTACTACCTCCTGCGATCGATCGACTACCAGTACGGCGATAGCGGGCAGATCATCCCTTCTCCGCCGGACACCGCGATCTTCCGCGACATCTTCGCCCGGACGCTGCTCATCAGCGTCACCGTCACCGTTGCGACCCTGCTCCTTGGCTATCCCGTCGCCTATCTGCTGGCGAGCCTGCCGCTCAGGATCAGCAACCTGCTGATGATCATGGTTTTGCTGCCGTTCTGGACCTCGTTGCTGGTCCGCACCACGGCCTGGGTCGTGCTGCTGCAGGAGCATGGTGTCATCAATGACATCCTGCTCGACCTCCACATCGTTTCCCAGCCCGTCGAGCTCATCTTCAACCGGTTCGGCACCATCGTGGCCATGACCCATATCCAGCTGCCCTTCACCCTGCTGCCGATCTACAGCGTGATGAAGACGATCCCGCCGAGCCACGTGCGTGCCGCGCGCTCGCTCGGCGCCGGACCCTTCTATGCCTTCTGGCGGGTCTATTTTCCCCAGAGCCTGCCCGGGATCGCCGCCGGCTGCCTGCTGACCTTCATCCTCAGCCTCGGCTACTACATCACGCCCGCCCTCGTGGGAGGGTCGACCGACCAGATGGTGAGCTATTTCGTCGCCTACTACACCAACCAGCAGCTGAACTGGGGCATGGCCTCGGCACTCGGTGCCGTGCTGCTGACGGCGACGCTCCTGCTCTACTACGTCTACAACAAGCTGGTCGGCGTCGACCGGATCAAGCTCGGATAACCGCCATGGCCCTGCCCACATATGCTTCGCCGCTGGAGCGGATCTGGTACTTCGTCCACCGGATATTTTGCGGCGCCGTGCTGCTGTTTCTCGTGGCGCCGATCCTGGCGGTGATGCCGCTGTCGTTCAATTCCGTGCCGTTCTTCACCTATCCGATGCCGGGCCTCTCGCTGCGCTGGTACCGCGATTTCTTCCTGACCGACCGCTGGCAGGGTGCGCTCCACAACTCGATCTTCATCGCGGTCTCCGTGACCCTGCTCTCGACCGTCCTGGGCACCCTCGCGGCGCTTGGCCTCAGCCGGGCAAACTTCCCCTATCGCACTGCGGTGATGAGCCTGCTGATCTCGCCCATCGTGGTGCCGGTCGTAATCAGCGCGGTCGGCATGTACTTCTTCTATGCCGATGTGCACCTGGTCAACACCTACACCGCCCTGATCCTGGCCCACACGACCCTCGCAACCCCCTTCGTCGTCATCACCGTGACCGCGACCCTGATGGGCTTCGATCACAGTCTCACCCGGGCCGCCTCCGGCCTCGGCGCAAGGCCGACCACGGTCTTCTTCAAGGTCATCCTGCCCCTCATCCTGCCTGGGATGATTTCGGGTTCGCTGTTCGCGTTTGGCACCTCCTTCGACGAGGTGGTGGTGGTGCTGTTCGTGGCCGGTCCAGAGCAACATACGCTACCCAGGGAGATGTTCGCCGGCATCCGGGAGCAGATCAGCCCGACCATCACGGCCGCGGCCACCGTGCTTATTCTCGTCTCCGTCGCCCTGCTGACCACGGTCGAGCTATTGCGCCGGAGATCCGACCGCCTGCGTGGGATTCGCCAGACATAACGGCAATGGGGCCAATGTGGTCCCTTCGCGCCAATGCGGATAAAATCCCGCGATGTACCGCGACAACAGCCTGATCCCGAGCGAGACCGTCCGCCTCGCGGCCCTGGGCCTGCTGGCGGAAGGGCGCCTCAGCTATGGCGATCTCGCGAGCGAGGTGCGCCATTTGAGCGCCCGCATCGTCGGCCCGTCGCTGGATCTTCTCGGCCCCTCGATCGAACTGCTCAAGGTCGAGGGCCTGGCTGCCGCCGAGGCGGATGGGCCGCTTGGCATCACGGCCAAGGGCGAGGCCGAGCTTCAGCGGCTGCTGAAGGCGCCGCTGCGCGGTCCCGTCGGGGAGGTCAGCAAGCTCATCATCGCTCTCAAGCTTCGGTTCCTCGACCGGCTCGAGCGCGAAGAGCAGATGCTCCAGGTGGAGATGCTGGCGGAGACTTTCGAACAGGAGCTGGCCCGGTTGAACGACCTGCGCGGCCATCTTGGCGAGCCAGCGGGCCGGCTCGGCGACTGGCTCCAGCACGACATCGCCCAGGTCGGCGGGCGCATCGCCTGGTTTCGCCGCCTGCTGGATGCTCTGGAGGCGCCGCCGCCCTCAGAATAGATGCTGGCCGCCGGTGACGAAGACCTCTGTCCCCGTCACATAGCTGAAATCCGCGCTGCAGAGGCGGAAGACCGCTGCCGCCACTTCTTCCGGCCGGCCCATGCGGTGCATCGGGATGCGCGGGATCAGGCTCTCGTATTCCGGGCCGATCATGGCCGTCTCGATCTCGCCGGGCGCAACCGCATTGACCCTGACCCCGAGCTCGGCGAATTCGACCGCCATTTCGCGGGTCAGCGCCGACAGCGCCGCCTTGGACGTGCTGTAGGCCGAGCCGGCAAAGGGATGGATCGCATGACCGGCGATGGAGGTGATGTTGACGATCGAGCCGCGCCCGCGGTGAAGCGCCGGGGCGAAGCCGCGGGCGAGCGACAAAGGCGCGAAGAGATTGAGCTCGAACACGGCGCGCCAGCCCTCCAGGTCGCCGTTCAGGATGCCGAGCCGTTCCTTGAACGCGGTCTTGGGCGAGATGGCGGCGTTGTTGACGAGCGCGTGCAGCGGCCCGCCTTCCAGAACGGCATTGGCCTCCTCGACGAACCGGCCCGCCGCGGCGGGATCGGCGAGATCGACGGTGATGTGGCGGGTCCAGCTCGGGTCGCGGGCGCATTCCTCGGGCACGTCGTCGCGGCTGCAGGTGATGATCCGCCAACCCTCCTGGCTGAATCGCTTCACCGTGGCATGGCCTATGCCGCGGCTGGCGCCGGTCAGGATCAGGGTCTTGCGCTCCAGCCCGCCAACGGCGACCGGCGGCCCGGCCTTGATCGGCTGAGAGGGGCGGCGCGCCGGACGGCTCGCCGCCTTGCGCCTGGCCGTCGGCAACCGGCTGCCCGTCACGGACACGCCATGGCGAATTCTAGCGAGAGAAACACTCCGGCAGCCTCAGTGCGCCATCAGAACAGGCAAGGTCGTCTGGGCCAGCACGTCGCGCGTCGCCCCGCCCAGGATCATCTCGCGAATCCTGCTGTGGCCGTAGGCGCCCATGACCAGGAGATCGGCGCCGAGCTTTTGGGCGTGTTCGAGCAGGGCATGACCGATCGACTTGCCATGAGGTTCCACGTTCTCGACAGCGGCCTTGAGATTATGCCGGGCGAGATAGGCGACCAGGGCTTCGCCAGGCGCACGCTTGTCCACGCCCGGCGCGGTCAGCACGCTGATGACCTCCGCCTTTTCCAGATAAGGCAGAGCGGCCGAGATGACCCGACTCGACTGGGCGCTCCCGTTCCAGGCGAGCGCGACCTTGCGCCCGACGGTGGCCGGCGCGCTGGGCGGAGCCACCAGCACGGGCCGGCCGGTATCGAACAGCGCCGAATCCAGGCTGGCCGCAAGCTGCCCATCGGCGTTGGAATCGGGCCTGCCGATGACGGTCAGGTCCGCGAGGCGCCCCGCGGCCGCCAGGACCACTGGCTCGGGGCCCATCTCCTGGCGCCAGGCCATGCTGATGCCGGATTTGCTGGCGGCCTGGTCGAAAGCCGACCGGGCCTTTTCGGAACGCCCTTCCACCGCCTTGGTCATCGCCTCCATCACCTGCTCGACCATGGCCCCCGACATGCCTTCGCCCACGATGGGCACCAGGGTCGCCGGATCGGCGCGCACATGGAGCACGTCGAGATGGGCGTTGAACTGCTTGGCCACGGCAATGCCGGCCCCCAAAGTGGCTTCCGAAAGCGGGCCGCCGTCGATCAAGGCCAGGATCAGTTTCGGTGTCATCGCTTCGCTCCTCTGCTATCCCCCATGAACCCAACTCGCATGGAGACATGCCCTGGGCATTGATATGAATCAAGCGAATCCCGGTAGCGGCTCCGCGACATGAATCAAGCAAAACCCTGTCGCGGCTCCGGCAAGCCCGCCGGATCCTGATGGATCATGATGTCGGCGCCCGGGAAAGCGTCGAGAATGGCCTGCTCGACCTCGTCGGAAACGGCGTGGGCCCGGATCAACGGAATGTCGCCATCGAGCTCGAGGTGGAACTGGATGAAGGTCAGGTGGCCGGAGGACCGGGTCTTGAGATCATGCAGCTGGCGCACGGCGGGGTTGGCAAGCGCGATGTCGCGGATGCGCGCGCGGGCCGTCTCCGGAAGCTCCCGGTCCATCAGCAGGTCGAAGGCGCTTCGGGCGATGTTCCAGGCAGTGAACAGAATGTAGCAGCCGACGCCGGCGGCGCAGAGCGGATCGGCGAGCGCCCAGCGGAATTCCCGCCAGAGCAGCAGGGCGACGACCACGGCGCCGTTGACCAGCAGGTCGCTGAAATAGTGCTGCAAGTCGGCGCGGATCGCGAACGACCCTGTCCTTTTGACCACGTGGCGCTGATACAGCAGCAGGACGACCGTCAACAGGATCGAGACTGCCATCACCGCGAGGCCGATGGCGCTGTTGAGGACCGGCGAGGGATTGACCACCCGGTTGCCGGCCTCCACCAGGAGGAAAAGCGCCGAGCCGGCTATGAAGGCGGCCTGCACCAGGGCCGCGAGCGGCTCCGCCTTGCCATGACCGAAGCGATGCTCCTCGTCGGGGGGAACGAGAGCGGTGCGCACCGCCACCAGGTTGACCAGGGAAGCCGCGGCGTCGAGCAGGGAATCCAGCAGGGTCGACAACATGCTGACGGAATCGGTGAGGAGATAGGCCCCCACCTTGGCGGCGATCAGCACCCCCGCCGTCGAGACCGAAGCGTATGTGGCGAACCGCATCAGCCGCCCCCGCTCGTCGTCGGCGAGGAGCGCGGTCACGGGTAGAGCCTCGTCGTCGCCCAGCCCTCCCCGTCCCGCGTATAGACCAGCCGGTCATGCAGGCGGAACGGGCGATCTTCCCAGAATTCGATGCGCGAGGGCTTGATCCGGAATCCGGACCAGTGAGGCGGCCGGGGAACCGGCCCGACCCCGAACTTCGCCGTGAACTTGGCCACGCGGGCCTCGAGCGCGAAACGCCCCTCCAGGGGCCGGGACTGATCGGAAGCCCAGGCCCCGATTTGGGAGCTGCGCGGGCGGCTGGCGAAATAGGCGTCGGCCTCCTCCGGCGAGGTCTGTTCCGCCAGGCCCTCGACACGAACGCTCCGGCGCAACGACTTCCAATGAAAGCAGAGGGCGGCCTGGGCATGGGCCAGGAGCTGCTGGCCCTTCCGGCTCTCGTAATTGGTGTAGAAGACGAAGCCGCGGGGATCGACCTCCTTCAGCAGCACCATCCGCGCCGAGGGCATGCCGTCGGCGCCGACGGTGGCGAGCGTCATGGCCTCGGGGTCGTTCGGCTCCTTCGTCTTGGCCTCCTGGAACCAGGTGTCGAACAGACGAAAGGGCTCGGCAAGTTCTTGCACCATGATCCCGCTCTGCTTGAACTAGGGTGACGGCCGCCGGGGTCGATCCGGAAGACCTATGTTAACGCAAGGCATCGCCCGGCTGCCAGACGGATGACGCAGCGATCGGTGCATCCGAGCCATGCCCTGATCCGCGACTTGGAGCCGGAACACAAGGCTCGCCTCGTTGACCAAATGTCTCATTACTGTAGGATGCCTCGCATTCTCAACGGTCTTTGACGGAGTCAGGCGGGCTTTCATGAGCGATCGAAGCGGGCTTATGGCCGGCAAACGCGGCCTGGTCATGGGCGTAGCCAACGACCGCTCCATCGCCTGGGGCATCGCGCGCGCCGCCGCGGCCGAGGGCGCCAAGATCGCCTTCACCTATCAGGGCGAGGCCCTGCTGAAGCGGGTGAAGCCGCTGGCCGAATCTCTGGGCGCCGGTCACATCCTGCCCTGCGACGTTGCCGATGAATCGAGCATCGATGCCGTTTTCGCCGCCCTCGGCGAGGATTGGGGCGGCCTCGATTTCGTCGTCCACGCCATCGCTTTTTCCGACAAGGAAGAGCTGAAAGGCGGTTATCTTGAGACCACCCGGCGCAACTTCGCCCAGACCATGGACATCTCCTGCTATTCCTTCACCGCGGTCTGCCAGCGCGCGGTCAAGCTGATGCCGGACGGCGGCAGCTTGCTCACGCTCACCTACTACGGGGCCGAACGCGTGATGCCCCATTATAACGTCATGGGCGTGGCCAAGGCGGCGCTTGAGGCGAGCGTGCGCTATCTGGCGGCCGATCTCGGCGGCCGGGGAATTCGCGTCAACGCCATTTCCGCCGGACCGATCAAGACCCTCGCCTCCTCCGGCATCGGCGACTTCCGCTATATCCTGCGCTGGAACGAGCTCAACGCGCCGCTGAAGCGCAATGTGACCATCGACGACGTGGGCGGCGCCGGACTCTATCTGTTGAGCGATCTCTCGCGCGGCGTCACCGGCGAAGTGCATCACGTGGACAGCGGATATCACGTCGTCGGCATGCTGCGCACCGATGCGGTCTCCGAGGTCAGGGTCATGCTGCAGAACTTCGACCCGAAAGAGTGAGGCGGTGTCGCATAACAGCTTCGGACAGCTCTTCCGCTTCACCAGCTGGGGCGAAAGCCATGGGCCCGCCATCGGCTGCGTCGTCGACGGCACGCCGCCCCTGATCGAACTCGGCGAAGCCGATATCCAGCCTTGGCTGGACCGGCGCCGGCCCGGACAGTCGCGGTTCGTCACCCAGCGCCGGGAAAGCGATCAGGTGCGCATCCTCTCGGGCGTCTTCGAAGGGCGGACGACGGGAACGCCCATCAGCATGGTCATCGACAACGAGGACCAGCGTTCGAAGGACTACGGCGACAACCGCGGCAAGTTCCGCCCGGGCCACGCCGACTACGCCTATTGGAAGAAATATGGGATCCGCGACCATCGCGGCGGCGGCCGGTCCTCGGCCCGCGAGACGGCGAGCCGGGTGGCGGCCGGCGCGGTGGCGCGAAAAGTCATCGCCCACGTGACCGGCAAGGCCGTGCAAATCCGCGGTGCGCTGATCCAGATCGGGGGCAAGGCCATTGACCGCGGCCGGTGGGACTGGGCCGAGGTCGAACGCAACCCTTTCTTCACGCCGGACGCGAGCGTCGTCGAGGCCTGGGAAGAAATGCTGGACGGGCTGCGCAAGGCCGGCTCGTCCACCGGCGCCGTGGTCGAGGTGGTCGCGAGCGGCCTGCCCGCGGGTCTGGGGGCACCCGTCTACGGCAAGCTCGATGCCGACATCGCCGCGGCGATGATGAGCATCAACGCGGTGAAGGGCGTGGAGATCGGCGACGGCTTCGCTGCGGCACGTTTGCGCGGCGAGGAGAATGCCGATGAGATGCGCATGGAGGCAAACGAGGTCTCCTTCAAGAGCAACCACGCGGGCGGGATCCTCGGCGGCATCTCGACAGGGCAGGACATCGTGCTGCGCTTCGCCGTCAAGCCGACCAGTTCTATCCTGTTGCCGCGCGAGACCGTGACGGCGGACGGCGAGAACGCGGAAATCTCGACCAAGGGACGGCATGACCCGTGCGTCGGAATCCGGGCCGTGCCGGTGGGCGAGGCCATGCTGGCGGTTGTGCTCGCCGATCATCTGCTGCGCCACAGGGCGCAATGTGGGTAACAGCCTAGCGTCGGAAAATCCCCACCAGCTCGAGATGCGGTGACCAGGGAAACTGGTCGACCGGCAGCACCTGCTCCAACCGGAAACCCCCATCGATCAGGATCCGCGCGTCGCGCGCGAAGCTGCCGGGATGGCAGGAGACGCCCACCGCCAGATCCAGGCGTGAGCGCGCGATCTCCGCCGACTGATCTTTGGCTCCCGCCCGCGGAGGATCGAACACCACCGCGTCGAATCGGTCGAGTTCGGCCGCCGTCAACGGCGAGCGTGCGAGGTCCCGGCGCTCGGCGCTGACGCGTCCGGCGAGGTTGCGGGCGGCGCCTGCGAGAGCCGCCAGGGACGGCTCATCGCCCTCGACGGCGTGAACCTTCGCCCTGGCCGCGAGCGGGAAGGTGAAAGTGCCGCAGCCGGCGTAGAGATCCGCTACCCGCCCGCGCCCGGCGAGCGCGCCGGTAACCGTCTCGGCCAGCACCGCCTCTCCGGCGGCCGTGGGCTGCAGGAATGCGCCCGGCGGAAGGGCGACGGCCACGCCGCCGAAGATGGCTCGCGGCTGGCGGCGCATGAGGACCAACTCGGCCTCGGGCCCGGCGGAGACTCGCGCCAGATCCCGGGCGTTGGCGAGATCGACCAGGGCCTCGCGGGCAGTCAGGCCGGGCGGGCGCCTGGCCTTGATCCAGAGATCGATGCCGCTGTCCGTCAATGCGACCGCCAGATCGGCCGCTTCCTTGGGGCCCAGGACGGCGAGCAGCGTTTCCCGCAAAGGCGCCAGGAGTGCGACCAGTCTCTCTTCGAGGATCAGGCAGATTTGGAGATCGACGACGCTGGCGCTGGCCGACGCATTGAATCCAAGCTCCACATATTTGCCATGCCGGGCGGCGGCGAAGACGGCGCGCCGCCGGCCGGCTGGCGGAAGCGTCCGAAGCGGCAGGATCTCGGCTTCGATGCCGCGCCGTGCCAGGGCTTGGCCGATCAGGGCCTGCTTCCAGGCGACATAGGCCTCGGCTGTCACATGCTGGAGCGCGCAGCCGCCACATGTGCCGAAATGCCGGCAAGGCGGCCGGGCGCGATCCGCTCCGTCCTCCAGGCGCTCGACGATCCGACCCAGGAGCCCGCCGTCCCGTTCTCCCACGATCGCCACCCGAAGCCGGTCGCCCGGCACCGCGAAAGGCACGAAGATCGCCTGACCTCCGCCTTGGCCCCCACCCTGGCCGGCGGCATAGCCGACCCCATCGCCCCGGCCGCCCAGAGCGGCGATTTGGACTTCCACCTCGGGCGGCTTGCCGCGGGTGGATCTCGCCGGTTTGCGCGATGGCATTTCTTCCACTTCTCTCCCTCGGTGGGATCGCTATCATAGCCCGCCATGCCCTTCCTGCGGTTCATCGCAAAATCCATCGTCGCGCTGTGCGCCATCGTGGGAGCGCTGCTGATCGCGGCTGTGTTGATCGTTGTCCTAAGCCTGCACAACTTCTCCAAGCTCGCCGCCGGCCCGCCGCCCCAGCGCATGGTCCTGACCTTCGATCTCGCCGACGGCCTGGTGGAGACCTTGCCCACGAGCCCCTTCGCCCTTGCCTCCATGGGCCGGGCCGTGACGGTGAACGACACCTTGAAGGCGCTGGCGCTTGCCGCGGCGGACGATCGGGTGAAAGTGCTGCTATTGCGCCTTGGCACGGGCTCGCTCGACCTGGCGCGTGCCGAAGAGTTGGCCGACGCGGTGACGGCGTTCCGGCGTTCCGGGAAGCCCGTCATCGCTTTCGCCGAGGATTTCGGCGAGGGCGGCGACGCCGACAGCAAATATGTGCTGGCGGCGGCGGCGAGCCAAATCCTGGTGCAGCCCTCGGGCGAGGTCAAACTCACCGGCGCGGCCTTGGAGACGCCCTTCTTCCGCGGCATCCTGGACAAGATCGGCGTCCAGGCACGCCTCGACCGGCGCGAGGAATACAAGGGAGCGGCCAACAGCTTCCTTAACGATTCCATGCCGGCACCCGAGCGCGCCAACATGCAGGCGCTGGTCGAATCCCTGACCGAGCAGATCGCCGATGCCGTCGCCAAGGGACGCCACATCGATCCGCCCCGGGCGCGAAATATCGTCGAAAACGGGCCCTACGATGCCGCTGCCGCGCAGTCGGCCAATCTGATCGACGGGACGCGGTATTGGGATCAGGTGGTGAGCGACGCCCTTGGGCTGGCCGGTTCCGGGGCGAAGACCTACGGCATGGCGAAATACATCGCCGCCATGCCGGAGCCGGCGAAAACGGCGCGACACATCGCCATCGTCTACGGCATCGGCAACATCGTGCTGGGGGACGGCGATACCAGCCCGTTGGCCCAGGATTCGGTCATAGCCTCAAGGCGCATCTCCGAAGACCTGCACAAGGCGGTCGACGATCCCAAGATCGCCGGCATCATTTTGCGGATCGACAGTCCGGGCGGATCCTACATCGCATCGGATGCGATCTGGCGCGAAGTGGCCCGGGCCCGCGACCTGCATAAGCCCTTGGTCGTTTCCATGGCCGGCGTGGCGGCCTCGGGCGGCTATTTCCTCTCGGCCCCTGCCGCGGTCATCGTCGCCGAACCGGCCACCATCACCGGCTCGATCGGCGTCTTCAGCGGCAAATTCGTCATCAAGGACCTGCTGGCCAAGCTCGGCATCACCATCGACAGCGTCAGCGTCGGCGCCAACAGCCTGGCCGACAGCGGCACCGCCGATTACACCCCGGCCCAATGGGCGCTGCTGCAGGCCGATCTGGATCGGATCTACGGCGACTTCCTGGCCAAGGTCGCGGACGGGCGCGGGCTCAGCAAGGAAGAGGTCCGTGCCGCCGCCAAGGGCCAGGTGTGGACGGGCAGTGCCGCCAAGACCCAGGGCCTGGTCGATCTCCTGGGCGGCATCCGGACGGCGACCGATGAAGTACGGCGCCTGGCCAAGATCGACCTCACGACCGAGGTCGACGTCGAGCAATATCCCTCGCGCAGCGACAAACTCGAGACGATGCTGGCCGAACTCATCGGCATGGACAACAGCACCGCCGCGACGTTCCGGCCCCTGGTCCGCATCCTTGCCGCCGCCGCATCGCTGACCGATGCCTACGACGCCGTGACCGGGCCTTCCCCCGACGAAAGCCTGCGGGCGACCGTCCCCTGATAGCTCTCAGCCCGCGTGGCGCGCGGCGATCAGATATTCGACATTGCCGTCCGCGCCGGTGATCGGGCTTTCGGTCAATCCGAGCACGCGCCAGCCCGGCCGGCTGAAAAGCCAGTCGGCGACACGCTCGCAGGCCTGCCGGCGTAGATCGGGGTCGCGGACGATCCCGCCCTTGCCCACGGCTTTTCGGCCGACCTCGAACTGAGGCTTGATCAGGGCGACAAGCTCGGCCGCGTCCGCGGCCAGGGACAAGGGCCGTTCGAGGACCGTGGCGAGGCGGATGAAGCTCGCATCGCAGACGATCAGGGAAGGAGGCTCGGGCAGCTGCTCGCGGGTCAGATTGCGCGCATTCAGGCGCTCCAGCACGACGACGCGCGGATCCTGGCGCAGCTTCCAGGCCAGCTGGCCGTGGCCCACGTCGACGGCATAGACCTTGGCGGCATGGCGGGCCAGCAGCACATCGGTGAATCCGCCGGTCGAGGCGCCGACATCGAGGCATACCCGGCCCGCGGGGTCGATGGCGAAGTGGTCGAGGGCGAAGGCGAGCTTCACGCCGCCGCGGGAAACCCACGGATGGTCCTGGCCGCGGAGTTCGAGAGCTGCGGCCTCGGCCAGAAGCTCGCCGGCCTTTTCGATTCGCCGCTCGCCGCTGAAAACCTTGCCGGCGAGGATCAGGGCCCCCGCCCGGCTGCGGCTTTCGGCCAGCCCGCGCTCCACCATCACGAGATCGGCGCGCTTTTTCACGAGCGCAGATGTCGGGCGAGACGATGGAAGCGCAAGGTCAGCAGAATGGCCGTGACGGCGAGGCCGAGGGCGAGCCCGATCCAGAACCCGATGGCGCCGTATCCGGCCCAGAATCCCAGCAGGCTGCCGGCACTGATGCCGACGAGCCAATAGCCGATGAAACAGATGACCATGGGCAGCCGGGTGTCCTTGAGGCCGCGCAAGGCGCCGCCAGCGACGGCCTGGGTGCCGTCGAAGACCTGGAACAGCGCTGCGATGGGCAACAGGGTCAAGGCGACCGCCAGCATCGGCTGGTTGCGGGGGTCCGACAGATCGACGTAAAGCCCGATGAGCAAGCGCGGAACACTCAAGAACAGGGCTGCCGCCAGCAACATCCAGATGACTCCCAGATGCAGCGCCGTATAGCCGGCCCTTCGCGCCGCGGCGGGCTGGCGCGCGCCCACCGCGCGTCCGACCTGGACAGTGGCCGCCTGGCCGACGGCGTAGGGAATCATGAAGGTGAACGAGCAAAGCCCGCCGACCACGGCATTGGCCGCCAAGGCAGCGTTGCCGAGAACCGCGATCAGCAGGGTCGTGGCCACGAACAGCCCGTTCTCGAACATGTAGGAGCCGGCGATGGGCCAGCCCAGGCGCAGGATTTCCCAGAACGCGGGATCGGGCCTGGCAAGATGCGAAAATACCCGAAAGGCACGAAATTCGCGGTCGAGCCGCAGGTAGGCCGCTACGGCGAGCAACTGCAGCCAGGCGCTGATGCAGCCGCTTAGGCCGACGCCGGGCACGCCGAGGCGTGGCATGCCGAGCCGTCCATAGACGAACAGATAGTTGCTGAGCGCCGTCACGCCGATCGAGAGAATCGCAACGACGGTGACAATGCGCGGCCGGTTGGCTGCGGTGGCGAAGTAGCGCAGCGCCGAATAGGCGAGGAACGCCGGCACGCCGGGCAGGCTCCAGAGCAGCAGCCCCTGGGCGAGCCGCACCGTGCGCGGATCGTAGCCGAGATAGGGCAGGAGCAGGATCATGCTGAGGAGAAGCACGCCGCAAGGAACCGACAGGGCCATGGCCAATCTGAGGCCCTGGCGGGCGACGATCGCCGCCTTGTTCCGGTCGCCGGCGCCTAGGGCATGGGAAGCGATGGCGGCAACGCCCGCCAGGACCCCCATGCCGATCAGCAGGGGCGTGAATTGCAGGTTGGCGCCGAGCCCTCCCGCCGCAAGCTCATCCGCACCCAGACGCCCGACCATGACGTTGTCGACGAAGATCGTGGCCATCTGGGCGAGAAAGGCCACGGCGATGGGAAGCGCCAGCGCCAGATTGGCGCCTGCTTCCCCCACCCAGGTCGTCCGGCCTCGCGGCCGGGCTGTCGCGTCGGCCGCCATGCGTGATGCAGCCTCTTGCTACGCGCGCGCTGTGGCCTGGGCGGAGTCTCGGCCGAGGGCGGAAAGAGCCGTGGCGACGATGGCCTTGGCGTCCAGGCCGGCCTCGGCATACTGGACTTCCGGCTTGTGGTGGTCGATGAAGCGGTCCGGCAACACCATGGGCCGGATCTTCAGTCCACTGTCGAGCATTCCGGTCGTTGCCAGATACTGCAGCACATGGGAGGCGAAACCGCCGACGGCACCCTCCTCGATCGTGATCAGCACCTCATGTTCGCGCGCCAGGCGGCGCACCAGGTCCTCGTCGAGGGGCTTGGCAAAGCGGGCGTCCGCGACCGTGGTCGAAAGCCCGCGCGCCGCCAGATCCTCGGCCGCCTTCAGGCATTCATGCAATCGGGTCCCATAGGACAGCAGGGCCACCGCCGTGCCTTCCCTGAGCACCCGGCCGCGGCCGATCTCGAGCGGCGTTCCCCGGGCCGGCAACTCGACCCCCACGCCATCGCCGCGCGGATAGCGCAGGGCCGAGGGCCGGTCGTCGATGGCGACCGCTGTCGCCACCATGTGGAAGAGTTCCGCCTCGTCCGCGGCCGCCATCAGCACCATCCCCGGCAGGCAGCCGAGATAGGCGATGTCGAAGGAGCCGGCGTGGGTCGCCCCATCGGCACCCACCAGCCCGGCCCGATCCATGGCGAAACGCACCGGCAGGCGCTGGATGGCCACGTCATGCACGACCTGATCGTAGGCGCGCTGCAGGAAGGTGGAATAGATCGCGCAGAAGGGCTTGAAGCCTTCGCTCGCGAGGCCTGCCGCGAAGGTCACGCCATGCTGCTCGGCGATGCCGACGTCGAAACACCGGTTGGGAAAACGCTTGGCGAAGTAATTGAGCCCGGTGCCCGACGGCATCGCGGCGGTTATGGCGACGATCTTGTCGTCATGCTCGGCCTCGGCCATGAGGGCGTCGGCAAAGACTTTGGTGTAGCTGGGCGCGTTCGAGGCCGCCTTCACCTGGGCCCCGGTGACGACGTCGAACTTGACCACGCCGTGGTACTTGTCGGCGGCTTTTTCCGCCGGCGGATAGCCATGGCCCTTGCGGGTGACCACATGGACCAGCACCGGCCCCTCGGAGGATGCGTCGCGCACGTTGCGCAACACCGGCAGCAGGTGATCGAGGTTGTGGCCGTCGATCGGACCGACGTAGAAGAACCCCATCTCCTCGAACAGGGTGCCGCCGGTCACCAGGCCGCGAGCGAACTCCTCGGCGCGTCTGGCCGCCATCTCGAAACGGCGCGGGAAATTCTTCGCCATCTCTTTGCCGAGATGACGCAACGAGCGGTACGACTTCGACGAAATCAGGCGCGACAGATAGGCGCTCATGGCGCCCACCGGCGGCGCGATCGACATGTCATTGTCGTTGAGCACGACGATGAGGCGGCTGTCCATAGACCCGGCGTTGTTCAGCGCCTCATAGGCCATGCCGGCGCTCATGGCGCCGTCGCCGATCACGGCGATGACGTGGTTCTTGCGCCCTTCCAGGTCCCGCGCCACGGCCATCCCCAGGGCCGCCGAAATGGACGTCGAGCTGTGGGCGGCCCCGAAGGGGTCGTATTCGCTCTCGTCGCGCTTGGTGAAGCCGGAGAGCCCGCCGCCCTGGCGCAGGGTGCGGATGCGGTCCCGCCGGCCGGTCAGGATTTTATGGGGATAGGCCTGATGGCCGACATCCCAGATCAGCCGATCCGCAGGTGTCTCAAAAAGGTAATGAAGCGCCACGGTGAGTTCGACCACGCCGAGGCCGGCACCCAGATGCCCTCCCGTGACCGACACGGCATCGATGGTCTCCTGGCGCAGCTCATCGGCGAGCTGGCGCAGCTGCGACTCATGCAGGCGACGAAGATCTGCCGGCACATGCACGGCATCGAGCAGGGGCGTTTTACTGTTCGCCAAGATTACTTCCTTCAAATAGCCGGGGACCGGTCCCTAGCCCGATTCCACCCGAATTGCTCAAATTCCGCTTTTTCTACAAAGAAATCAAGAGCCTGACCCGGCGATCCCGAGGTCCCTCCACCGGGCGCCCAACCGGCTTACTCGAATTTGGCCGGCTGGCTGGACAGGCTCCCATCGGTCCCGACGACGATGCGGTCGACCTTCTCCTGGGCCTCCCGCAGCTTCTTTTCGCAATGGCGCTTGAGAGCGGCACCCCGTTCATAGGCACGGATCGCCTCTTCCAGCTTCGAATCGCCCTTTTCCAGGGCCTTGACCAAGGCCTGAAGCTCGGCAAGCGCCTCTTCGAAGCTCAAATCCTCGATCGCCGCCTGCTTTTTGCCGTCCGCCATGGTCCCTCGATCCTGGAGCCCGATCGTCTCAAGCCTGCCGGGCTCGAGACGTGAAACAGTCTCTATTCCTAGCATGGAGTGCAAGTTGCAAGGCGTCAGCTTGACAGCAGCAGACCCGATCTTGCGCCAGGGAAATTATGGCACAGCCATGAGGGCCAGGACATGGGCTGCGGCGCTGGCGGCGAGTGCGTCCAGGTCATAACCCCCCTCGAGGGTCGAGACGACCCGCCCGCCCGCATGGCGATCGGCGACGGCCAGAAGCCGGTCGGTCGCCCAGACGAAATCCTCCTCCTCCAGCTCGAGATTGGCCAGCGGATCGGCCCGATGCGCGTCAAACCCGGCCGAGATCAGGAGAAAATCGGGTCGGAATCGGTCGAGGGCCGGAAGAATTCGGCTTTCCATGGCCGCCCGGAATTCTTCCGACCCGGCATAGGGCGGAAGCGGTGCGTTGCAGATGTTGCCCAGGCCCGTTTCGCTGACAGCACCCGTTCCCGGGTAAAGCGGCATCTGGTGGGTCGAGGCGTAGAAGGCTTCTGGATCGCCCTCGAACATGGCCTGGGTGCCGTTGCCGTGATGGACGTCGAAATCGACGACCGCGACGCGCCTCAGCCCGTGCACCGCCCGCGCCTGAAGCGCGCCCACCGCGACGTTGTTGAACAGGCAGAAGCCCATAGCGGTTCCGGGCTCCGCGTGATGGCCGGGCGGGCGGACGGCGCAGAAAGCGTTGGCGACCTCGCCGGCAGCGACGGCATCCACGGCCGCGCAAGCGGCCCCTGCAGCCCGAAGTGCCGCTTCACCCGACCCCGGCGAGAGCGTGGTGTCGGGATCAAGCGCGAACAGGCCCGCGGCGGGAACGGATTGGAGGATCGATTGGACGTATCTCTGCGGATGAACCCGACAAAGCTGCTCCACCGTCGCCAAGGGGGCCTCGGCCCTTTCGAGGTATTGGAAGGGCTCGGCCTCCAGTGCCGCCATGATGGCCTGAAGCCGGGCCGGGCGTTCCGGATGGCCAGGGCCCATATCGTGGCCGAGGCAGGCGGCATGGGTATAGAGGCGGGTTGTCATGGCGAGCCATTCTTGCCGGCGGCCGGCCCAAATGCCAGGCAATTGCCGCCTAGCCAGGACCGGCGGTCGAGAACTCTCCGGCCCATGCTATGCTGGATCGCTCTAACGCCAGCCAGGCGCCGGCCCTGCCTTGAGGATCCTTCATGCTGATATTCCGACAGCTCTTCGATCCCCAGTCCTCGACCTATTCCTACTTGCTGGCCGACCCGGAGACGGCCGACGCCGTGCTCATCGACCCGGTCTTCGAGCAGGTGCCGCGGGACAGCGCGCTCCTGCGCGAACTTGGCCTGAAGCTGCTGTTCACCTTGGAGAGCCATGTTCACGCCGATCACGTGACCGGCGCCTCCCTCCTGAAGCAGCGTCTCGGCAGCCGGATCGCGCTCAGCGGCGCCAGTGGCGCCGAGGGCGCTGACCGCTACCTCGCGGACCGCGAGCGCGTCGTCTTCGGTAAGCGCTATCTCGAGGTGAGGGCGACGCCAGGCCACACCAACGGCTGCGTCACCTACGTCCTGGACAACGAGAGCATGGCCTTCACCGGCGACTGCCTGCTCATCCGCGGATGCGGACGGACGGATTTCCAGCAAGGCGATCCGCGGGCCATGTACCGCTCGGTGCACACCCAGATCTTCTCGTTGCCGGAATCCTGCCTGCTCTATCCGGGCCATGATTATCGCGGGCTCTCGGTCACCAGCATGGCCGAGGAGCGGCGGTTCAACCCGCGGCTCGGCGGCCAGCTGAGCGAGGACGACTTCGTGGGCTATATGCGCAACCTGGGACTGCCGCACCCCAAGCAGATGGATATCGCCGTGCCGGCCAACTTGAAATGCGGTCGGCGGGAAGGCGCGATGCCGGCCGACGAGGCCTCCTGGGGACCGCTGACGATGACCTTCGCCGGCATCTGGGAGATCGAGTCCCATTGGGTCGAAGAACATCTGCGCGACATCCAGCTCGTCGACGTGCGCGAGCCCGACGAATACACCGGGCCGCTCGGCCACATTCCGGGCGCGAAACTGTTGCCGCTGGGAAGCCTGGCCGAAGCCGCGGCAGCGCTTGCCAAGGACAAGCCTGTGGTTGCCGTGTGCCGCGCCGGCGGGCGTTCCGCCCAGGCGACCTTGATCCTGAAGCGCCTCGGCTTCCCCCAGGTCGCGAATCTGCCCGGCGGCATGCTGCGCTGGCGGGCGCAACGCCAGGTCGTCGAAGGCGGGAGCGACTGATTTTCCCCCTATCTGGCGCGCGGTCTTGCGAGACCGTGCCAGAGCAGGACTGCCCAACCCGAGAGCAGCGCTAAGCCTCCGAAAGGCGTCACCAGGGCAAATCCCCGCCAGTTTGCGAGCGCCAGCAGGTACAGGCTGCCGCTGAACAGGATCGCGCCAGCGAGCATCAGCCATCCGGCGAGCGCCAGCCGCCGCACCGGCTGCCGTTCATAGAGAATGCCGATCCCCAGAAGCGCCAGGCCATGCCAGAGCTGATAGTCGGCACCCGTCTTCACCCAGCCCAGGGCGGCGGGGTCGAGAGTTGCCTTGAGGCCATGCGTGGCGAAGGCGCCCATCGCGACGCCCATCAGGCCGTTGAAGGCAGCGGCCGCGATGCATAGTCCGGCAGTGCGGGGAGCAGCTTTTTCCACTAGCGGGTCGATCTCCCGCGCCGAAAGGCGAGTATCTGGGCGCTCAGCACCCCCACCACGATCACAGCCGCGCCCAGAAGCTGGATCCAGGCGAAATGGCCGCCCAGCAGGACCACGACCGGGAGTGCCGCCAAGGGCAGCAGATTGCTGTACATGGAGGGAACCAGAACGCCGATCCGGCTCACGGCATAGTGCCAAAGGAAGTTCCCGAGGGCGATGGGAAACACGCCTGCGAATAGAATGATGGCCAGCGCCTCGAGGCTGAAATCGAACTTGAACCGGACGATGCCGGCCCCGTGCACGATCGGCATGAGGAGCAGCAGCCAGAGCGCCCCCGCCGCTATGGTGTAGGTCGTGATCTGCAGCTGGCTGTAGCCCTTGAGCCAGCGCTGGGCCGCGAGCGACATCCAGGTCCAGGTGACATTGGCGATCACAATCAGAATCTCGCCGCCTTCGAAGTGAGCGCCGTTCGTCGATTCGCCGCCAAGGGCCGAGATCAGGCCCCCGGCCGCGGCGAGCACCGCGCCCAGTATCATCCCCCGACCCAGAGGCTCGCGGAACAGCAGCGCGGCCGATAGTGCCGAGGTGACGGGATTGCTGGTCGAGATGATGGCCGAGGAGAATCCGCTGGAGAAGGCGACGCCGACGCTGGTCAGAAGCGAGCCCAGCGCCACGCCGATCCCGCCCATCAATGCGAGATGGCCGAGCGATCTCAGGCCTGGGATGGGAAGTCGCCGGCGCTCGAAGAACAGGCAGGGAAACAACACCAGCGTGCCCAGCAGCTGCCGTCCGGCCGTCGCCGTATAGACGTCCCAGTGGGTCAGGAGTCGCTCGAGCATGGGGAAAAAGGCGCCCCAGACCGCAATCATCACCAAGAG
>Ga0265331_10001075_pt1 | contig 21179 bp, 24 predicted proteins | sample 41923metaG_FD_202088 | JGI IMG/M metagenome (GOLD analysis project Ga0265331, IMG submission 202088) | Rhizosphere microbial communities from Carex aquatilis grown in University of Washington, Seatle, WA, United States - 4-19-23 metaG | ecosystem: Host-associated > Plants > Roots > Rhizosphere... | reverse complement strand
CGCGCTTATCCGCCCGACGCCGAGATGATTGATCTGCACGCTCGAGCCGCCCGCGCTCGATGCGCCGACGCCGCCGACCAGCACGTTGCCCTGCGCCATTGCATAAACCTGGCCGTCAGTGCCCTTGAGCGGCGTCATCACCAGGGTGCCGCCGCGCAGCGATTTCGCGTTGCCCATCGACGAGACCGTGACGTCGATGGTCTGGCCGGGTTTCGCGAAGGACGGCAATACAGCCGTGACCATCACAGCCGCGACGTTTTTCAATTGCAAACTCGTGCCGGGCGGCAGGTTGACGCCGAGCTGCGTCAGCATGCTGGTCAGACTCTGCACCGTGAACGGCGTTTGCGTCGTCTGGTCGCCGCTGCCGTCGAGACCGACCACCAGCCCGTAGCCGATCAATTGATTGGCGCGCACGCCCTGCACGGTCGCGAGATCCTTGATCCGTTCGGCGCGCGCGGGCAACGCGATCAACGTCGTGCCGGCCACCGCGGTCAGCAGGAGCCACAGCCCGGCGGACGCGAGTTTGGTGTATTTGCACATGATGGTCAGAACGGCATCACGTTCAGGAAAAAGCGCGACAGCCAGCCCATGTTCTGCGCGTTCTCGATCTGGCCGTTGCCGCGATATTCGACGCGCGCATCGGCGACCTGCACGGAGTTCACGCTGTTGGTCGACGTAATGTTGTTCGGGCTCACGACGCCGGAAAAACGGATGAACTCCGAGGCATGATTGATGCCGACCTGCTTCTCGCCGCTCACCAGCAGGTTGCCGTTGGCAAACACCTCGATTACGGTAACGGTGATGGTGCCGGTAAATACGTTGTTGCTGGCGGTTTCGCCGTCGCCGCTGAATTTGAAATCCGTCGTCGCGGCGAGGCTCGCGCCGAGGAAGCTCTTGCCCGGGAGGCCGGTCACGTTCGGCACCGACAAATTGTTGTCGCTCGACCGGTTGGTCGTGGTGTTGGACTTCTTGTCGGCGGACGTGTTCTCGATGATGTTGATCGTCAGCGTGTCGCCGACATTGCGCGCACGCCGGTCTTCAAACAGCGGAGCGTTACTGTAGCCGGCCTGGTAGATTGCGCCATTTGCGACCCTGACAGGCGCCGGGTCCGCGGGACGCACCGACATCGGCTGATGCACCGAGGTGGAAGGCGTGGTCGTAATGCAACCTGCAAGGGCCAGAACCGACGCGAAGATCATGAGTTTGTTCATTGTGCACCCGTTACATCTGTGAAAGTTTCTGCAGCATCTGGTCCGACGTCGAAATCGCCTTGGAGTTGAGTTCGTAGGCGCGCTGCGTCTGGATCATGTTGACCAGTTCCTCGACCACGTTGACATTGGACGTTTCCACGTAACCCTGGCTGAGCGTGCCCAGTCCGTTCGTTCCCGGCGTATTCGTGCTCGGCGTTCCTGACGCGGCGGTTTCGAGATAAAGGTTCTGGCCCATACTTTGCAGCCCGGCCGGATTCACGAAGTTCGCCAGGTTCAGCGAGCCGATCTGCGTCGGCGTGGCGGTACCGGCCTTGGTTGCGGAGATGACGCCGTCCTGGCCGATCGTAATCGTCAACGTATTCGCGGGAATGGTGATCGACGGTTGTATCTGAAACCCGCTGGAGTTCACCAGTTGTCCCTGGGCGCTCACCTGAAACGAACCGTCGCGCGTATACGCGGTCGTCCCGTCCGGCAGCAACACCTGGAAAAATCCCTGACCGTTGACCGCGACGTCGAGCGAATTGCCGGTCTGCTGGAGATTGCCCTGGGTAAAAATCCGTTCGGTCGCGACGGGGCGCACGCCGGTGCCGAGCTGCAAACCGGACGGCAGCTGCGTCTGCTGCGACGACTGCGCACCCGGCTGGCGCAGCGTCTGATAGAGCAGATCCTCGAATACGGCGCGCGCGCGCTTGAAGCCGTTGGTGCTGACGTTGGCCAGATTGTTCGCGGTCACGTCCATGTTGGTCTGCTGGGCGTCGAGACCGGTTTTCGAAATCCAAAGCGAGCGTATCATCGTATTTCCCTGCGTAAGTTAATTGCGTTGCTCTATGCCGGCAGCGACAGCAGTTGCGCCGCCTGCTGGGAATTGGTTTCCGCGCTTTGCAACATTTTCATCTGCATATCAAACTGGCGCGCCAGCGCAATCATGTTGATCATTCCATCCACCGGATTGACGTTGCTCGCTTCCACCGCCCCCGACACCAGCTGCACGTTGCTGTCCGCCGGCGCTGCGATCCCGTTGGCGGTCCGGAATAAACCGTCGCCGCCCCGCACCAGACTGCTGTCGGGCGGGTTGACGAGCTTGATGCGCCCCGCAACCGATGAGTTGTTCAGAAGATTGGTGTTCGGTACCGTCGATACAGTCCCGTCGTTGGCGATGGTTACCCGCGCTTCTGTCGGCACGGAAAGCGGTCCGCTGTCGCCCACCACGACGTTGCCGGCACGCGTTGTCAGAACGCCATTGGTATTGACTTGCAGGCTGCCGGCGCGCGTATAGGCTTCGCTGCCGTCAGCCGCCTGCACCGCTATCCAGCCTTTGCCCTGGATTGCGACGTCGAGGTCGCGCCCGGTGGTTTCGATGGCGCCCGGCGTGAAATCCGCGCCGGGAGTAGACCCGACGACAAATGTGCGCGTGGGCAGACCATCGCCGGTCACGGGGACCGCACGGAAGACCGTGGTTTCAGCGCGAAACCCCGCCGTGGTGATATTCGCGAGATTGTGCGCGACAGTCGCCTGCTGGGTCAGCGTGTGGTTCGCCGCCGACATGGCAACATAAATCAGCCGGTCCATGGGTCACCTCGGTTGGTCATTGTGCGGTCCGGCATTAATTCAGGTTGACCAGCGTCTGCAGAATCGCGTCCTGCGCCTTGATGGTTTGCGCGTTGGCTTGATACACGCGCTGCGCAGTGATCATGTTGACGAGCTCGGAAGTCAGGTCGACGTTCGATTGCTCGACCGCGGCCGACTGCAATGCGCCGAGGCCGCCCGAACCGGGGGCGCCGACAATCGGCAAACCGGACGCCGATGTCTGCGCCCAATTGTTGTTGCCCTGGGGCTGCAGCCCTTCGGGGTCGGCAAAGCTCGCCAGCACGATCTGGCCCAGGTTCTTGCTCTGCCCGTTCGTGTAGCTGCCGACGATGACGCCATTGCCGCTGACGTTGAATCCCGAAAGACGGCCTGATGTAGCGCCGTCCTGCGACAGCGAATTGACGGCGAATGCGGAACCGAACTGCGTGCTGCCCTTGAAATCGAGCGCGAACGACAGCGGGCTTGCCGCGCCGCCGCCGATGGTCAACGCAACCGGACTGACGGGCATCGCCGTCGTCAGCACGCCGCTGCTGTTGAAGTTCAGATTGATTGGATTGCCCGCGCCGCCGCCAAGATTCACATTGGCAACCGGGGTGCCGTCGACGGTTCCGTGCAGCGCCCATTGGCCGGCGGTCGCGGTCTTGACGAAATAAAGCGTCATGTCGTGCGAATTGCCGAGGCTGTCGTAGACGGTGCCCGAGGTCGACTCGTTGAAGCTGGTCGGGTCGGCAGGATTGAAGATTGCGGTTGCCGGCGGCGTTTCGACCGAATTGAGGTTCAGATTGGCCTTGAAACTGGTCGTGACGCTCGGCGGCAGCTGCGAAGTCGAAATCTGCAGCGGAACCGGTGTCGAGGCAATGATGTTGCCGCTCGCGTCGACCGAGTATCCCATCACCTGTTTATTGTCCGCGGTGACGATGTTGCCGGCGTTGTCCTGGTGGAACTGGCCGTTGCGCGTGTAAAAGGTGGCGCCGTTGTTTTGCACCTGGAAAAAACCGTTGCCGTTGACGGCGATGTCGAGCGGGTTGCTGGTGGTCGTGATGTTGCCTTGCGTAAACTCCTGCTGCACTGCCGCCACCTTCGTGCCGATACCGATCGGCCCCGTCCCGGCGCCGCTCAGCGAAGTAGCGTAAACATCCGCGAAAAGCGCACGCGACTCCTTGAACCCCACGGTGCTCGCGTTGGAAACGTTGTTGCCGATGACGTCGAGGCTTTGTGAAGCGGCGTCAAGTCCGCTCAGACCAGTCTGAAATGCCATGTTTTTCTCCTAGGTTTACAAAATGCTGATGATCTGCGACAGCGGCACATTGCCGAGGCCGTTGACGTTGACGCCAACATTGCCGCCGCTGAGCGTCACGCTGGATACGGTTCCTGCGACGAGCGGCGTTGCGTCGACGGCCTGCGCGCCGCTGGTTGCCTTGATCGCGAACGTATAACTGCCGGCAGCGGCCTGCGCACCGCTGTCCGTCAGCCCGTCCCACTGGAACGGCACCACACCGCCGGGCTGGGCGCCCAATTGCAGGGTCCGCACGACTGCACCCGTTGCGCTCAGTACCTGCACGGTCACGCCGCTGGCGGCCCCGCCGAGTTGAATACCCGCGGTGACCGGCGAGCCATTCATGGTCAGGCCGTTGCCGCTGGTCAGCACCTGGTGGCCGATCATCGACGCCGACTGCAATGATTGGCCGGCGGAATACGAGGTCGCCAGATTTTGCATGGTCGTATTCATCTGCTGAATGCCGTTGACCGTGCTGATCTGGGCGAGTTGCGACGTCAGTTGCGAGTTGTCCATCGGGTTCAGCGGATCCTGGTTTTGCAATTGCGTAACCAGCAGCGTGAGAAAACTGTTCTGGATGCTCGCGGCGCTCGAGCTGGCGGCGCCTAAAGCGCCAACGGCGGTGGTGGCGTTCGTAGCGTTCGAATTCTGGACGGCGGTCGTGGTCATTGGATTTTCCTTTTGTGCTATGAACCGAGCTGCAGCGTTTTCAACAACATCGTCTTCGCGGTATTCATGACCTCGACGTTGTTCTGGTAGGAGCGTGAAGCGGAAATCATGTTCACCATTTCGCCGACAACGTCGACGTTGGGCATGGTGACGTAGCCCTGAGGGTCGGCCAGCGGATTCTTGGGGTCGTAGGCCTGCTTCATCGGGGACGGGTCTTCGACCACACCCGTAACGCGCACCGTACTGCCGGCATCGCCGCCGATCGGAACGCTGCTGAAGACAACCTGCTTCGCGCGGTATGGCTTGCCGTCGGCACCGGTCGCGCTGTCTGCATTGGCAAGATTGCTTGCCACGGTGTTGAGCCGCAGCGATTGCGCGTTCATCGCGCTGCCGGCAATATCGAATACGTTGAACAACGACATGATCGCTATCCTTTAACTTTGCAAAGCCGCCAGCATCAACTTCAACTGGCTGTTTATGAACGTCAGGTTCGCCTCATAGTGAACCGCGTTCTCCGAAAATTTCGCACGCTCGACATCCATGTCGACCGTGTTACCGTCGATCGACGGTTGCACGACCGCGCGGTACTGCACGGCGCCGGCGGCGGATCCCTGCTGTCCGGGAGCGATGTGAGCTGCGGCAGTACGTGCGAGTTCCGCCGGTTGCACTCGTCCTGCGAGCGCATCCTGCAGCGTCTTGCTGAAATCAATGTCGCGGGCCTGATAACCCGGCGTATCCGCGTTGGCGATATTCGACGCCAGCAATTGCTGGCGCGTCGCGCGCAGGTTCAGCGCTTGCGCGTGAAACTGCAGGTAGTTGTCGAGTTCGGTGGCCATCGCTTTATTCCGTCGCTGGTTGGTCTTGCATGCGGCTCAAGCACCGGCGCAATCCGCCGTTATCTGGGCTCGCACGGTATGCGGTTGCGCCCTGCTTGCCGGTCTATCCATGGCCACCATCATAGGGAGGCACACCGCCCAACTATCTTTCGATTAAGCCCGCAAAACCGCCTCAATTCGCACGCTGACTGCGCCCCCTCTGCGCGCAAAATTCGCTGCATCGATCGCATCAATCACTTCCGGGAAATGCACATGAAACGATGCTTCAAGTGGTGGGCGCTATTTGCCTTGAGCGCGTGCGGCGGCTTAGCCTGCGCGCAAACCGTCGAGCGCCAGGCGCCGGCGACTATTCACAACGCAGTCGACCAATACGTTCGCGTGCAAACCGCCGGCTTGCCGGGCAAGGTGACTTACACGATAGGCGGCATAGATCCGCGCATCGTGCTGCCGGCGTGCGCCGTGCCCGAGGTGTTTCTGCCGCCGGGCGCGCGGCTGTGGGGGCTGACTTCGATCGGCGTGCGCTGCAACGGTGCCGCGCCGTGGAGCATTTACGTGACGGCCCAGATCAAGGTCGTCGGCGATTACGTCGTCACGGCGCGCCCGCTGGCGCAAGGACAAGCGCTCGCGGCAACCGATGTCGCGCTGCAAAGCGGCGATCTGACGCAATTGCCGGCCGGCATGATTACGGACCCGCAACTGATCGTCGGCAAAACTTTAACGGCGGCGCTGGCGGCCGGCCAGCCGCTGCGGCAGGATCTCCTGCGCTCACCGCTGGTGGTGCAACAAGGCCAGACCGTGAAGTTGCAATCGTCGGGCCGCGGCTTTCGGGTCACCACGGACGGCCGCTCCCTGACCAACGCCGCGGACGGCCAGATCGCCCAGGTGCGAACCACCGCCGGCCAGACGATCAGCGGCGTGGCGCGCGCCGGCGGTGTCGTCGAAATCACATTTTAATCCATATTTTTCAATCGGTTGACCCGTTCTCGGGCATCCCGGTTCCGGCGCCTCCGGCTAATTGGCTAAAGTTTCGTAATGCCGCGTCCGTAAATGCAGGTATACCGCTTTTGCGAGGAAACGCATTATGAAGATCGATAACAGTTTCAAAGGCCTGACGACCGGCGCGATCCCTGACGAAGCGGACCGCCCGGCCAAAAAGCCGGTTGCGGGTGCCTCGTCGCCGGTCGACACCAACGTGCGCATCAGCTCGCTCTCCTCGCATATGCAGGCGATCGAACAGGGTTTCGCCGAAACGCCGGTGGTCAACTCCGCGCGCGTCGAAGAGTTGAAGACGGCGATCAGCAACGGCCACTTCAAGGTCAACGCCGAAAAGGTCGCCGACCGCCTGTTGACCACCGTGCAGGACCTGCTCCGCGCGCACAAGGCCTAACGCCATGCAGTTCGACGTCGCGGCGCTCGGCCGCACATTGAATACCGAAAGCGAAGCCCTCAACGCTTTCATCACGCTGCTGCGCGAAGAGCAGCAGGCGCTGGTGCGCGGGGACCTGGAGCGCCTCGCATCGTTTGCGGAATCGAAAACAATCCATTTGTTCGAGCTAACACGGCTCGGCGAGCAACGCCTGCAGTGGTTGCGCGAGAAAGGCCTGACCGCCGACCGCACGGGCATGGACCGCCTGTTGCGCGAACATGCCGGCCGCGCTCCGCAGGCGCACGCCGCGTGGCAGCAACTGACCGAGCTGACCAAGACCGCACAACATTTGAACGAAACCAACGGCACGCTGATCCGCACGCGCCTGACCACCGCGCAGCGGGCGCTCGGTGTGCTGCTTTCCGCCGCGAATATCGCCGGCGCCTATGCCGCGGATGGCAGTACGGTCTGCTATCGCACTCCCCAGCAACTCGCCGTCGCTTAAGAGCCCATAACATAACGAAACGCGCGATGCGCTGTCACGATTTTGGCTCAGAACGCGAAGCAAGACACGCGACTTAGTCATTCTAAGCAAGTGGCTTGCGACAAAGTGGCGCCGTGACTCGTTAGCCGTAGGCCCGTTTGCGGGAACGGTGCCGTAGCCCCCGGGTTGTATCTGCGCCATTCGGCCCCCGTCTTCGCCCCAACAACAAAATCCTTTCGCCGAGAGCCGGGGGCTACAGGCCAAAACTCGTGCCAGCCCGAAGGGTTGCAGCCAGAATCGGCGGCGCACCGCAGCGTGGAACAGGGGCCCCATTCATGGGGATGCGACCGTGGAGGTGCGCGTGAATCGCGTGGAATCGGTGCGCTTCTTGTCGCGCTACGGGGTCGCATCCAAGCATGAAGCGCTTGGAACCTGCTCCGCCGTCCACGCGACGCCGCGTTGCTCGTCTTGGCAATAGAATGACTATTGCCTTCACCGGGCGCCTTGCCATCACCAATTCTGGCTGCAACGCACACGTGTTTCATTATGTTATGGGCTCTAAATCCGCAGCGCCGCCGGCACGCGGCGCAAAAATTACGGGTCGCGCAGTATGGAGTTTCCCGGCTGATCAGCGGGAGGCGCCGGCTTGCCCTGCGAGAGGCGGTTGTGACCGGCTATTCCGGATTGGAAAGAAATTTCGCGGGCGGCGGTTCCCGCCGCCCGGCCGGATTACTCGTCGGGCTTGCGCAACCGGCTGCGCAGGCGCGCGATCGCCTGGGTGTGCAACTGGCACACGCGCGACTCGCTGACACCCAGCACGTCGCCGATTTCGCGCAGATTCAATTCCTGCTCGTAATACAGGCCCATCACCTTTTTTTCGCGGTCGGGGAGTTCGTCGATCGCCGCGATCAGCGTGCGCCGTTGATCTTCATCCAGCAGCGATTGCAGGGGATCGGGCCGTTCGTCCGAATAGTAGTGGTCGATATAGCTTTCCTCGCCGTGGCCCTGCAAGTCTTCGCTCGACACGAGCTGGTAGCCGCGCGCGTCCTGCAGCAGCTGCTGATAATCCGCGAGCGACACGCCGAGCGCCGTGGCAAGTTCGGGCTCGGTCGGCGGGCGGCCGTTACGCTGCTCGAGCTTGCTGATCATGACCTCCACCTGGCGCAGGCTTTTGCGCAAGCCGCGCGGCAGCCAGTCGGACTGGCGCAGGCCGTCGAGCATCGCGCCGCGTATGCGCTGCACGGCGTAGGTTTCAAACTGGGCGCCGTACGTGTCCTTGAAGCGCTTGGCCGCATCGAGCAGGCCCAGCATGCCCGACTGGATCACGTCGTCGATTTCCACGCTGGGTGGCAACGACGCCATCATGTAATAGGCGAGGCGTTTTACGAGCGGCGCGAATTGCACCACGCATTGCTCGACATTGTTGCTCTGGATGGCTTGGGTCATATCAGACTCCGGCATTGGCATTGGCAAAAATGAAGCGGCTGCCCGCAAGCATCCGCTGCATCAAACTGTCGAACCCGTCGCGCCGCTGGCCGTGACGCGGCCAGCCGGCGATCGAGTCGGCGATACGGGTGAAACCGCGCGCCGACGGCGCGGCGGGGCTGGCCTCCACAACGGCCTGGAAACCGCGCGCGGCCTGCGCGAGGCTCTCGTCCCGCGGCACGCTGCCCAGATATTCAAGCGGCGTCGCGAGATAGCCGTGAGCGGCGTTCGTGAGGTTGGCGGCGACCACGCGCGCGTTGGATTCGCTGGCGACGCGGTTGAGCAGCATGTAGAAGCGGCGCCCGCTCTGGCAATCGCGCATGCGCTTGAGCAGCGCGTAGGACGCCGTGATCGCGTCGGTCGCGGCCGAGGACACGATGATCGTGTCCTGCACCGCGCGGCTGAAGAGTCCGGGCGCGCCGGCGCTTCCGCACGGCGTGTCGATGAGGGCCAGATCGTAGCGCCCGTCCAGGCGGCCGAAACTGTCGATCAACTGCTCCTGCTCCTGCGGACGCAACGACGATAGCGCGCGCGCGCCGCTCGCCGCGGGCAGGATCGACACGCCGGCGGGCCCTTCGATGAGCGCGTCCTCGAGCGTGCACGTGCGGCGCATCACGTGGTTGAGATCGAAGCGCGGGCGCACGCCGAGCAATCCGCTGACGTTGCCCGGACCGTAATTTTCGTCGATCACCAGCACGCGATGGCCGCGCGCCGCGAAAGCCGCCGCCACGTTGATCACGACGCTGGTCTTGCCGACGCCGGGGCTGCCGGCGATGACCGTCGTCACGCGCAGGTGCTCGCGCTCGAGCAACCGCCGCAAACCCTCGGCCTGGTCGCGATGGAAATCAGCCATGCGCGGCTCCCATGACCAAAGGAAACTCGTCCGGCCGCAGGTTATGCGTGGCGCCGTCCTTGATCGGCTGCAGCGCGCGATGCAGGAGATAAGTGCGGTTGGGCAGATGCAGGTCTTCGGGCACGCGCTGGCCGTTGGTCACGTAGTGCACGACGAGCCGGTGGCGGATCGCGCAGTCGAGCGCAGTCGCCACACTCGCCGATTCGTCGACCTTGGTGATCACGCAGCCGTGGATGCCGCCTTTCGCATACGCGCCGACCACTTCATCGAGCGTCGCCGCGTTGGCGGTCGAATTGAGCAGCAGCAACCGCTTGACCGGCGCGCCGCAGCCCGTCAGCAGGGCGGCCTGTTCCGCGACCTGCTGGTCGCGCTGGCTCATGCCGATCGTATCGATCAGGATCGTTTTCTTGTCGCGCAATTCGGACAGCGTGACCTTCAGGTCCTGCATGTCCTTGATCGCGTGCACCGGCGTATTCAGGATTTTGCCGTAGACGCGCAGTTGATCGTGCGCCGCGATGCGATAGCTGTCGGTCGTCAGCAAGGCCAGGCTCGCTGCACCGCGCCGCACGACGCAGCGCGCCGCAAGCTTCGCGATCGTCGTCGTTTTGCCGACGCCGGTCGGGCCGACCAGCGCATATACGCCGCCCTGCTCGGTCAATGTTTCGAATTCCGCAAGCGGCAACCGTCGCTCGATCTCGCCGCTCACCGCTTTGTGCGCGTCCACGCCGGTCGCGGCTTCGGCGACCACTGCGATCAGTTCGCGCGCGAGCGCCGGCGAAAAGCCGGCGTCGAGCAGCCGCTGCATCATCGCCGAGCGCGCCGGTGCGCGATGTTTCATGTTCGACCACGCCATGTCCGCCAGCTCGCGCTGCATCATCGCTTTCATCGCGCCCATTTCGCGCATGAGCTGCGCAACCACGCCGTCGTGGTTGACGTTGTTGGCCGGAGGCGCGGGCGCGACGGCGCGCGGCGCGCCCGTGAGATCGCTCGCGGCGAGCGCGGTGACTTCGATGCCCTGACCGAACGGCCGGTTGGAAACGATCAACGCGTCATCGCCGAGCGCCTGCTTCACTTTCTGCAGGACTTCACGCGACGTGGCGCCGACAAATTTTTGCGGTGTCATTTATTTGCTCCCGACGACGGATGTGACTTTGATCGAACGCGCATCCGGCACTTCCGAATGGGCGAGCACTTTCAGATGGGGAATCGCGCGGCGCAGGAAGCGCGACAGCAACACGCGCAGCGCGGGCGGCGACAGCAACACGGCGGGCAGGCCGAGGTGCTCCTGCTGGCGCGCGGCCGTTTGGGCGCCGCGCAGCAGCGTATCGGCCAGCTCAGGCTCGATGACCGGGCTGCCGGCCGCGCCCTGCAGCGTCTGCAGCAGCAGCCGCTCGAGCGCCGGGTCGAGCGCGATGACCTGCAATTCGGCCTTGCCCGGAAATATCTGCTGCACGATTGCGCGCCCGAGCGCGACGCGCACGAGTGCGGTGAGTTCGCCGGCGTCCTGGGTGCGCGCGGCGTTCGCCGCGAGCACTTCGATGATCGTGCGCATGTCGCGGATATGCACGCCCTCTTCGAGCAGGTTTTGCAGCACCTGCTGCAGGGTCGCCATCGGCAGCAGCTTGGGCACTACGTCTTCGACGAGCTTGGGCGTTTCGCGCGACAAATGATCGAGCAGTTGCTGCAACTCCTGACGGCCGAGCAGGTCGGCGGCATGCGCGTGTATCAGCTGGCTCAAATGCGTGGCGACGACCGTGCCGGCGTCGACCACGGTATAGCCCGCCTGGTGGGCGGAATCGCGCAAGCCTGCGTCCACCCAGATCGCCGGCAACCCGAACGCCGGATCGACGGTCGCGGCGCCCGGCAGCTGCGCGGTGACGCGGCCCGGATTGATCGCGAGCAACATGCCGGCGTGCGATTCGTGCTGACCGATCTCCACGCCCTTTAACGTGATGCGGTAACCGTTCGGCCGCAGTTCCAGGTTGTCGCGGATGTGGATCGCGGGCGGCAGAAATCCAATCTCCTGCGCAAACTTGCGCCGGATCGCCTTGATCCGCTTCAAGAGTTCGCCATCCTGGCCTTTGTCGACGAGCGGTATCAGGCGGTAGCCGACTTCGAGGCCCAGGGTGTCGACCGGCGTGACGTCGCTCCAGCTCACGTCGTGCGTTTCCAGCGCCGGCTGCACAGCCGGAGCCGCAGCGGCCAGTGCCTGCACGTTGTTGCGCTGGCGAATGAGGTATGCGACGCCGCCGAATGCTGTTCCCAGCAGCAAAAACGCGAAGTGCGGCATGCCGGGCACCATGCCCATAATGGCAACGATGCCGCCGGTCAAGGCCAGCGCCTGCGGCTTGGCGAACATCTGCGTGATGAGTTGCTGGCCGGTATCCTGGTCGGTACTGACCCGGCTCACGACGAGGCCGGCCGCGGTGGAAATGATCAGCGCGGGAATCTGCGCGACCAGCCCGTCGCCGATGGTGAGCAGGGTGTAAACCTTGGCGGCGCTGGCGATATCCATGTCGTGCTGGAGCACGCCGACCACGAGGCCCCCGAATACGTTGATGAACAGAATGATGATGCCGGCCACCGCATCGCCGCGCACGAACTTGCTGGCACCGTCCATCGAACCGAAGAAATCCGCCTCCTGCGCGATCAACGCCCGGCGTTTGCGCGCGTCGTCTTCGCCGATCAGGCCGGCATTGAGGTCCGCGTCGATCGCCATCTGCTTGCCCGGCATCGCATCGAGCGTGAAGCGCGCGCCGACTTCCGCGATGCGCCCCGCGCCTTTGGTGATGACGACGAAGTTGATGACGACCATGATGACGAACACCACCAGACCGACGGCGTAGTTGTCGCCGACCAGGAAATGGCCGAACGATTCGATGACCTTGCCGGCGGCGGCGGGCCCGGTGTGGCCTTCGAGCAACACCACGCGGGTCGATGCGATGTTGAGCGACAGGCGCAAGAGTGTCGTGACCAGCAGTACCGTCGGGAACACCGCGAAATCGAGCGGCTTCACCGTGTACATGCCGACCAGCAGCACCATGATCGAGAACGCGATGTTGAACGTGAAGAACATGTCGAGCATGAACGGCGGCAGCGGCAATACCATCATCGCCAGCAGCATCACGATGAGCGTCGGCCCGGCGAGCCCGCGCAGCAGTTCCGCGGACGACGGCCGCGTCAGGTTCAATGCGCCTATCATTGCGCAGCCCCCTGCGGATCAAGCCCGGCGGGCACGGCGATCGGCCGCAGCGGCTGCAGCGCGACGTCGCCGAATTCGCGGTGGCGGCGCAACTGGAACACGTAAGCGAGAATTTCCGCGACCGCCGTGTACAGGGTCTCCGGAATCTCCGCGCCGATCTCGGTGTTGTGGTAAATCGCGCGGGCGAGCGCGGGCGACTCGAGCACCGGCACATGATGTTCTTCGCCCAGTTCGCGAATGCGGGCAGCCACCAGGTCGGCGCCTTTTGCAACAACGCGCGGTGCGCGCATCGTGCGGTCTTCATAACTCAGGGCCACCGCATAGTGCGTCGGATTGGTCACGATCACGCTCGCCTTCGGCACTTCCGCCATCATGCGCCGGCGTGCCATCGCGCGCTGCTGATTGCGGATGGCCGCCTTGATCTGCGGATCGCCTTCGGATTCCTTGTGCTCCTGGCGCAATTCCTGGCGCGACATCTTCAGATCGTCGGCGTGCCGCCACAACTGGAACGGCACGTCGATGGCCGCGACGACGGCAAGCGCCCCGGCGATCAGCAAAAAACTCATGCCGGCAATGCGCGCGGTCTGGGCAATCGCGGCTTCCGGCGTCAGCAGCACGAGTTGCTGCAACGGTTCGCGGTAGTGCCACATGACAGCCGCGGCAACCACGGTAATGAGCGCCGATTTGAGCAGCGCCTTGACGAGTTCGGCACCGCCGCGCCACGACAGCAGGCGTCCGAACCCGGCCACCGGGTCGAGGCGCTGCAAGTCGAAACGCAATGCGCCCACGCTGAAATTCCATCCGCTCAGAAGTTGCGGCGCGCCGAGCGCCATCAGCAGCAATACAGCGAAAAACGGCGCCAGCGCGAGAAAGCCGCTCGCGGCAAGTTCGTAAAGTCGCGTCGTCATTTGCGCGGGGTCCGACGCCACGACCGCGTCGAGCTGCAACCCGTGGCGCAGTAACTGGCGCAGTTGACCGAAGAGATTTCCGCCCAGCCACCACAACCCGCCGCCGCCCGCCATCAGCATGGCGAAGGTCGTCAGCTCCTGCGAGCGTGCAAGATGCCCTTCCTCGCGCGCCTGTTCGAGGCGCCGCGGCGAAGCGGATTCTGTGCGTTCGGTGTCGTTATCGTCAGCCATGGCAAGTCTGGTTTATTGACGATAAGTATCTGCGGTAAGAGGGGTCGATGATGTCGCGAGTAAGCAGGCATAAGGCCTGTTATTCGCGCGATTACGTCGAGGCGGCGGCGAGAATCGCCCGGCATCCCGCGATCGCAAAGTACGGGACACAGCGCCCCGCAAGATTGCTTATGCGAGCGCGGGCCCGCCGTGGTGCGCTGCCGCTTCGTCGGCGGTCAACCGCTCCAGCGGCGGCACGCCGTACCAATCCCATTCCGCCGCGGCCTGGTCGGCAATCCTGGCGATCCGCGCGCTCACTTCATCCGGGGACAGCGAGAGCAGCTCGGCGATATGCTCATAGTCGTGCGGCAGCGCGAGATTGTCCCAGCCGAGCGCGGAGTGGCGCGCGACCGCGGCGGCCAGCGCCACGTTTTGCACGCGCGGATTGTGCGTGCGCGTTTCGTCCATCAGCACGTGCAGGAGATCCGGCAACTGCCACGCCCGGACAAGTTCGAGCTGCAGATCGAGCAATCGGAAACCCAAGACCGCGCGTTGCGCGTCCTCGCTGCGCAACGCGCTGTCGCGCTGCTGGCGATCGGCGATTTCGAGCGCCAGCACGGGCGCGAAGCACCACAACATCAGTTCGGCGATGTCGTGCAACAGTGCGGCGATCATCACTTCTTCAGGATCGACATCGTGGCGCAATTGGGCCCAGTCCTGCGCGTAGAGCGCCGCATGGCGCGCGCGGCTCATCACGTGCTGCACGCCGCTCAATGCGGCGGTATCCTCGGCCAGCCGGTCTTCGATCGAAGTCTGCTCGACGAAATGCGTGAAGAAAGGCCCGGTCCCCAGCATCATCAGCGCATGCGCGATCGTCGTGATTTCGGTGCTGCGTTGCTTGCGGTTTTTCTGCAGATATTGCAGCACCTTCACCGTCATGATCGGATCGTGCAGCACGACTTGCGCAATGCGCTTCGGCGTTGCGCCGTCCTCATCGCCGCGCAAGCGCTCGATCTCGGCCGCGGTGCGGGCAAGCACCGGCAGCTTGACTTCGCCGAGCGTGTCCACCCAGTGCTGCAGCAATGTCGAAATCGCCATGGCTCTACATCCGCCACACGTGCAGCGTCGAACGCATGCGATCGCCGGCCGGCAGGCTGTAAAGCGGCACCGCCCCGGGAATGGCAAACGTGTTGCTCACGAAGAGACTGCCCGGCCGCATTTCGCGCCGTGCTTTATGCCACAGGCGCGCCATCGGCGCCGGCGACAGGTACGCATACACGACGTCGTAACGGGAAAAATCGGCGCGCCAGAAATCGCCCCAGGTCACGCGCGCGGCCCGGCGTCCGCGCAGGCGCAAGCGGCTCAATGCGTACGACAGCGGTGCGATTTCGATTCCATCGTAACGACCATCCGGTCGCCGCTCTTCCAGCCCGGCGAGCAGGGAACCCGTGCCGCAGCCGAGATCGAGAAAGCGGAATTCAGCGCGGTGCGGCAAAAGTCCCGCCAACAGCACGGTCACCCGCGAGCTCGACAGGAACAACGGCACGCGGTGGCGCCATGCGCCGGCATTGACCGCAAACAGAACGATAAATGCCGCCAGATAGACCGGCGCCGGGATCTGCCACCCCAGCAACGCATATGCGACTGGCGCGAACAGCAGATTGATCAGCAGCCACCAAACGGGCAATCCGGCAAGCGCGCCGAGCACGGCCGCACCTGCGCCTTCCAGTCCGCACCATGCGACAAGCGGCATGAGCCCGGGCGCACGCAGGGCCAGCATGAACGCGGCAGCCGCACTCGCGATGTGGATGACTGCCGCGACTGCCCAGACGGGCCGCGTGCCGGCTGGTGCGGTAAATTCAGCGGCCGGCAGCATCGAGCGTTTCCTTCGATACATCGTCGCCGGCGGCGACTGCGAGCCCGCCGCTCAGTTTGTTGAGCGATTCTTCGGCCTGTTTCGAGAGCACGATGATCGCAATCCGCCGGTTGGCGGGATTGTGCGGGTCGTTCGCGTCGAACGGGACCGCGGAGGCCATGCCGACCACGCGTTTGATCTTGCCGTCGGCGATGCCGCCGGAAACCAGCGTGCGCCGCGAGGCGTTCGCGCGGTCGGCGGACAATTCCCAATTGCTGTAGCCGCGATCGCCGGCCGCGTACGGCTTCGCGTCGGTGTGTCCAGTCAGGCTCAACCGGTTCTCGACCTCGTTCAGCGGCGTGCACAACGCGAGCAGGATGTCGCGCGCGTACGGCTTTAACTGCGCGCTGCCCAGATCGAACATCGGGCGGTTTTGCTCGTCGACGATCTGGATGCGCAGCCCTTCGCTGGTGATGTCGATCAGCAGCTGGTTGCGGTACTGGCGCAACAGCGCGCTGGCGTCGATCACCTCGTCGAGCCGCGCCTTGAGCGCCTTCAGCTTGCCGGCCTCCTGCTTCGCGACTTCAGCCTGCGCTTCGCGCGGGCTGATCCGCCGTTTCTGCTCCGGCATTTCGCCGCGCCGCATTTGCATGTCGTCGGTGCGCGTGATGTCGCGCCCGCCGGCGCTGATCGCGCTCGTGCGGTCGCCGGCGCCGTTGCCGCCCATCAGCGAAATCTTGAGCGGCGTCTGGAAATAATCCGCGATGCCCTGCAGCTCGCCCTTGGTGGTCGAGCCGAGCAGCCACATCAGCAGAAAAAACGCCATCATCGCCGTGACGAAGTCCGCGTACGCGATTTTCCACGCGCCGCCGTGATGGCCCGCGGAGTTCTTCTTGATGCGCTTGATGACTATTGGGCGCTGGGAGTCGTCGGCCATGGCTGATTTATCCGCCGCTCGCGGGCGGCGGTCTCATGATCATTTCTTCTGCTTGACGTGCTGTTCGAGTTCGAGGAACGACGGGCGCTCCGTCGAATACAAAACCTTGCGGCCGAACTCGACGGCCAGCGCCGGCGAATAGCCGTTCAGGCTCGCGAGCAAGGTCACCTTGACGCACTCGAACATCTTGGTCGATTCGTCGAGCTTCTGTTCCAGCAGGCTCGCGAGCGGGCCGACGAACCCGTAGGCGAGCAATATGCCCAGGAAGGTGCCGACCAGCGCGTGCGCGATCAGCATGCCGAGTTCCGACGGCGGTATCCCGACCGATTCCATCGTGTGCACGACGCCCATCACCGCGGCGACGATGCCGAAGGCGGGCATCGCATCGCCGAGTTTGGCGACGCTGTGAATCGGCATTTCACCTTCGTGGTGATGGGTTCCGATTTCGTTGTCCATCAGGTTTTCTATTTCGAACGCGTTCAGGTTGCCGCCCACCATCAGGCGCAGATAGTCGGTCATGAATTCGAGTACGTGATGGTCGGCCAGCACGCGCGGATAGCGCGCGAACAACGGGCTCTGCGCGGGATTCTCGACGTCGTTCTCGATCGTCATCAGGCCTTCCTTGCGCACCTTGGCAAGGATGTCGTAGAGCAACGCCATAAGGTCCATGTAGACCGCCTTGCTGTACTTCGAGCCCTTGAGCACGGAGGGCAGCAGCTTCAGCGTCGCCTTGATCGCCTTGCCGGTGTTGCCGACGAAAAACGCGCCGGCCGCGGCGCCTCCTATCATCAGGAGTTCGACCGGTTGGAACAATGCCCCCATGTGCCCGCCCGACAGCGCAAAGCCGCCGAACACCGAGCCCATGACGATCAGATAGCCGACGATAACCAGCACTTACTGCCTCCGGATCAATTGCGGGTCGCGCGCGGACTGTTGGCGATCGCCATAACAGCCCGCAATCAGCGCGATGACAAACTCAGGTTAGCATCGCGCCCGCTGCGATCATTGCCGGAATAGCGTGGAAAAAGCCCCGTTGTTTGACGGGGCGGGATGCTAGGCGGTCTGGCGCGCGCGCGCGTGGCGGGCGGCGGGTGCCGCGGCGTGCGCCGCGTGAGGCGATACCGCCGCTTGCCGCTGCGCGAGCTCGGCGGCGGCTTTGCGCGTCTTGCCGGCGCGCGACGGCACGTGGCACATGCCGCATACGTAATTCTTCTTCAAGTCCATCGCATGCATGATGAAATGGCCGCCGCATTCCGTGCACGGCACGGTGGTCAGCATTTTCGCTTCGCAGAAGCGCACCAGGCTCCAGGCGCGCGTGATGCTCAACACGCACTCGAGACCGTTCACTTCGACGTGCTCGAGATACAGGCGGTACGCCTTGATGACCGCCTCGATACCCTTGAGGCCGGCGTGCTGCCCGAGGTAGCGGTAGATGTCGATGAATAGCGAGGCGTGAATGTTCGGCTGCCAGCTGATGAACCAGTCGGTCGAGAACGGCAGCATGCCCTTGGGCGGCGATTCGCCCTTGACCTCTTTGTAGAGCTTCAAGAGCCGCTCGCGGCTCATATTGGTTTCGGTTTCCAGCACCTGCAGCCGCGCGCCCAGTTGCACGAGTTCGACCGCCATGTTGATCTGCTTTGCTTCGGTGACGACACTCTTGTTGCGCATGGATGCTTGCTCCCGTGATCTGGCTGGCTTGAACGAACGATAGAGCGAACGATTACGCGAGTCCCGCGGCGGCCTGTCCCGCCATCAACACCGCGGCGTGCGACTGGCCCATCGGCTTGGTCGTGCCGTGGTCGGTCAACAGGCCAAGCAGCAGGCGGTCGTCGACGCGGAAACGGCACAGCAGCATGTTGGACGCCGCCATTTTAAGAATCTGGCCCGGCGACAGTTGCTCGAGTATGTCCGCGACGTCCTGGCTGATGCCCAGCCGGAAAATGCCGCTCGCCTTGTCCAGGCGGATCATCTGCTGCGCGAGCAACAAGTAAGCGAGATTGGTTTCACGGATTTCACCCAGCATCTGTTCGTTGCTCATCGCGGCGTCTCCTGGTTGACGATTGAATTGAGATACTACGGAACGGAGTATGAACACGTCGCCGCGCTAACTTAAGAGGCCGATTTCTAATAAATGGCCTGCGCGTTTCGCAGCGTTGCGTGTAAGAAACATTCCTACAAACCGTAGGCGTACGCGCGCATGAAAAGGTCCGGCAATCCGTTAATTGCGCGACGTAAGGCGCGAACAGCGTTGGTTTTATCGCGGTTCTCGCGCCCCGGGGACGGGTCGGGCCGGCGTATTCTGCCTGTGGTCCCCAACGCACGTGAACGGCGGCAGTCCTATGGCGGTAATCGCGGTATTCAATCAGAAAGGCGGCGTGGGCAAAACCACGACCGCGCTCAACCTCGCTGCCGGGCTCGCGCTCCTGAAGACCGATCCGCTCGCGATCGATCTCGACCCGCAAGGACACCTGACGATGGCATGCGGTGTGAAAGCGGTCGCGGCCGAGCACAGCGTCTATGCTTTTTTCGAAAAGAGCATACCGCTCGAGCAGCTGGTCCGCCCGGTACCGGCAGGCGGCCGGCTGATCGCCTCCGCGCTGGACTTAAGCAAGGTCGACGCATTGCGCGGCGCGGATGCGCAGATTGCCGTGCGTCTGCGGGATGGACTCAACAGCGCGTTCGGCCCCGGTGGCGCGCCGGTCATCATCGACTGCTGCCCGATGTTGAGCGTGCTGACTCTCAATGCGCTGATCGCGGCCGATCGCGTGTTGATACCGGTATCCGCCGATTATCTTTCGCTGCAGGGCGTTGCGCGCCTCGACCGCGCGCTCACCGTTCTGGAGGGAAAATTCGCACGCCGCATCGAGCGGCGGATCGTCGTCACAAGGTTCGATGCGCGGCGCAAACTGTCATTCAACATCTACGATGAACTCAAGAGCCGCTATGGCGCGGCGCTGTGCGCCACGCGCATCGTCGAAAACGTCAATCTCGCCGAGAGCCCGATGCACGGCAAGGATATTTACGCCTTCGCGCCTGCTAGTCCCGGCGCGCGCGATTACCGTGCCTTGATCCAGGAATTGGGGTCTGCGGGGTTTTTTAACTGAGAGTCCGTAACGCCAACAGAACCTAGCGCGGAACGCAGAACTCGGGGAACGGCGATGGTACCCGCAACGGGCGTTGCGCCAGCGCGGAAACATTCATGCGTTCGGCCCCGTTTTCCGTGATCAGCATCACCTGGCCGCCGCTCAATCCGCCGACTTTGAGCGCGGGCAGATGCAGCGACAGTTCACGCACCGGTGCCGGTGCCGGCACCGGCAGCACGGTCGTTGCGAGCGTAGCGACAACCGCGGGTTTGAATTCGTCGTCGGCGCGCGACAACATGGACCACGCGAGCCCGCCGATCAGATATACCAGTATCGCGCCGGCTCTCAGCCAACGCGGATTCTTGATTTTCATAGTCATCACCGTCATCGATTCCCGCGGACGCAGCTTTGCAAGCCGCGCGCCACGCAAAAAAAATTGACGCCGGCTCTTCAATTCAGTGCGAACGGCCGGCCCTGCCTACCATATCGGCGGCGCCGCGGCAAAACTTGAATCGGGGTGACGGGCAAATTCCGGTGCGGCGAGCGTCGGAGGCTCAAGCTTTGGCTGCCGCACCCGTAAATTCCGGTATCCGCTTTTTACCCGATCCCAGCGTATGCGCCGCACACCGCCAGTCGAAGAAATGGTTTTGCCGCCGGGCCGCTATTTCATCGGCGGCGGATGCTGCCGGATGCGCACGACATTGGGCACCGGCGTCGTCATCACGTTGTGGGACCGGGCGACGCGCAGCGGCGCGATGGCGCATTTTCAATCGACGCCCAACGGCGGCGCGATTCCGCTTGAACTGAACGGACAAACCGGTCCGGATGGACTGCGGCTCGTGATGGAAAGCCTGCAATGGTCGCAAATCGACCCTGCAAGTTGCATCGCGCGTATCTGCGGCGGCGGCATCGTCGCATCGCGCACCGACCGCGTGCCCTCGCTCAATTCGGGCCAGGCCGCCGGCGAATTCGCACGGCGCATGCTGCGCGCGTGCGGATTGGCTATCGTCTCGGAGAGCTTTTACGCCGTGGGCCGCCACCAGATCGTGTTCGATGTCGAGACCGGCCGCGTGCACGCGCGCCGCATCAAACCTGTGGTTGTCGCGCTCGATGTAAGGCCGCAACCCGCATCATCGCACCCTGTGCGGCGCATCCGCCCAAAGGCCGGCGTCCTGCAACGGGCTTGAACCACTTCTGCGCGAACGTATTTACCGCGG
>Ga0265331_10001072_pt1 | contig 21259 bp, 16 predicted proteins | sample 41923metaG_FD_202088 | JGI IMG/M metagenome (GOLD analysis project Ga0265331, IMG submission 202088) | Rhizosphere microbial communities from Carex aquatilis grown in University of Washington, Seatle, WA, United States - 4-19-23 metaG | ecosystem: Host-associated > Plants > Roots > Rhizosphere... | reverse complement strand
ACTGTCCCAATGTTGAAATTGAGACGAGCCCTAAGGGCCTGCGAATACAGGTGTTGGATACGAAAAGGAGCAAAATCGATTTGAATTCACGGCTACTCTATTCCCGGTCGGAAGCAGCGAAGGGAGTGGTGCATGAACAGTGGCCGAACGATGTTTGCTCAGGTGATGGATTTTCTTCCCTTGGCCGAATTCCGTCGCTGCGTGGAACGCTACGGCGGCGATTACAAGGTGCAGAGCTTTTCCTGCTGGGACCAGTTTTTGTGTTTGGCGTTCGCGCAACTGACCGGGCGCGAAAGCCTGCGCGACATCGAAGCCTGTTTGCGCTCGCAGCGGGCGAAACTGTATCACCTGGGCTTTCGCGGACGCATCTCGCGCAACACCCTGGCGCACGCCAACCAAACGCGCCCCTGGCGCATCTTTGCCGATTTCGCGCGAGGGCTGATCGCTCAGGCGCGCCAGATGTATCGCGACGAACCGTTCGCGGTGGAGTTGGACCAAACCGTTTATGCGCTGGATTCCACCACCATCGATTTGTGTTTGTCGCTGTTTCCCTGGGCGCAGTTCCGCCGCCGGAAAAGCGCGGTCCAAGTCCATACGCTGCTGGATCTGCGCGGCAGCATTCCGACCAACGTTTATGTGACCAGCGGCGCGGTACACGATGTCCGTATTCTCGATCGACTGCTGCCCGAAGCGGGAGCGTTTTATCTGCTCGACCGCGGCTATTTGGATTTCGCGCGGCTCTACGTGCTCAAACAGAGCAGCGCTTTTTTCATCACCCGCGCCAAGCACAACACCCAATTCTGGCGGCGCCACTGGCGGCCGGTGCGCCGCTCCAGCGGAGTGCGATCCGATCAGACCATTCAACTCACTGGACCCAAGACCGCGCAGTTGTATCCCGACCCGCTGCGGCGCATCCATTACTTCGACGCCGAAAAAGATCTGCGCCTGATTTTTCTGACCAACAACTTCCTGCTCCCCGCGCTTACCATTGCCGATTTGTATCGCGCTCGCTGGAACGTGGAGTTGTTCTTTCGTTGGATCAAGCAGCATCTTCATATCCGGTCGTTCTTCGGCACTTCGGAAAACGCGGTCAAGACGCAAATCTGGGTGGCCATCACCGTGTATGTACTGGTGGCCATCATCAAAAAACAATCCCAACTGGACTTGAGTCTCTACAAAATCCTACAGATCTTAAGCATCACACTTTTCGAGAAAACCCCGCTTTTATCAGGGTTTTCTCAGGTTGCCGACAACTTCCAGGACGCCGATCCTCGTACGCAATTGAATCTGTTCCACTTATAATGGGACAGTATTGAATCAAAATCTGAAAATGTGCCACCTGATTTAATTTTTCAAGTTCACATCCATCTTAAAAACCAAAAAGTGCCAGGAACGCATTGACGCGCTACTCGAAACCACGGATGGACGGCTCGTCGTGCAAGCAACGGCTCCCTTGGTTTGCTTTTACGATTTTTCTGCTACCTATTTTAGGTGGAGATACGAGTGCGGATTAAACCTGGCAATCTCAGTTTGGCCGATTTAGAGATCGACATGCGCGAAGTTGTAGCCGTCCTGGCGGGTAAAAGTAAAACAAATCTGGCGTAAGCCAAGGCGCTTTTAACAATAAGGTTAGGTTGAAACGATCTGGGTGGGCGAGATCACGAATGGCCGATTGTCTAAAAATCAAAAATCTTGCATTTACAGACATATGAAGCATAGAATGCCTTCGCAGAATCTAAGTTAAGGAATCCGTTTCATTGACGGTGGGTCCAACTGTAGCGGATCAATCCCCCGATCCGAGTTGGATCACTACTCATTTATTTCAGTTCTTGGACTCCTATCGAATAGGTTAGACAAGCTATCGCTTGAAGGTATTTTATGAGCCCCATGAAAACCCACCAAAGCCGCTCCGCCGGACCAGTATGCGTCAATACCCTAATTTTGGTTTGCATAATGTTGGGTTTTATAACTCCTGCCGTGGGACAAGGCTTGGGAGTGCTGGGATTTACAAGCAGGAATAACACTACATTTACGGTCGGATTGCCGAGCTCATTCATAGTGATTGCGAATGGGCTACCTGTACCGACTGTGTCGGAAACAGGCGCTCTACCTCAGGGCGTCACCTTCAACCCGACGAGTGGAGTCATTTCCGGTACGCCCACCGCAGGCACGCCGGGAAACTACCCCATCATTTTCACAGCTCATAATGGCTTCAGCCCCGATGCCACACAGAATTTCACTCTTACCGTTCAGCCGCCGCCCCCGCCCTTGACCGGATATTCCCATAGTAGCGCCATCACCATTGACCACACCAAGGTTCCCAACACGGACCAGTCCAATTTTCCGGTTCTGGTTTCCGGGACCTATTCCTACCTAGCTACGACTAACAATGGGGGGGGCGTCACCAATCAAAATGGTTACGACATAGCCTTTGCCTCTGATGCAGCGGGAAACAATCCTCTCTTTTTTGAGCAGGAAACCTACAATTCTGGGAGCGGAACAATAAAATATTGGGTCAGGCTACCCACCGTGTCGCATACCACCGACACGGTGTTCTACATCTTCTACGGCAATTCGGGGGTCAGCACCGATCAATCCAGCAAGTCCGCTGTGTGGGATAGCAATTATATAGGTGTCTGGCATATGGAAGACAACGCTGCCTCCGCTGTGGTTAAGGATTCCACCTCCAATGGCAATAATGGGACGGCCTCGGCCCAGACCAGCAGCAAGACTACCACGGGCGAAATCGATAAGGCATTGAGCTTCAATGGGATTAATGATGGAATTTCTACGGGCATTACCGGCAGTGCGGCATTTACCTGGGAAGGTTGGGTAAATTCAGCATCGATGAGCAACTACAGCAGCATCATCACGATCGATGGCCCCAGTTTTATGCTTATGGACATCTACGGCGGGGCGGCTTCTTTCTGGACTGCTGACGGAGTCTATGGCTCGAGTTTGGGGATCGCCGGGCTAAATAACGGGACTTGGTATCACCTGGTATTTTCACGTTCCGGAGACTATGGCAGCTATAAGGCCTATTTAAACGGTTCTTTCACAGGGCAGGCTGCAGGAGGAATTTGGAGCAGTGCCCAGGCAATGTCAATAGGATGGCGGGCTGATGTGGGGCAATATTTTGACGGGCTATTGGATGAGATCCGAGTTTCGAATATTGCCCGGTCAAGCGATTGGATAGCGACCGAGTATAACAATCAGAGCAGTCCTGCGACGTTCTATAGCATGGGATCGGTGGGCCAAAGCCAGAGTCCCTCAGCAGTCACAAATCTGACAGCGATAACATCAGGCACGCAAATCAGTCTAAGTTGGGCGGCGTCGACAGAAACGGGCGGAACAATCAGCGAATACCAAGTGGAGCGTTGTCAGGGCGTATCTTGCACAACATTCGTGCAGATCGCTACCCCCAGCGCGACGGGATTCAGCGACACCGGCTTGGCGACTGGCACTTATAGTTATCGGGTACGGGCAGAAGATGTCGCGGGGAATCTGAGTTCTTACTCCACCGTAGTAACTGCCGTAATTCCAGATACACAGGCGCCCACAGCTCCGACTGGTTTGACGGCGACGGCCTCAGGAGAACATATCAATCTGGCCTGGACGGCATCGACAGACAACGTTGCAGTGACCGGGTATTTGGTGGAGCGTTGCCAAGGGTCGGGTTGTACAACTTTCGCGCAGGTTACCTCCATTACGACAATAACGTACAACGATAGTTTAGGTTTGCTTTCAAGCACGACATATAGCTACCGAGTTAGGGCAACAGACGCAGCGGGGAACCTGAGCCTATACTCGAACGTGGCGAGCGCAACCACAGCTGCGGTGACTCCGATAGCAGTCAGTCCGCAAGCAACAGCACTTACTTTCACGCGAACCCAGCAATTCACAACGACGATTACCGGCGTGACATGGTCCGTGGATGGCATCGCGGGTGGAACAACTGCCTCTGGCACGATCACGACGGCGGGCGACTATACACCGCCAAGTTCGATAGGGACTCATACGATTGAGGCAACTTCCTCTGACCAAACCCAGGTGGGCTACGCGACAGTATACGTTACAAACTATCCGGGTACATTTACACACCACAACGACAACCTGCGAACGGGCCAGAATCTGAGCGAAACAGTTTTGACGACGGCTAACGTGAACGCGACGAAGTTCGGGAAACTGGCCACCTACCAGCTGGATGGGGTAGCCTACGCTTCTCCGCTTTATGTGGCTAACGTAAACATCCCAGGACAGGGCTTCCATAACGTCGTATACGTGGCAACAGAGCATGACAGCGTGTATGCCTTTGATGCCGACGCGTTAAGTACCAATCCGATCTGGAAAGTGAGTTTCATTAATGCGTCTGCCGGTATCACTACCGTTCCTGCGGCCGACACCCTAGAGACGGGAGATATTTATCCTGAAGTCGGCATCACGAGCACTCCGGTGATTGATCCAACTAGTGGAACAATCTACGTTGTCGCCAATACGAAAGAGCCCAGCGGTTACGTGCAGAGGTTGCACGTTTTGGATATCACTACGGGCGCTGAGAAGTTCGGCGGCCCGGCGGTGATTCAGGCAAGTGTGACCGGAACTGGCGATGGGGCACAAGCAGGACTGGTATCCTTCGATGCGCTCCGGGAGAATCAAAGGCCGGCATTACTGTTGAATAATGGAGTAGTTTATATAGCGGCTGCAAGTCATGGAGATAATGATCCGTATCACGGCTGGGTACTGGGATACAACGCAACGACTCTGCAACAGGTAATGGTTTACAACACCACGCCGAATGGTGGCCGTGGGGGTGTCTGGCAGAGCGGCGGAGGGGTGGCAGCCGATTCGGATGGAAATCTCTACGTTGTGACCGGCAATGGAGACTTCGATGCGAATACGGGGGGCAATGACTACGGAGAATCATATGTAAAGCTGAGTCCAAGCGGGATTGTCCTGGACTATTTCACGCCGCATGACCCGTTTACGATGAACGAATACGACCTCGATCTCGGATCGGCTGGCCTAATTTTGTTGCCGGATCAGCCCGGCACGACGCCGCGTTTGGTCGGCAATGCCGGCAAAGGCGGCACAATCTACCTTGTTAATCGCTCAAACATGGGGAAGTACAACTCTCAAAACGATAATCAAATTGTCCAATCTCTGGCGAATATTTTTCCAAATCCCACCAATTCGACGTACGGCGGCAACTTCATCTGCCCGGTCTATTTCAACGGATTTGTGTATTTCAGCCCGGTGACGGATAAGGTCAAAGCCTTCCAAATCAGCAATGGTTTACTGTCTACCGCTCCAACCTCTGTCTCTTCAACCACCATTTCCGGGACAGGGGCGGCGCTTGCAATTTCAGCAAACGGCAGCACCAATGGAATACTTTGGGCTGTGGAGAGGGTCTCTAGCTATACGGACGACCTTTCTGCTACTGGAGTGCTTCATGCCTACGATGCGTCGAATCTGGCCACCCAGCTCTACAATAGCAACCAGGCAGGCTCGCGAGATACACTGGATTATGCGGCCAAGTACAATGTTCCGCTTGTGGCGAACGGAAAGGTTTTCGTCGCCAATGTCAGTGAATTGGTTATATACGGTCTCTTGCCGTAGATCTAGGCATCACCTTACCGGATTGAATTAGTCGTGTGATAGGGAAGAAGAATCACGCTGAAAGAGTGCTGAATATCCCGACCAATGGAATTACGCAAATGAAAAAGCAGTCAAGCAAGGCGCCGCGTTCGAGAATCTGATAGTTGCGTCAAGGTTCCACAAGACGGACGGATATCTTTCAGCTGATAAACCGCTCCCTGGATTAACATTTTGATTCTGTCCATCCACGCTAAACCATAGCCCGTTCTTGTTCAGGTAATGCCGCAACTCCTTCCTATTTCGGCTTTTGTGTAATTGACAATAACGAGTATAGTCATCGGAAAGAAGACTACCCTGGGTAATGAATAGCGCTATAGGTTTCAGTTGTGCGACTCTGGATTTGCATCGGGGATACAAATCATGTTCCTTCTCAATCTTCGAAAGACTCTTCCGCTTTTTCTCTTGAGTGCCGCAATGCTTATGGCTTTTCCAGTCTTCGCTCAGGTCGATCTCTCCGGCGAATGGGGGCAGAGGCAGCACGAGGATCAGCCGGAACGCGGACCCGGTCCGGAAATTGGCGATTACACGGGAATTCCACTCAATGCCGAGGCGCGCGCAAGAGCAGAGTCCTGGGACGCGGAAAAATGGACCCAGCTTGAGCACGAATGCGATCCGCATCCCGCTGACTACGCCCCGCGTGGACCGGGCAGCATGCGGATCTGGGCGGATATGAACCCTCTCACCATGCAAATTACAGCATGGCATACCGAATTGGCCTGGATGCAGCCGCTACGAACGATCTACATGGATCGCCGCCCGCATCCGCCCAAGGACGCCGCTCACACCTGGCAGGGTTTTTCCACTGGCGAGTGGATTGGTGACACGCTAAAGGTGACAACGACGCATCTGAAGGAAGGATGGATTCGGCGCAACGGCATTCCGCGCAGCGATCGAGCCACGCTGGTGGAATACTTTATCCGGCATGGCGATTATTTTACGCTTGTCTCTATCGTCAATGACCCCATTTACCTCACTGAGCCATTTGTTCGAACATCGAACTGGATTCTGGACCTTGGCTACCAGCCTAACCCTGCAACCTGCATTCCCAGCGTCGAGATCGAACACCCGAAAGGTTACGTCGCGTTTCATTTGCCGGGAACGAATCCGTACCTGAATGAATATTCGATCAAACACGGAATCCCGCAGGATGCAGCGCGCGGCGGCGCGGAAGAAATGTACCCGGAATTTATCGAGAAAATGAAAAGGATGCCCGTTCCGCCGAAGGCGAAAGAATCGGCGGGGGACAAACAATGAGGCGAATGGTCCCGGCCCCAGTGCGTGCATCGAAGCGATTGCGCTTATATTTTATTGTTTTTCTGGTCATGCCCTGCATCGCATCGATTACATTCGCTCAGGATCGCGTCCCCGCCGACTTGCACATCCTCCCAGTACAGGGCCGCGTATACATGATTTCCGGCGCCGGCGGCAATGTGACCGTCCAAGTGGGCGATGAAGCGGTCATTGTGGTCGATCCCGGGGTTGCGGCGATGGGAGAGAAAGTATTGGAGGCGATTCGAAGCCTCTCCAGCAAGCCCATTGAATTCATCATCGACACCACCATCGACGAAGACCACAGCGGCGCCAACGGCGCCATTGCGAAAGTCGGCCCAAAGGATTTGTCAGGTCGGGCCAATGACTTGACAATCGCCAATGCCGGGCAGTCCCACGAAGGGGCATCGATCGTTGCCTATATCGGTGTCCTGAATCGCATGGCCGATTCGTCTGGAAAGAAGGACGCCGTTCCTCCGGCGAATTACCCGTCGGACCCCTACGACAGCAGCAATTGGAAGCTGTTCAATGATGAGCCCATCATTCTCTATCACGTCGCTGCGGCGCATACCGATAGCGATACCATCGTTTTCTTCCGCCGGTCCGATGTTGTTAGCGCCGGGGAATTGTTCGTGCCATATCGCTTTCCGGTTATTGACGAAGAAAAAGGCGGCAGTATCGACGGGATCATCGATGCGTTGACCACCCTTATCGATGACATTTTAGTTCCTAGAGAAAACGAAGAGGGCGGCACCTACGTAATTCCAGGGCGCGGACGCATCTGCGACCGAACCGAAGTCGTCAACTACCGCGACATGCTGACCATCATCCGCGCTCGCATCGCCGATCTGGTAAAAAAAGGAAAAACGTTGCAGGAAGTGAAGGACGCCAAGCCTACGTTCGGCTATGACGGGCTGTACGGCGCGCAGAGCGGTCCATGGACAACGAATATGTTTATCGAAGCGATCTACCGCGACCTCACAAAGGACAAGAAACACAAATGAGGAAATTCTTCACGATCGCCGCGTTGGTGTTGATGGGAAGCGGAATGGCAGCCAACTTCACCAGGGCCCAGAACCGGCCTCCAGATCCCGTCAAGCCACCAATGACCCCTAAGCAAGCTGCCCTGATCGATCTGACAGGTTATTGGGTATCGATCGTAGATGAAGACTGGCGGTGGCGCATGGTCACGCCCTCGAAAGGGGACTACGCCAGCATTCCGCTCAACGAGGATGGCAAGAAGGCAGCAGACACATGGGACTTGGCAAAGGATGAGGTGGATGGAAATCAATGCCGTGCGTATGGTGCGGCTGGTCTGATGCGAGTGCCCACTCGACTGCATGTGACCTGGGCAGACGATAACACGTTGCAGGTCGATACCGACGCGGGGACGCAGACACGCCTGTTCCATTTCGACGGATCGAAGTGGAATGGCGGGGAACCCACCTGGCAGGGAGATTCGGTGGCGAAGTGGGAAAGGCAAGTGCAGCAGCGGGGATTCGCGCCCAAATTTGGCGGACCGGTACCAGGCCAGGGCGGAACGCTGCACGTAGTAACGACGCACATGCGCCCCGGTTACTACCGCAAGAACGGCGTGCCATACAGCGGGGATGCGACATTGATTGAATACTTCGACCGCGTGGAAGCGAACAACCAGTCCTACCTGATTCTGACCACCGTTGTGCAGGACCCCAAATATTTGAACGATCAGTTTATTACCAGCGAGCAGTTTGCGCACGAGGCGGACGGTTCGAAGTGGCATCCGACTCCGTGCATGACCGATAAACCGACGCGTTAGGGCGATGACTGGAGCAAAAAATGATCTCACGATATCGACTCTTAAGGATCGCTCTGATCGCGTCAATGCTGTTTGGCGGCACTCTTATTTCTTCAGCCCAACAGCCTATCCGCGGCACCATCAAAGGGACAGTAACTGCGGATCAGGGACAAGTAATCGGCTTCCGCGTTTCCGTTCACAACCTGGACCGCAGGCTCTGGTACACGGTTTTCACGAAGAAGGGCCAGTTCACGGTCCCGCAGGCACTGCCCGGCCGCTATGAAGTGATGGTTTACGAGCCCGACTACGACTCCCCAAAATCGCCAATGCAACTCGGCCCGGGTGAAACAAAGACAGCCGACATTTCAATCAAGAAGCGCCCCGATCCGTTGGAAACAGAAAAAGTTCAGTACGTCAGCAGCCTCGACGAAATGTTCCCGCCGGGGCCGGGTCTGGACTTGTTAAGGGAAGACTGCACCGGCTGTCATGCCGATGTTCGCAGCATTGGCGGCAACTTCGGCCATATGCACTTCACCCGTGAACAGTTTATTCGCGGAATCGAAATGTCCACGGAAACCGGTCCTGCAAACAACGAATACTCGCTTGCTCTTGGCAGAACGATTATCAGCAAGAGCCAGAAAGAAATGCTCGCGGACTATCTAGTCAAGAATTTCGGCCCGGGAACGGTGGAGAAACGTTTGCGCATCGATCCCTTGGTAGTGGATGAGGACGTTGCCTCGAAAATGATTTACGTTTCCTACGATGTCCCTGCCGATCTGCCGATCGTTCCCGGCGGCAACAAAATTGGCGCTCCCATGGTAGATGGTGTTATTCCCCAACTCCCTGCGCCATATAACGGTTCCTGGCTGGGCTCCGGATTTATTTCTCCGGTGGATGGAAATATTTATTTCAGTTCGAAGGCTTCCAGCTCGATCCTGCGGCTCAACCCAAGAGATCTCGACGCTTCCGAGCGATGGAAGAATTATCCGATAAAAGGAGACGTCTACACCTGGCCCGAAGGCATCGCCGTCGATAAGCAGAATCGAGTGTATTGGGCGGAGGACAGAACCGCGATGCTCGGAGAACTGGATCCCGCGACGGGAAAACAAATTCGCCATCAGTTGCCCGCGCGAGCCGGCATCGTAAATGAAGTCGTGGTAGATAAAGACGGCAACGTCGGTTTCGATCTCATCTATGGCGCATTTTTCGGCAGGATGGAAGCGGTGTCGCGCAAGCTCCACATGTATCCTACCCCAACACCGGATAACGGAATTTACGGGCTTGCGGCGGACGACCATGGCAACCTGTGGGGAGCCGGTTGGGAAAAGGGCACCATCAGCAAATGGGACGTGGATACGGAAACGGTGAAGGAATACAAAGTCCCGAATTCCTACGGGCAGGTTCGCCGCATCGGCGTGGATTCGAAAGGAATTGTGTGGGCTTCGGAGTACGAAAGCGGAATGGTGGCCAGGCTCGACCCTGCGACTGGCAAGTTGACCGAATACAAAATCCCCGTGAGTGGCGCGAAGCCTTACGATTGCTGGCCGGACAAATCGGACAACATCTGGATTCCCGACCAGGTCCACAGCACGATGGCCAAACTCGATCCGAAAACCGGGAAGTTCACTTTCTACCCGATGCCCCAGCCGCACCAGAGCGTGAACAAGATTCAAGTGGCGGACGATAATACTCTGTGGCTGCCAACCCGCGGCACGCCCATCGTGACCGGAGTGCATTTCTATCCGAATGGCTATACGGCGAGTTCTCCCCCGATGCCCTGACCGCGCTTCAGATCAGGTTTGTAGAGGTTTAGCAGCGCGGTGAACGATCCCTCGAAAAATAATGCCGATCGTTCTTCCGACTAAGGCGATATCGTTCCACGCAGTTCGATTTTGGATATATTCGGCGTCCATAGCGAGCCTTCGGCCGAGGACATGATGGACGTAATAATCTTCCGCATTCTCTCCGTCGCTTACAGCCATCGATTCATCCACGGTGCAGGAAATCTGGCTGGGCCCCGTCAATCCTGGCTTCGCTGACAGAATGTGCCGCTGATCCGATGTGTAACGATCGACGATTTCGGGAGACTCCGGACGTGGACCGATCAGCGTCATGTCTCCCTTCAGCACATTCCAGAACTGCGGAAATTCATCGAGCTTGTTGGCGCGCAGAAAATGCCCGACGCGCGTGATTCTGTCGTCCGCGACACTGCTGATCGACGGGCCTTTTCGGTCGGCGTCGGCTATCATGGAGCGAAATTTGAGCATTTGAAAACAGCGGCCGCCTTTTCCCACGCGTAAGCCTCGGTAGATGATATTCCCCGGAGTATCCAGCCGGATCGCGATGGCGAGGGCGAGAAACAGCGGGCTCATTAGGATGAGCACGATTGCGGAAACGAGGATGTCCACGAGACGCCGCATCATCTCTTTATTAAGAGCCTCATCGGAGCGACCTTACGCAGGCGAAGGGCTCAGCCGCCTGCATGTTTACAAGGCTTCCCCAATATTGGGCGCGCTCGCGCAATGCTTTCAGGCTTCTCGGATGTGGCGCCGCGCAGACTTCAGCCGTGTAACGGGCGAAGGCCTGAAGTTTTTTTTCGAGCGTCGGTGAAATATCGACGAAGACATTTGGTTGAAACACGGGAGAGAGTTGCGGCACTCCCCACTCGGTAGAGGAAGGCGTTTCGTACATCATGACTTCGCGCACGAAGGGCGCAGCGTAAGGACGCGTAGCGACCATCACGGCCTCTGCCAGCACGCGATGGTCGCGGTTAATGTCTCCGCAAAATTGCGTGTAAACAATTTCCGGCTGCATGGATTGAATCAGGCTCTCAACTTCCTTTACCACGTCCCCCAGCGGTAGCGTGTCCAGACGTTGATCCGGCAAGTCGCGAACGATCAAATCGCTGACTCCAAGAATCGCGGCGGCGTCCTGCGACTGTTTTCGAACTTCGGCATGGCGCTCCGGGGCATAGCGCATCGAAATGCCTTCGCAAAGTATCGCGAGCTTCACGCAATCGCCGCGATCCACGTGCATGGCAACGGTGCCGCCCACGCCCAATATCTCGTCATCGGGATGCGCGGCTACGACCAGAACTTTCATCCCGCCACCTTCGCAAAAGCCGTTTGGAAGATTGCGGGAGGCTTTAAGAATGTCTTCGCCGCTTCGTCCCCGGCAATAGTTGGCTCGCCTTCGCGCTGCACTTCAAGTAGCTTCAGGATTCCATCGCCTGTGACGACGGCGGGATACCCGTCTGCGTCGGTGTGAACGGAACCGATGAGAGCGCCAATGTTTTTGCATTCCACTTTGATCCGCGATTTCCAAATTGCAATTTTTCGTCCATTCAGAAAAGTGAAAGCACCCGGATACGGGCGAGTAAGGGCGCGAATCCAGTTGTAAATGCGCGCTGCCGGCCAGTTCCAATCGATCAGTCCGTCTTCGGGCCTGCGCTTAGGCATCACGGTGGCCTGCGAAGAATCCTGCTTCCGGTGGGGCATTTGCCCTTCTCGAATCAATGGAAGAACTTCGTCCAGCATCTCGCATTCGGTCAGCGAAACCTTTTCATAGATCGTCCTGCAATCGTCTTCCACCCCAATCGGAATACGCCGCTGACAAACAATGTCGCCCTCGTCCGCTCCTGGCGCCAGGACCATCAACGTATTCCCGGTTTCCGTCTCGCCATTCAGAATCGCCCAGTTCACCGGCGCGCGCCCGCGATACTTTGGTAGCAGGGAAGCGTGAAAACCAAGACATGCGATGCGTGGAACACTCAGAAGCTCCGATTTGATCAGCTGCGTCCATCCGACGACCAGCAAAAGGTCCGGCGCAAGCTTGCGAATCCATGCCACGGACTCCGGCGCGTTCACGTTAGTGCCTCGTCTTACCGGAATTCCTGAGGCATCCGCAGCGCCAGTCAAGTCCGTGCCTCCGGAAATTCGTAACAAGCCTTCCGATTCCAGCGTAAACAATCCGACTACATTTGCGTCCCGCATAATCATGTGTTCCAACGGTAGGCGCGCCTCTTCATGGGCCCCCACAAAAACAATTCGTGGATAAGTTTCAGGCATATTGCAATTCCACTTAGATCACGAAGGAGTAATAGAAATGACTGCATTATACACAAAAAGTGGCACGGAAAGTGCCAAGGGGGTTAATTTGTCAGGCAGTTTGGGGCCAATTGCGAACGGTAGTTACGCAGCCGAAAGCGGAATTATTATTGATGCTCTTTCATATCGAATCGCACGTGCGGTTTGCTGTGGACATAGGCAGCGACATCATAGGCCTGCTGTGCCATTAAACTACCCGGATTCGACTGCGGCATATTGCGCTGAACAAATGCGGCCATCTTCGCGACCTCATTCATTCCAGCTCCGTCGCTGAACGCATCATGCCCCCACAGGGCCGGGATCGCAGGCGGTTGCCCCGCCCCTTCCGGACCGTGACAAACCACACATTGTTGGGCATAGACCTGGCCGCCGCGGTTAACGTCGCCTGAAAGTTCCGGCAGCTTCGCAAGTCCGCGTCCCGGAAACGGACGGCCCGTGACCTGGCCCTGAGAGAGCCATTGTGCATAGGCCACCAGTCCAGCCATTTCACGGCTATTGTTCGGAACCCGGTGGCCATTTTCACTGCGCTGAAAGCACTGCTCGATCCGCTCTTCGAACGTGACAACCGTCTTCTCGCGATCGCGGTACATCGGGAACATTCCGGGAACTCCCACCACGGGAATCGCGTACGGTACGGTGCCGCCTTTCAAATGGCAGTGGCCGCAACTCATCTTGTTCCCCACATACCGCGATGCATATTTCGGTGTGTCGTTGAATATTTGCAGCCCGAGTCGAATGCTGTCTCCCAGCGGTCCGTCGGGAATTGTGTCAGAGGAAGGCGCGGTCCATGTAGTCTGCGCATCGCCGGATTGAGTGGAATTCTGTTGAGCGCCAGGACTTCCGGCTCCCGCGAATAGGAAAATGCCCGACAAAAAAGCGGCGACGGAGAGGGACAACGCACGGTGCTCAATTTTCACGCAAATCTCTCCTTCGACCGCTCGAATCCGACCTCGCTCAGCGCTTGAATATAATAGCCGTATTGCTGGCCACCATGAACACGCCAAGTAAAATCACGAACACGCCGAACACCTTGCGAAGCTGTTGCGCGCTAAGGATCTCCGTCAATTTGACACCAAGATACGTCGCCAGTAGGGCGGGAGCCATGAGTTCCAGCAGCAGAGTCCAATCAACCTGCAAAGAGTGACGATGTCCAAACAGCGCCAGGGCGCTGTTGATTGCTATCACCAACAGAGATGTCCCAGTGGCTGATTTGATCGGTATTTGCAGGAACAGGACCAGTGAGGGCACGATCATGAATCCGCCGCCCACGCCGAGAAATCCTGCCAGAAATCCCACCACCGATCCCGAAATCACCACTGGCCAGATGCTGCGCCCGCCCGTCGAATTCTGCGTTTCTCTTCGTTTGAAGAGCATGGCTGTTCCCGATACAGCCATCAGCAGCCCGAATAGCAGCAGTAAAACCGTGCTGGAAACGTGCCGGGAAAGCTCCGCGCCTAGAAAATTCAACGGTATTCCGAAACAGACAAACAGCAGACCCTGCTTCCACGCTACCCGCGCCGCCTCCTGATGCAGAAACGCGCCAATCAGCGCCGTACCCCCCACCAGCATCAGCGAAAGGCTAATTGCGGAGTGCGCCTCAATCCCCATGACGTACACGAGGATAGGCACCGACAAAATCGAGCCGCCTCCCCCGAGGAGTCCTAGCACCAAACCCATGAGTGCAATCAAGAAAACAGCGAGCCAAAGATGCAAGCAGGCGTCCTTTCCACGTTGTCGGGCAATCAAATGCCGATCGCGAACGAGTACCCTCGCTCCTGCGCGCGATTCACTGCCACGATTCCCGCCGCCACGAAATGCGAATTGGGAATCAGGTTCGCCCCCATCTCCTTAAAAATTGCTTCAGTATCGCCTGTCGTAGCCTTGGCGATTCTTCCCGCAATCGCGCGGCTGGCCATCTGGCACACGGCGAAATGCACGCCTTTCTTGATCAGTTCATCCATCGTTCCGCTTTGATCGGAGCCGTCGCCCGGCGCGGCGTACAGATTGATTTTTGGCGGCTCTTTCGTCTTGGGATCGGTGAACTCGGCTTGCTCGGAAAGTTGCTTGCCGTATTTCGCCCAAATCGAATCGTTGAAAGCAAATGAGGTAGCCTTGTGCCGTGCGACGATCACTACCGCGAGGTCGCTGTCCTTCAGGCCGTATCCATTTTGATTCGCGGTAAAATAATTGTTCGCGAATTTCAGGGACATGGCCATGCCATCCGGCGTCGTGCTGTCGAAGATGAAGCGATGCTGCCCGGGAATTTTGTCGTACCAGTCATCCTGCGAATGCCGCGCGGGCCGCCACGGCGCATCCGGCGCAGCCTCTGCGGCAGTTAATGGTGAGCCGATCCCAGCCGCGCCCACGATTCCCGCGCCCGCTCCCAGTCCGGTCAGAAACGATCTTCGCGCCATCAAAGTTTGCAGCCATTTCGCGCTCATGCTCATCTCCTTGGTCCTTGATTTTTGTCAGCATCGTAGCACAATCAATGGATACAATATTCGGTGCGTGGTTAGCCGTGTTCGGAGGCCCTGTGTAATGAGAGTTCGTGAGTTCTGTTTCATTGTCACGCTGATAGTAGCGCTGTCGTTTTCCCCGATCGCGCGCGCCCAGGGCGAACCCCCGGCCGGAGTCGCCGTCAATTCCGTTGCTCCCGCCGACCAGAAAGGCGACCAGCCGTTCAACCCACGCGATCTGTCCGGTCCATGGATGGGTTACTACTGGCACGCTCAAGTGGGACCGGGAAAAGGTCCCAACGGCTACATGAATTTCGCCAGCTTCGACCAAAAAATTCCTGAACCGCCGCTGACCGAGTGGGCCAAGCAGCATCTGCTTTACAAATCCATTTCGCACGACGCTCTGGCCGGCACGCATATGCCCGGCTGGGACCGCCCCGGACACGTCTGCCCCAGCACGCAGGACCCGTGCTATTCCGCGGATCCCTACGGCGTAGTGGCGAACGATTTCGCCGGCGAATACCCGGCCAAGGATTGTGAACCTCTCTCCACTCCGGCGATGTATGACTACCCCGAGCTGGGCCAGATGGAATTTGCTCCCACCGCCGATGGCAGCCGGATGTACCAGTTTTTCGAATACCACCACGAGTGGCGCACATTCTGGCTGAATCGCGAACATCTCAATTCCGAGGAAATGGACCCCAGCTTTGAAGGCGACTCAATCGCTCACTGGGAGGGAAACACTCTTGTCGTCGACACAATAGGCTACAACGGCAAGACCATGGTCAGCCAGAACGTCGGCCACTCCAAGAGCGATGCATTCCGCCTGGTCGAGCGCATCCGGCTTCTCGACCGGAACAACCTCGAAGTCGCCTTGACCTACTACGATCCGAAAGCCTGGGGCGACAAGTCCTGGCCGGCTCCCAACAAATATTACTACCGCGCATCGCTAAGCGACGCCCGCGAATTTATCTGCAGCCCCCGGGAATATCAGGCATACGAAAAAGGAGTTATCGCCCCGGAAGAAGAATCGCTAAAGGCAATTCAGGGAAAGTGAATCGCTTTCAATCTAAACGGAGAATCTAAACCAAAACCGCACAGACTGAAGTCTGTGCTACTGACATTCGGCGCGCATAGGTTTTAGTAGCACAGACTTCAGTCTGTGCGCCTTTGGTTTCATGTTAGTGCACCGAAGACCCCATTTTGATATAAAATAACCCAAGCGGCACGAACGCACCCGTCCTGGAGAAGCAAATGAAAACTCTGCGCAGCCTGTTCTTAGTTACAGCGGTAACGATTGTCCTGTTGGGAGTAACGTCGGTAGGAAGCCTTTCGCCAACCCTCCACGCCGCCCCCGACGGCTCTCTGCTGACCGGCACGATCAAATCAGCCGCAGGCACCAAAATGGGCGGCGTAACCGTCTCCGCCAAGAGGGAAGGACAGTCCATCACCACGACTGTCTTCACCGACGAGCAGGGCAACTACTACTTCCCGCCGATGGACGCCGGAAAGTATCAGGTCTGGGCGCAGGCGGACACATTCGATACCGCCCGAGCCGCCGTCGATCTCTCCGCCACGCGCCACCGGGATTTCTCAATGAAGCCGCTGAAGGATTTCGAACGCCAGTTGACCGGCGACCAGATTCTCGCGTCGCTTCCGGAAGAAACCCTCGAAGATAAGCGCCTGAAGCACGTGTTCCGCAACAACTGCACGGCCTGCCACCAGCCGAATTACATCCTGCAGAACCGCTTCGACAAAGACGGCTGGACCGCGATCATGAATTTCATGCGCGACACCGTAACCAGCGGCAACTATAACGGCGAAGACTCCGCGGCCGACCCGATCGTCGAATATTTCAAGGACGATCTGGCCGCCTATCTCGCCAAAGTTCGCGGCCCCGGCCCCACGGCGATGAAATTCAAGTTTCGTCCGCGCCCCACTGGCGAAGCCGCGCGCGCCGTGTTCACCGAATACGAAGTCCCGCTCGATCCCAGCCTCGGACTCGAGACCGCATATCCCACCAATACTGGTAGCGACTGGTCGCTGGGAACCCCGTCTATGCTGAACGGAAGCCACGGCGTGCATGATGCGCAGGCCGACTTCGACGGAAACATCTGGTTCTCCAACAGCGTCACCAGCAGAGACATTTCCGTCGGGCGAATCGATGCCAAGACCGGCGAAGTCCGCTACCTGAAAGTGCCCGGCCAGCATGGCAACGCAGCGACTGGACACGCGCTAGTAAGGGATGTGCACGGAATCCTGTGGATGAACTTGATCGGCACCGGCCCGAACGGGCAGGGAAGCCTAGCCAGCCTCGATCCGAAGACTGAAAAATTCCAGATATTTCCCGCGCCGAAGGTCATGAACGGCACCAGCGTCGACGTCGATGGCAAAGGCAAAATCTGGGTAACCGCAGTCCCCGGTGCCCTGCGCCTGGATCCCGACACCGGCAAATACACCGAATTCGACTCCGTCCATTTTCTAACTCCCATGGGCAACGGCAGACCCTACGGCGTCGCCGGAGACAGCCTGGGCAACGGCTGGTGGTCGGAAATGGCCCTCGACATCGTAGGCCACGGCGACACCGAAACCGGAAAGTCCAGCGAAGTCGTGATTCCCCCGGTTGCCGGAATTAAAGAGCTCTACACCCCCGAGCAAATGCAGATGTTCAACATGACCGGAAACGAGTACCACAACTCATTACCGTGGGTGCAAGGCCCGCGCCGCATGGCCGCCGATAAAAATGGCGACTACGTCTGGGTCTGCGACTTCTGGGGCGGCACCATGGCCAAAATCGATATTCGCACGCAAAAATCCACGCTAGTACCGCTACCCAACCCGGACACGCAGCAACCGTATCAAGCCGCCGTCGACAGCAATCACAACGCCTGGACCAACCTGATGAACACCGATCAGGTGTTGAAGTACGACGTAAAAACCTCGAAGTGGACGCAGTTCCAGTTGCCGTCGCTAGGAACAGAAACACGCTACATGTCCATCGACGAACACAGCGGCACTCTGCAGGTGATCCTCCCCTATTTCAGAACCAGGAAAATCGCGCGCATGACAGTTCGTTCGCCCGAAGATATGCAAGCGGCACAGAAACAGGTCCAACAGCAGCAACAAGCAAGCGCAAGATAGCGATTGTGGACTACACCCCACTCGGTGGTCGGCATCCCGTATTGCACCCCAATGCCGGGTGCCCCTTTCGCGATTTTGCGAAAGGGTGGGTTCTTTTATTCTTTAATGGGTTGACTCTAGCAATTCTCTTTCTTCCCTCCCCATATAAGCGTATGCTCACAGAACAAGCCCAATCGCCTTTCCTGAGAGGCACTCTATGACCCAAAAGTTTTCTCGTTCTCTCATCGTGGTACTCCTAATTCTTCTGGTGGCGGGACCGTCGCGCGGCCAGCAATCTGGAGGAGGCTCCGGCTCAGGAAGTTCGGGCTCCGGCTCGGGCGGATCGGGCTCATCCGGATCCGGGACGGGAACAGGGACAGGCGGGACGACAGCGCCATCGCAACCTTCCGGCAATCGCGGACAAACGTCAGGTCCTACTCAACCGCAGTTTCAGGCCCCTCTTTTTGTGAACGGACAAATCCTGATGGAGAACGGCAAGCCCGTTCCGGAGCCTGTTTCGGTTGCGCTGGGGTGCGGGCTTCAGTCTTTGCAGACAATCCACACGGATTTGAAGGGATATTTCCAATTCACCCTGGGCGCGGGCTCGCAAAGCAACATGGACTTCAGCGCCAGCAGCGATTCTCCCATGTCTATGGGCGGTGGCGGCTCGCAATTTCCCAGCGGCATGGGCGGCGGATTGGGCGGGTCGGCAAGCATGTTGACCGGCTGCGAAGTGCGAGTGAGCGTTCCCGGCTACCAGCCGTTGACCAAGACGATCACTGACCGCGCCGACATGACCGGAATCGAACTCGGCACCCTGCACCTCACGCGCCTTGCCGGAGTGACCGGCTCCTCTATCAGCGTGACGTCCATGCTGGTGCCCAACGGCGCGCGCAAGGAATTCGAAAAAGGCGACAAGGACGTTCGAAACAAGCATCTGGATTCGGCGACGCAGCATTTCGAAAAAGCCGTCACCGAATACGACAAGTACGCGGCGGCGTGGAGCGAGTTAGGGAATCTTTACGCCTCGATCAAAGAAGTGGATAAGTCCCACCAGGCATTTGAAAAAGCCATCGCCGCGGACCCACATTATATCCCGCCGTATCTGGGCCTCGCCGACCTCGAACTGCAAAATCAGCAGACCGAGCAAGCGATTGAAACCGCAGGAAAAGCTCTGGAACTGGATCCCACCATCGGCGTCGCCAATTTCATGCAGGCCATAGGAAATTTCAAACTGGGTCGCCTCGATGCCGCGGACAAGGCCGCACAGCAGGCCGAAAAGAGTCCGCACGAGAACATGCAGGATTTACACGCGTTGCACGCACAAATCCTCCTGCAAAAGCACGACGATTCGAACGCCGCAGCCCAAATGCGCGCTTACCTCAAAGAAGTTCCCAAAGGCCGCTTCGCCGATCAGATGAAGAAGAACCTGCAACAGATCGATCAATCCATGGCCAGCGCCGATAATAAATCCAGCTCCGCGCAGCCACAGATTGCACCGTAGCAGACTTCGCGTTTTTGATACCATTCCGAGTTGCACCTGACATTCAATCCATTGCAGCCCCCCAAGGAGATTCCATGAGTAAAAGAACTGTTCATCGAGGCGTGAAGATTGTGCTTGTGCTCTCCACGATTTTTGTTTGCTTCGCGATACAACGAGCGAACCAAGTCACAGCGGGTCAGCAGGAAGGCGGCACCATGCGGGCTCCTGCGGCGCCGAATCTGGACGCAGGCAATGTCGACCCAGCCCAAATCGTCGAAGGACTGAAGAGCCTTCAGCACGGCCCGATGCTTCCTCACAAGCTGGTGAAGAACTGGCCGACGATGCCGAAGGGCTACAACTTTGGCGAGGCGGCTGGCGTTGACATCGACAAGAGCAGCAACGTCTGGGTGGCGAATCGCGGCGCGTGGCCGGTTATGGAGTTCGACAAGAATGGCGTAATGCTTCAGGCGTGGAATCGCGATACGGTGCGATTGACGGAAGGTATTGGCAAAGGCGCGCACGGCCTGAAAGTGGATGTTTACGGGAACATCTGGCTCGGCGATGTGGACGGCAGTATCAACTTCAAGTTCAGCCCAGCGGGCCGCCTGTTAATGACCCTGGGTAACCGGCAGGGAATTCCCAATGGCAACGACAGCGAGACCGGCTTCAATCGGCCGACGAACTTCTGGCCGCTCGCCAATGGCAATATGCTGATCTCGGATGGCTACGGCAACTCGCGCGTGATTGAGTTCACTAACGACGGCCACTATGTCCGAAAATTCGGCACGAAAGGCACCGGCGATGGCCAGTTCACTCTGCCCCACGGCGTCACAGTGGACGCACAGGGGCGCATCTATGTCGCGGACCGATCCAACTCGCGCGTGCAGGTCTTCGACCGTGACGGCAAGTTTCTAGCGAAGTGGACCGCCATCGGCCAGCCCTGGGATGTGTATTACGCAGCCCAGGAAAACGCCATCTATATGTGCGACGGCAAATGGGACCGAATCGTGAAGTTGAGCACCGACGGGAAAGTCCTCGGCGAGTTGAGCCACTTCGGCAACGCTCCGGGCGAGATCTCCTACTCGCACGCCATCGCCGTCTCGCCGGACGGCAAAGACATTTACGTGGCGGAAATCAAGAACTGGCGAGTCCAGAAATGGACTTCCAGGTAGAGCGAAGCACGCATGGCCGCTGGTTCGCGCATGCGCGAACCAGCGGCTCTGTTTTGAAACAGAATCGAAGAAATCGCCGCGATCCATCTCAATCGGCGTCAAACGCAAAAAAGGTATAGAGTCCTCCGTTAAAAATTAAATAAACTCGCTTTTTTGTTGTGATTTGTATTGATTTTTGTATTGAAACATTGCAAGGTTTCGGCGTGGTGAGCGCTGAAATC
>Ga0265331_10001070_pt1 | contig 21313 bp, 16 predicted proteins | sample 41923metaG_FD_202088 | JGI IMG/M metagenome (GOLD analysis project Ga0265331, IMG submission 202088) | Rhizosphere microbial communities from Carex aquatilis grown in University of Washington, Seatle, WA, United States - 4-19-23 metaG | ecosystem: Host-associated > Plants > Roots > Rhizosphere... | reverse complement strand
CGCCTATGAGCCGCCGCAGGGCGAGGCCGAACAAAAGCTCGCGGCCCTGTGGTCGCAGCTGCTGGGCGTCGAACAGGTCGGCCGCAACGACAATTTCTTCGACCTCGGAGGCCATTCGCTGCTGGCGGCGCGTCTCGTGGCGGCGCTGGCGCAGGAGAGCGGGGCGGAGCTGCCGATCCGGGCGCTGTTCGAACAGCCGACGGTGGCGGGCCTGGCGCGGCTTCTGGCGAGCGCGTCGCTTACGGCGCTGCCGGCGATTGTCGCGATGGATCCGATGCAGCCGGCGCCGCTGTCGCACCAGCAGGAGCGTCTGTGGTTTCTGGATCGCCTCGACAAGGCGGCGGGGGCCGCCTACCATTTGATGGGCGCGCTCGCGCTGGAGGGCCCGCTGGATGCAGCGGCGCTGGGCCATGCGCTGGAGCGGGTCACGGCCCGCCACGCGGCGCTGCGGTCGCATTTTGCGATGCAGGGCGATGCGCCGGTGCAGATCGTCGACGCGGCGCCGCTCGCGATGATCCGCGAAGATGCGCGCGATCTCGATGAAGCGGCGCTTTCGGCGCGGATCGAAGCGCTGCTGACGGCCCCCTTCGACTTCGAACGCGGCCCGCTGTTCCGGGCGCATCTGCTCGCGCGGACGCCGACGGAGCATGTTCTCGTCGTCGGCGGCCATCACATCGTTCTCGACGGCTGGTCGGTGGGTCTGCTGCTGGGCGAAGTGTCGGCGCTCTACCGGGCGCATATTGGCGGAACGCAAGCGGCGCTGCCGGCGCTCACGGTCGGCTATGGCGATTACGCGCATTGGCAGCGCCAGCTTCTGTCGGGCGAACGGCTGGCGCAGGAAACGGCGTTCTGGCGGCAGGCCCTGTCCGGGGCTCCGGCGGCGATCTCCCTGCCCTTCGACCGGCCGCGGCCGGCGGCGATGGATTATCGCGGCGGCTCGGTTCCGGTCGTCCTGTCGCCGGCGACGACGCAGAAGCTGCGCGATCTCGCGCGCCGCCGCGGGGCGACGCTGTTCATGGCGCTGGAGGCGGCTTTCGCCGCCCTGCTGTCGCGGATTGGCGGCGACGGGGATCTCGTCGTCGGCACGGTGACGGCGGGCCGGCCGCGGGCGGAACTGGAGCCTCTCGTCGGCTTCTTCGTCAACACGCTGGCGCTGCGTCACCGCATCGATCCTGCGGCGTCGTTCGAGACGCTGCTGGATGCGGCGAAGGCGACCATTCTCGACGCCTTCGATCACCAGCATGCGCCCTTTGCGGCGGTGGTGGATGCGGTGCGTCCGGCGCGCTCGCTCGGCCATGCGCCGATTGCGCAGGTGATGTTCGTTCTGCAGAACTTCGGATCGGCGGGCGATGCGCTGGATCTTCCCGGGGTGACCGCGACGGGGATCGAGGCCGGCGGCGGCGTGGCGCAGTTCGAACTGGCGCTGAACCTTTCCGAGAGCGCTTCGGGGCTTTCGGGCGATCTGTCCTTTGCGCGGCAGCTGTTCGACGAGGACAGCGCGCAGCGGATCGCGGCGCGTTATGTGCGGCTGATCGAGGCGCTTCTCGCCGCTCCGCAGGCGCCGCTGCAGACACTGCCGCTGACGGGCGAGGACGAGCGGGCTCTTTTGTCTGCGTGGAATGCGACGGCTTTTCCGGTTCCGGCCGATGCGACGGTTGCGGGTCTGTTGTCGGGGATCGTTGCGGCGCATGGGGACAGGCTTGCGGCGCTGGGGGTCGAGGGGGAGACGCTGAGCTATGCGCAGCTGGATGCGCGGACCTCGTCGATGGCCCGCGGTCTTGTCGCGCGGGGCGTGGGTCCGGAGGTCGTCGTGGGGGTGCGTCTGGAGCGATCTCTGGCGGTCCTTCTGGCGTTTGTTTCGATCGTGAAGGCGGGGGGCGTGTATCTGCCGCTGGACCCGGCCTATCCGAACGAGCGTCTGGATTATATGGCGCAGGACGCGCGGGCGGCGCTGGTGATCGACAGCGTCGATTTGCTGGCGGCGCTGGAAGCCGGGGGCGCGGCGCTCGAAGCTTCGGGAGCGGCAGGCCCCCTCCCCGGGGCCTCGGCGGAGAACCTCGCCTACATCATCTACACCTCGGGCACGACGGGCCAGCCCAAGGGGGTCGGGGTTCCGCATGGGGCGCTGGTCAATCTGGCCTTTGCGCGGGCGGGGCTTCACGACGATCTTGCGCCGGGCGATCGGGTTCTGGCCTCGACCTCGATCGGCTTCGACGTGTCGATCAGCCAGCTTCTGCTGCCGCTGCTGCGCGGGGCGAGCGTGGTGATTGCGCCCGATCTGCGCACGATCCCGGCGTCCGCTTTCTGGAAGACAGTGGAAGATCGGGAGATCACCCAGATCAATTTCGTGCCGTCCTTCATGGAGGCGCTGCTGTCGGGGGCGCCGGCGGTTCCGCCGTCCTCGTTGAAGCGCATTCTGGTGGGGGGTGAAGCGTTCCCCGGCGCGCTGCTTTCGATGATCCGCGCCGCCTTCCCGGCTGTGACCGTGCTCAACGCCTATGGTCCGACGGAAACGACGATCGACGCGACCTGCCGGCTTGCGCAGGCGGGCGACGCGTCGTCGGCGCGCCTGCCGATCGGTCGTCCGATGGGCAATTACCGGGCGCATGTTCTGGACGCGCGGCTGGAGCCGGTGGGCGTGGGCGTCGTCGGCGAGCTTTATGTCGGCGGGGCGGGACTGGCGCGCGGCTATGTGGGCGCGCCGGGGCTGACGGCGTCGCGCTTTGTCGCCGATCCGTTTTCGGACGCTCCCGGCGCCAGATTCTACCGCACGGGCGATCTGGCGCGCTGGCGGGGGGACGGCGCGCTGGAGTTTTTCGGGCGCGCCGATGCGCAGGTGAAGATCCGCGGCTTTCGCATCGAGCCGGGCGAGATCGAGGCGAAGCTGCGGGCGCTTGCCGGCGTCGGCGATGCGGCGGTGATGGCCCGCGGCGCGGTGAGCGAGGCCCGCGGCGCGGTGAGCGAGGCGAAGCTGGTCGCCTGGTTCGCGCCGGCCGCCGGAATGGAGGCTCCGACGGCGGAAGCGCTGCGCGCGGCTCTGGCCCCGCAGCTTCCCGACTACATGATCCCGTCGGCTTTCGTGGCGATGGCGGCGCTGCCGCGTCTTCCCAGCGGCAAGCTCGACGTGAAGGCGCTGCCCGAACCCGGCGGCGAGGCCTATGCGGCGCGCGCCTATGAGCCGCCGCAGGGCGAGGCCGAACAAAAGCTCGCGGCCCTGTGGTCGCAGCTGCTGGGCGTCGAACAGGTCGGCCGCAACGACAATTTCTTCGACCTCGGAGGCCATTCGCTGCTGGCGCTGACGCTCGCCGCAAGAATGTCACAGGCCGGCTTTGCGGCGGATGTGCGCGCCATCATCGCGCATCCGACGATCGAAGCGCTCGCAAAGCTTCGGGACCTTGGCCTGCCGCCGCGCATCGTGCCGTTGCGGAACAGCGGGGGCGCGGAGAATCTCTTCTGCATACACCCCTCGGGCGGCACGGTGTTCTGTTATGCGCCATTTGCAGGAATTCTGGGGGGAAATACAGCGGTATACGGCTTGCAAGCCGAAGGATTGCGTGAAGGAGAGAGGCCCGTCGCCTCGATCGAAACCATGGCGACGGACTACATCGACAACATGCTTGGGGTTCAGAAGGAAGGTCCCTATCGATTGCTCGGTTGGTCGCTTGGCGGCGTTGTCGCGTTCGAAATGACGCGCCAGCTGCAGGCCATGGGAAAAACGGTGTCGTTCCTTGCAATGGTCGACTCGGAAATTCCCGAAGCGGGCGACTTCGTCGAACCGGGGCCAAGGGACGTTCTGGATATGGTGGCGGGGGAACTGAACTGCATCGACATACTGCATGACGCGCCCGGCAATGTGAGCGTCACGGAATTCGTCGAACTGGCGAAAGCGCAACAGAGAGCGCCGCAGCACATCGATGCGGCGCTGATCGAACGCATCGTCGGCGTTCAGCGCGACCTTCTGGCGGCGCGCGCGCGCTATCGGCCGGGAGAAATTTCCGGCTCCGTTCTGGCGTTTCGCGCCTTGCGCAGCGCCCGCGGAGCGAGGGCGACCACCGGATGGCGCGAGCATGTATCGGGCGCCATCGAAGCCGTGGACATCGATTGCGGGCATTTCGAGATCCTCGACCCGCGACATTGTGAGGGCGTAGCGGCGGCTGTCGCACGGCGCCTCGACGAAACGACGATGAGAAAGACCCATGGAAGCTGAGTTCGACTACAAGATCCTCGTCAATGCCGAAGGTCAGTATTCCATCTGGCCAGAGTTCAAGGCGCTCCCTCCCGGTTGGGAAGAAGCCGGTCCGACTGGTTCGAGGGACAGCGTGCTCGAATGGATCGACCGGAACTGGACCGATATGCGGCCGAAAAGCCTCCGGGGTCGGATGCAGGGGTGACGCTCGCCGCCGGGTGTATCCCCGGGGCGGAGACATATGAGTTTTCAGCGCAGCGTGAGGGCGTGATATGCGTAACGACATAGCCTGGATCAAGCTCGGTTCGGCCTTAGAGGGCCGCGACTTCGCCCGCTTCCAGCGGGAATTGACGCGCTTCAATCACGATAGACTCACCCCGGCGCTGCCCGACGGACGCTGGGCGGACGAACTGAAGCTGACCCATCTCGTCCAGCAGGCCGAGATCGGTTTCGTCGAATCGGCGCGCGCCGAAATCGCCGCGCTCACACAGAAAATCCCCTGCGATCCGGAAGCCTTTCTGGCGTGGTACGAGGATTTGCGTGACAGCGGGCCCGGACAGGGAGATTCGCTGTTTCCCTGGCTGGAGAACGAGGCCTCGCTCGAGGAAATGAGCTGGTTCATCGAGCAGGAGGTGGCGGGCGAAGCCGGGTTCGAGGATCTCCTCGCCTATACGCAGGTGAAGATGCCGCAGGCCGCCAAGCTGGAAATGGCCCGCAATTACTGGGACGAAATGGGTCGGGGCGGGGCCAAGGGGATGCATGGGCCCATGCTCGACCGTCTCGCGAAACATATGGAAGCCTATCCGACGCCGGACACGGTCGTCCCGGAGTCGCTGGCGCTCGGCAACATGATGGTGGCGCTGTCGCAGCATCGCCGTTACGCCTTTCATGCGGTCGGCGCGCTGGGCGTGATCGAACTGACGGCGCCGACGCGCGCCGGCCATGTCGATCGCGGACTGCGTCGCCTGCGCGTCCCCGGCAAATATCGGAACTATTTCGGGCTGCACGCCATTCTGGACGTGAAACATTCTCAGGACTGGAACCGGGAGGTCATCCGCCCGCTGGTCATGGAAGACGCGCGGAGGGCCAAGGCAATCGGCGAAGGCGCGCTGTTGCGTCTGTGGTGCGGCGCCCGCTGTTTCGATCGCTATCGTGCGCATTTTGCCCTGTCGCAATCGGCGGCGCAACCGGTCGGGGCGCTGGTCGACGCCTGACAGCGGTTTCGTGGCCGTCGCCTCGCCCCCACCATCGGGCGGGCCGCCGCGACGATCTGGCGGGCCTCGAAAATGTCCGAGAGGCCCAAACGCGCTGGCGTGAAATCCGGAGCAGCGGGCAGCGCGGCTCTCACAGCTTTTGCCTGCTGCGCGCAGGAAATCGCTTTTGAGAGAGCAGGCCGCTCGCCTTCCAGGTCGCGGCGTGGCCCCGGTCGCGACTGCGCCCTATCCTTCGATTTTGGGGAGGCCACGTCGAGGACGCCCGGGTTTGACAGCCGTGCAGATCCGGAAAAAAGCATTCAATGCCAGGTATTTGGCCAATTTTCGGGCGTCAATTCCCGTTGCGGACGTCCGATCGTCCGCGTTAGGGTTTCATTAACCAAAAACTCGTTGCCGCTCGGAAAGAATCGGGCATAATTCCCGCTTGAAGGCCGGCCTTGCGCGAAAAAGCGTTATTCCGGGAAATGGCGCGAATGAATATGACAGCTAGAGTGGACGAAACGGACGAGTTCAGCTTCTACGAGACGATTCTCCAGCAGGGAGAATTGATCTCGGACAAGCTGAACATGCTCCGTCTGGAACATTATCCCCCCGACGCCATCAAGAGCCTGCGGCCCTTCTCTTTGGCGGAGGTCGCCCATTTTCTGGGCGTGACCCCGTCCAACATCAAGAAGCTTCATCTCGAAGGCAAGGGCCCCAAACCGACAACCTCCGCCTCGGGGCGCAGGACCTACACGGCCGAGCAAATGCTGGAGTTACGGCAATATCTCGACCGGCACGGCCGCGCGGATTTCAAGAAATATGTGCCGCACAGGCGAGCAGGGGAGCGTCTCCAGGTCATCGCCGTCGTCAATTTCAAGGGCGGCAGCGGCAAGACCACCACAGCCGCGCATCTGGCCCAGCATCTTGCGCTCACCGGCCATAGGGTTCTGGCGATAGACCTCGATCCGCAGGCGTCGCTGTCCGCTCTCCACGGCATTCAGCCGGAACTCGACCGTAATCCGTCGCTCTATGAAGCTCTCCGGTACGACGACGCCCGCAAGCCGATTTCCGCTGTCATTCGCCGCACGAATTTCCCCGGACTCGACATCGTGCCGGCGAATCTCGAGCTTCAGGAATATGAATATGAAACGCCGCTGGCCGCATCAGGCCGATCGTCGACCGAAGGACGCCTGTTCTTCACCCGCATCTCGGACGCCTTGAAGGAAGTCGATTCGCTTTACGACGTCGTGGTGATCGATTGCCCTCCGCAACTCGGCTATCTCACCTTGACCGCTCTGACGGCCTCGACCGCGGTCCTCATCACGATTCATCCGCAAATGCTCGACGTGATGTCCATGAGCCAGTTTCTGCTGATGCTCGGCGGCATTCTTCAGTCGATCAGCGGGGCCGGCGCCGATGTCCGCCTCAAGTGGTTTCGCTATCTCGTGACGCGCTACGAACCGACCGACGGACCGCAGGCGCAAATGGTCGGCTTCATGCAGGCTCTGTTTCCAAAGCAGATGTTGTCCAGTCCGATGGTGAAATCGACAGCCATCTCGGACGCGGGAATCACAAATCAGACCCTTTACGAAGTCGATCGCGCCCAGTTCACCCGCGCCACCTACGACCGGGCGCTGGAAGCCTTGAACGCGGTCAACGAGGAAATCACGACGCTCCTTCACAAGGCCTGGGGGCGCAAATGAGCCGGATTTTGACAGCCGTGCAGAAGCGGAAAATCCCGCGCCTCTCCAAGTATTTGACGCAAATGGGGAGCGCCTGATATGGCCCGCAAGAACCTCCTCTCCAACATCACCGGGCCCGACGCGCCGAAGGCCGACGTCGTCGCACGCCACGATTATGCGCGCCGCGGGGCGTCGCGCTCGATGATGCTGTCCATCGACGAGATGGCGGAAAACGCGAAGAAGTTGCTGGCGGGGGAGACGATCGTCGCCCTCGACGTCGACGTGCTGGATCACTCCTTCATCGCCGACCGCATCGACGACGACGCCGACGATTACGCTCAGCTTCGAGAGGCGATCCGAGAGCAGGGCCAGTCGACCCCGATCCTCGTGCGGCCGCATCCGCAGCGCGAAGGGCGCTACATGATCGTGTTCGGGCATCGCCGCGCCCGCGTCGCCAGGGAACTCGGCGTGCCCGTTCGTGCGGTAATCAAAAATCTCGAGGACGTCGCCCACATCGTTGCGCAGGGACAGGAGAATGCGGCGCGCGCAAATCTGTCCTTCATCGAAAAGAGCCTGTTCGCGAAGAAGCTCCTCGACATGGGGCAGCGCAAGGAAACGATAAAGACGGCGCTGGTGGTCGACGATACGCTGTTGTCGAGAATGCTTTCCGTCGCCGAGACCATTTCTCCTGTCGTGATCGAAGCCATCGGCGCCGCCCGAGCGGTCGGCCGCGACCGATGGGAGGATCTCAAGAAGCTGATGAAGCAACCGCACCATGCGGCGACGGCGCTCGCCATCGTGAAATCCGACGCGTTTCGGGCGCAGGATGCCGCTGGCCGGTTCGCCTATCTGCTCGGGGAACTGAAGGCCGCCGAGAAAAAACCGCGCAAGCGGACGACGGTGCAGGTCGAAGCGGCGTCCTGGACGCCCGAAGACAAGACTGTGGTCGCGCGATACCGGAACACCGGCGCCAGTTTCACCCTCTCGCTCGATTCCAGAAATGCGGGCGAGTTCGGCCGATACCTCTCGTCCAACCTGGAGTCGCTCTACCGGGCATTCCGGGAGTCGAGAACCGATCACAATTCAGGAGATTGAACCGCAAAAGAAAAAAGCCCCCGAACGTCGCCGCCCGGAAGCTTTCTCTGATCTAAGCACTCCGAGAATCCCACTTCCGCGAATCACTGTCAAGAGTCGGCGCCGTTTCGGCGAGCGGATTTCTTTTGCCTGAACGAGGCAAAAGCAGATGCAGTCACATGCAACGACGCCCTTCGGGCGGCGATCGCTGTCGCTCGCCATGGTGGCGAGTCAGGCGGCGACGAAAGAATTCGCGTCGAGTCCTGGCGCATCCGACAAAGCCGTCCACAAATGGCGGCTGTTTCGAGCGCTCACTGAGGCGCGGGCGCCGCTTTGCGTCCCCGAGCGCGCACTGTCGGTCCTGCACGCGCTGCTCTCCTTCCATCAGGAGACGGCGCTGACTCTCTCCACCCCCCACGCGGGGGAGGGGGATTCGCCTTCGCCGGGCCTCGTCGTGTTTCCGTCGAACCGGGAGCTCTCCATCCGCGCCCATGGCATGGCGCCGGCGACGCTGCGCCGGCATCTCGCCTGTCTCGTCGAAGCCGGGCTGATCCTGCGCCGCGACTCGCCCAACGGCAAACGCTTTGCACGACGCGGGCAGGGGGGCGGCATCGAGGATGCCTTTGGCTTCGATCTGACGCCGCTGGTCGCCCGCGCCGAGGAAATCGAAAACCTCGCCGAGGAAGTGCGCGCCGAAAACCGCGCGGTCGCCCTCCTGCGCGAAAAGATCACGCTGACGCGGCGGGACATCGTCAAGATGATCGAAACCGGGATGGAGGAAGAGATCGGAGGCGACTGGGATGGTTTCCACCTGCGCTATGCCGACCTCTCGGGGCGCTATGGGCGGAAGCTGGCGAGGACAGAATTGGAGATTTTGGCCCGGGAGCTGGAACCGCTCGCGGCAGAAATCCGCAACCTTTTGGAAATGCACGTAAAAGCCCGGAATATAAGCGGCAATGAGTCCCAGACTGAGCGCCACATACAAAATCAAATCACAAACTTATCCGACTCTGAACCATGCCTTCAAAAAGGCTGGGGCGAACCGGGCGAGCCAACCGACGATGTTTTGCGGGCTCCCTCGGAACTGGAGGTCGCTGCAGCCCCGGCGCGGCCCGGGACGAAGCCGCCCGCGCCAGGAGCCTTTCCGCTCGGCATGGTGCTGGACGCCTGTCCCGATATCCTCGACTTTGCTCCGGGTGGAATCGCGTCCTGGCGTGATCTTGCGACGGCAGCCGCCACGGTGCGCAGCGCTTTGGGCGTGTCGCCCGACGCCTGGGCGGGGGCCGTGGAGGTTCTCGGCGAACACGATGCATCTGTCGTCGTCGCTGTGATCCTGCAGCGCGGCGAAGAAATCAGATCGGCCGGCGGCTATCTGCGGGTTCTCACCGCCAAAGCGCAGGTCGGGGCGTTTTCGCTCGGGCCCGTGCTGATGGCCTTGCTGCGCGGCAAGGCGGGGAAGGCTGGTCGCGAGCGAAAACGCGCGGGATGAGGGGCAAGCGGGCGACCGGGTTCGGGCGTCGGAACGCGAACACCGAATTTCGCGCGCGTCAGGCTCGTCGACTTGACCCGAGCGTTCCCCTTAACATCTGGTTAGGGTTTCTTTGCCAGCGTCAGCGTGGATTCTCGTCTGTGAGGCCTCGTCATGCCTGATACGCCTCGCGCCAAAAGCGCGGTCGGTGACTATGTCTTCGATCTGTGGCTGCGCCTGGATTCGCAGATGTCGCGCCTCAGAGCCGCTGTCGACGTTCTCGGGCCTTCGACTCTTTTCGAAAGCCAGCCCGATTTTTGCGCCGAAGCCACGAACTTCCACAAAAACTGGAAGCGCGCCAAGCGCGTGATGGCGAAACTGCGACTCTCCCGGCATCACGGCCGTCAGGCTCTCGAAGTGTTGTTGTCGAGCTTTCGCGCCGCGCAGAGCTGGATCTCACGCGTCGACGACGCCAACTCTCGTAAGCTGTCGGGGCTCGAGGGCAATCTGCGCAAGTTCGAACCCGCGGACCTCACCGTTGGTGAAACGGCGGCCGACGTCGCAAGACAGTTGAAAGCGATGCGGCGTAAGATGCAGCCTCTGAACGGACTGCGCGCCGGCCGCTTCGAGGCTCCGCCTCCGCCGATCCGGCTGGTCGTCGGCTGAAACAATCGCCGGCGCAAAAACCCTTTGCTGGAAAAGCGGCGCAGTGTTCGCTATGTTGAACGTCGCGTTCCAGCGGACTTGTCGACGCAATCTGTCGATGCGGGGTTCGATGCGACCATGACCGTTCCGAAATGGACATCGACCGGGCGCTGCGAGGCGGCAATCACACGGCAGCTGCGTCGGCTCGTGGAAACCTCCGGCAAGGCGGGGGAGGGGACGCCTGCGCCGTGGTCGAAAACATCTCTTTTCGCGCATTCGGCGATCCTGCTGGCGGCTCTCCTTTCGTTGGTCGCGGGACGCGCGCCTGCAAAGCCGGCTGAAAAGGCCGGAGCCGAATCCCTTGCCTGGCTTTTTGCCGGGCCGGGCGTGGTCGCAGAGATCGCGGCCGATGCGCAGGCGGCTCGGTTCCTGGTGGGGACCGAAGTTTTCGTCATGACCGGCCGCGCCGTCTCGACGATCCCTCCGAGTTGGAACGTCACCATCTGCGCGTCCTTCAAGAGCTATGCCGATTTGAAACGTCGCCTCGACGCGGGCGATCTCGATCCATCGGTCCGGGCCGTGCTTTATGATCCCGAGGGATGGCGCTTCACGCCGCCCGACGAACAGCATACGCCGGCGCGTCACATGAAAATGGCCGCCGATCTCGCGCATGCCCATGGTTTGTTGTTCATTGCGGCTCCCGCCGTCAATCTTGTCGAGATTTTGGCTCCGGGCGAAAGTCGCGGCCCATTTCGGCGCTATGAAACCTATCTGCGGCTCAATCTCGCGGCCGACGCGGCGCGTTATGCCGACGTAATCGATATTCAGGCCCAGGGCGCGGAGGCCGATGCGCAGATCTATGGGGACTTCGTGCGCCGCGCGGCAGCCCAGGCGCGGGCCGCGAATCCGAAGGTGCGCATTTTTGCCGGGCTGAGCACGCAGCCGGGCGGTCGCGACGTCTCCGCCGCCGACGTCCTGCGCGCCATCGCGGCGAGCCATGCCCATGTCGACGGCTATTGGTTCAACATTCCACGCCCCGGCGAGCTGTGCCCGGGCTGCACGGGCTTTCGCCCGGAAATCGCGCTGGAAACGCTGCATCGACTGCAGGAGCGGGGTTTCGAAGCTCCGCCGTCGCCGCGCTGAAGCCGCCTTTTGTCCGTGACAAGAAACGGAAGGCCTGGCGATGCGCTGTCGCCGGGCGCATGTCCTCGAATTTCACGCGGTACAAAAATTGATTGGACAGGTTGCCGGCGTTTTCCCCAAAGCGACTGCACGCATAAGCGCCACCGGTGCAGCAAACACGAGCATTGCTGCGCGTCGAATTAACCATGTTGGCGACAGGGTCGGATCATGCGTCGAAAAATTTGCCACCAAAGCGAGGCCTATGGTAAAAAAATCCAAATTGTTGGGCAGACATAGCATTAAATGCCCGACATTTTCCGGCGGCATTCTCGTCCGTCACGCGCAGTCCAAGAGACGCATTGGTAGCGTGCAAGCCCCGATTTAGGCGCATCGGCAGCAAAAGACTGCGCCTGTGCATGAGTTAGCTCCTTCGCGAGTTGCGAAAATTCAGGAGACGACATGGGAAATTCCAGGAAAGTCCTCGTGCTTGGCGGCGACGGGTTTTGCGGTTGGCCGACGGCGCTTCACCTTTCCGAATGCGGCCACGAGGTTTGCATCGTCGACAATCTGTCGCGCCGCAAGATAGACATCGATCTCGGCGTGTCGTCGTTGACGCCGATCGCCACAATTGGCGACCGTCTGCGGGCATGGCGCGAGGTGTCGGGCAAGGACATTCGTTTCGTTCCGCTGACCCTGGGCGAGGATTTCGAGCTGTTCAGGGCGCTTCTGTCCGAATTCCAGCCGGACGCCATCGTGCATTTTGCCGAGCAGCGCGCAGCGCCATATTCGATGAAGGGCGTTAAGGAGCAACGCTACACGGTCCGCAACAATCTGTGCGCGACGCATGACGTCCTGTGCGCCATGGTCGCCGCAGGCAGCAATGCGCATCTCATTCATCTCGGCACGATGGGTGTCTATGGGTATGGCAAAGTCGGGGGGATGAGCATACCGGAAGGCTATCTGCCGGTCAGCGTCGAGGTCGCGGGCGAACGCGAGACCTTCGAGATTCTGTATCCGGCAGATCCGGGCAGCGTCTATCACATGACAAAGACGCAAGATCAGCTCTTCTTCTACTACTACAACAAGAACTACAGGTTCCCCATCACCGATCTGCATCAGGGAATTGTGTGGGGAACGCAAACTCCGCAGACGCGGCGGCACGAGGCGCTCATAAACCGTTTCGACTATGACGGCGACTACGGGACCGTGCTCAACCGCTTCCTGATGCAGGCGGCGATCGATTATCCGTTGACCGTGCATGGCGCCGGCGGGCAGACGCGGGCTTTCATTCACATTACCGACACGGTGCGCTGTATCCAGTTGGCGCTCGAAAATCCGCCGGCGAGCGTGGAACGGGTGCGCATCCTGAACCAGATGACAGAGACGCATCGCCTCATCGACCTCGCGAAGCTGATCTCGCGGCTGACCGGCGCACCGTTCGAACTGGTGCCGAATCCGCGCAATGAGGCGCAGACCAATGATCTTGTCGCCGAAAATGCGCAGTTCCTCGCCTTGGGACTCGAGCCGACGACCCTCGCGGAAGGGTTGATGACCGAGGTGCAGGAGATTGCGCGCAAATATGTCGCGCGTGTCGATCGTTCGAAAATCCCATGCACGTCGAAATGGGTCGCGGGCGAAGAAAATCGAACGACTGCCGATGATGGCCGCAAGTCCGCGGAGAAGGTTCGTATCCTGGCGTGACCGATGAACATCGTGCGTGACCGGGCGCGCGCGCGCTTGACCGGGTTTTGCGCGCCTGCGGAGGACATGGCGTCGACGCGCGCTGGCGGTTTCGACAGACGTTGACCACTGGTCGCGCGCGACGCCAGAGCGGAGGCTTTGATCGGCACAAATGCGTTTTCAGCGTACCGGGCTTCGGCCCTATGAGAAAAGCGACTCCATGCTGCCGCCGGTGAAAGTCAGTTCCACGCGTCGATGGTGGAAGGTCGAGCCGCGCAAGATTCTGTTTGCGATCATCGCCGCCCTCCTTGTCATGGCGGTGATGGATCGCGTCTGGATCCGCGGCGAAGGGGTCGTCGCCGGAGAATTGACGGCGATCGCGCCGATCGTGCAGGCGCGGCTTGCGCAACGCTTCGTCAAATGTCTCGATCACGTCAAACGTGGACAACGTGTCGCTGAATTCGTCAACGAGGCGACGATTCAGAACGCGGAGCAACAGACTCTGGCGCTCAAGCTGCAACTCACGCAGACGATGGAGTCTATCCGCATCGCCGACAGCGCCGCCAAGGCGGCAGCCAAACTCGTCGACGCGCAAAACGCAGTGCTCAAAATCCAGATGGCGGTGCTGAAGGCCGAAGACAGCCTGGTCAAGAGCAAGTTTGTCGCGACGCTCGTCTGGGAGCAGGCAAAAGCCGCCGTCGCAAAGGCCGATGCGGATGTGAAATCTGCGGAATTCGTCTACGAGACCAAGCTCGCGCAAAAGCGACAGGCCGAACTCGATGCCGAGGTCCTGCAAAAGCGCATCGACAGCTTCAAAAATGCGCCGGAGTTGAACGGGCATTTCTTCGTGACGGCGCCCAAGGACGGCATCGTCACGGAATGCACGGTGCGCCCGGGAGAAGTGGTGGCGGCGCGCACGCCGATCTTCAGCATCTTCAATGTGGAGGACACCTATGCGGTGGTGTTTTTTGATCCGGGCTTTTCCAGCCGCATCGAGCGCGGCCAAATCTTCGACATGAAAATTCAGGGCGTCGACGGAAATGTCAGGGGCGTCGTCGACGATTTCTTCCCTGAACTTTCCGCGTTGCCGGCCTCGCTGACGCGCTTTTTCTGGCAACAGGAGCGTTGGTCGCAATATGTGCCGGTCCGGCTGAAATTCGTAGACATGAGCTCGGCTCAGACTCTGCGGCTGTTCGCGTCGGCGCAGCTCTCGGCTTCCGCCTTCGATCTTTTCGGGCTGCTGCGCGGCGGATCGGCGGCGCCCGCGTCAGTCCCCGCCTCGGAGACGGTGAAGCGTCCGCCCCGCGCCAGATCCCTCGAACAACCGGCGACCCAATGAGCGAATTCGTCAATTTCGGTTTCGATCAGGGCAGCTCCGCCGTTGCGATCGATGCCCGCGCGCAAGAGCGGCTGCTGTCGCTGCTGCGCCAGATCGCCGACGCAGGCGGGGCGATCGAGCCGATCGCCCAGGCGACCGCCAGCGAGGCTTATGGATACGCTCTGGCCGGCGACGATGTGCGCAACGATCTGCGCTTTCTCGCGGCGCGGGACTATCTCGCGCCGCAGTTTTTCGACCGCGTGAGCTTGTGCCCCAAATGCGACAGCCATCATCTCAATGTGCGTGAAATCTGCCCGAGCTGCCGCCGCGCGAATATCGTCAACGACGGCCTCCTGCATCATTTCCGCTGCGGCTATGTCGGCATCCCGTCCGAATTCACGCCTTCCGGGACCGGGGCCTACGTCTGCCCGAAGTGCAATGGCAAGATGCACCATCTTGGCGTCGAATATGACCGGCTCGGCAGGGCTTTCGTGTGTCGCTCCTGTGCGGTCATATCGGAAAATCCTCCGGTCGAGGCTGTCTGTCTGGCTTGTGGCGTGCACAGCATGGCCGACGTTCTGCCGAGCGCCTCGGTGTTCGGCTATCGCCTCACTTCGCGCGGCGCAGGCGCACTCCGCGCGGGCGCGCTGTTCGGTCTGGACGAGGCGCCGCTCACCGTCGTCGAGGCCCCGGCCTATCGGCGATCTGTGATGCTCGAGTTCCTGGCTCAGGAAGCGCGTCGGCTCGAGACCCTGGGCGGCGTATTTTCCCTGCTGCTCGTCACGCGGCGCCCCGAAGCGCCCGAGTGCGACCCCGGCGACTGGTTGACGCGCCTGCGCGGCTGTCTGCGCGCGGTCGACGTTCTCGGACAATTGGGCGACGCCTTTTACGTCGTGATCCTGCCGCAGGCGACGCAATCTCAGGCGGAGACGGTCGCGGCTCAGGCGCGGGTGGCCCTCGGCGAGCAATTCGACATTCGCGCCGCGGAGATCACGCAGGCTGGCCAGTTGTCGCATCGACTGGCCGGGCTTTACCCGCGCGATGCGGTCCGATGACCGGATATCTGCATTATTTTCTCTCGATGTTCAGCCCGACCTCGACTGTCGGTTTCTTCCGCGCCTTTGCCGATCTCATGACCTCTCCGGCGCCTGCATGGTGGCTGTATGTGATCGGACCCTTCGTCGTCGTCACGTTGCCGACCCTTGTCTTGTGGGCGGTCTATCTCGTGAGGCCCGCGGCCGTGCGCCCTCCCTTGCCCGATCACCCGCTGAAAGCAGAGCCGCTGGTCTCGGTCGTCATCGCCGGACGCAATGAATCGGCGACGATCGCGCAATCGATCCGCGGCGCGCTTTTGTGCGGCTATTCCAATCTGGAGGTCATTTTCGTCGATGACCATTCGGAGGATGCGAGCGTCTCGGTTGCTCGCCGGGCGGCGCTCGGCGTCATGCAAGGCGCGTGGGACTCGAACCGGGTGCGCATATTCCCGTCGCCGCGTCGCAACGGCAAGGCAAGTTCGCTCAACATCGGCATCCGCATGGCGAGGGGCGAGTTCATCATCATCAACGACGCCGATTCGATGATCCAGTATGGGTCGCTGCCGCATTGGCTCCTGCCGTTCGAAGATCCGCGGGTCGGGGCCGTCGCCGCCAATATTCGAGTCGCCAACGGCAAGGCCAGTCTTCTCACACGGCTACAGGAAATCGAATATGCGCTGAAGGCGACGAGCAAGGCGGCGCAGGCGCGGCTCGACATTCTGACGATTGTCTCCGGCATGGGCGGCATCTTTCGGGCCGAAATCCTGCATCGGCTGGGCGGGATCGACACCGGCCTCGGCGACGACCGCGATCTCACCATGATGATCCGCAAGCAGCGCTGGAAAGTGGCCTATTCGTTCGACGCCGTCGTCTGGACGACAGTTCCCGTCACCCGCAAGCATCTGTGGAGTCAGCGCTCGCGCTGGCGGCGCAACGTCGTCAAGATATGCCTCAGCAAACACCGGGATTATTTCATTGTCGGACGCTACGGCTTCGCCAACACCGTCGCATATATGATATTGTTCAATCAAATTGTGCTCCCCTTGGCGGCGATCGTCGTCGCCATCGGCTCGACCATCGAATTCGGGCCGTGGGCTGTCCCGGAAATTCTCGTGGTCAGCTATTGGATATCGATTTTCTATTATCTCCTGAAAATGCTTGTCGCCCGTGACTTCACCCGGGTTCCCGCGAACGAGGATTTCGTTCTGGTGTTTCTGCTGCCATTTTACTTCATCTATCTGGTGTCGTTGGCGCAGTATGAAGCCTTTCTCACCGAACTGTTTCGGATCGGGACCAAACATCCCTATGTGCCGGACCACATCTGGGAGGAGATACCATGGTGGTGAAGCGGAGCCTCGGCGGCTCTTGGGAGTCGATGGTTCTGGCCGTCGCGACGTTCGCTGTCTCCACCGTTTGCGCGGCGGCTGAAGCAGATCGCTTCCGCCCGGGCATGATGTCCGTGCTCGGCGAGCAGGGGGGCATGTCCACGACACTGGTCACCGACCCGGTGTTTCGCAGCACGCTCGACTGGGCGCCGCGCGCCTCCTCGGTTGCCGCCCCTTTGACCATGACTTTCGCTTCCGCGCCCATGCTGGGGATCGGCGCGCCGGCGTTTGGCGTCGCCTCCGGGCTCGACGAGACTTTTGCGGCGCTCCTCCCGTCGCTCGTCGGGGCCGGCGCCGACATGGGCGACAATGACGCCGGGCTGCTGGAAGACGCGACGACGACGCCCGGTCCGCTGGGTTCAGGCTGCCCTGGTGGCCGGCTGGAGCGCCGCTTGCAGGGGGCTACGGGTTTCTGGACGCCGCAGGCCGCTTCGATTTCCCCGGTGCATGTTGACCTGAACGCCCGAAGCGACGCGGCTCTGGGGCGCGCCCCGACCGCCGCAGCGTCGCGCGACGCCTCTGACATGGACGATGCGGACAACTTTCGCCCGTTGCGGGCGGGAGCCGCGAGCGGCTGGTGCCGGCCGCAGCCAATGCCCTTTTCCGTCAGCAGCCCACTTGCGAGCCGAGGATTTCTGGCCATTTTGGGCGTCCTGATCTCGATCGCCGTGGTCTTCGGCTTGAGTCGCGGGTTCAAGATGCCCGAACTCTGAAAACCTACGGGTTATGGCCAAGGACCTCTGTCGGCCTCGAAGGCCTCTTGCGCGCGGGAAACTTCCGCCTCGCGGGTTGTCGGCGACCATCCGCCCCCCAGCGCCTGATACAATGCGGTCGCCGCCTCGAAATGGGCCAGTCTGGCCTGCTCCAGCAGGTCCTCGTCCTGAAACAGCGCGGTCTCGATGCTCGCCACGGTGACGACGTCGATCAAGCCGGCGCCGAGCTGCGCGATGGCCGCATTGAACGCCTGCCGGCGTTCCGCCACCGCCTTCGACAGAAGCTGCACGCGTCGCTCGCTTTCCGAGGCGGCGACCAGAGCATTCTCCGTATCCATCAAGGCTGAAAGAATCTGCTGACGATACAGTGCCGCGAACTCGGTGAAAATCGCCTTCTGACTTTCGTAGTCGCCCTGCAGATAGAATCCGTCGAACAACGGTTGCGCAATCTGCATTCCGAGCTGCCAGCCGATCGCCTGGGGGCTCCCGAGATTTTTCAGCACCATGCTTTGCAGGCCATATTGGCCCGTGAGTTTGATCGAGGGAAAAAACGCCGCGCGCGCTCGCAGCACTGACAATTCCTGCGCGGCGAGCTTGGCTTCCGCCGCCGCCACATCGGGGCGGCGCAGCAGAACTTCAGAGGGCAACCCCGGCTCGATCCGTGGATAGGACAAGGCGCCGAGCGAGCCGCCTTGCAGGGAAAAGCCTTCCGGCGTGCGCCCCACCAGCACCGCAAGGCGGTTCCGCGATTGCCGCAGCGTCTCCTGCAGCGGCGGCTCCATCGCGCGCAGTTCGGCCACGATGCCCCCTTGCTGCGCGGTATCGACGATCGTCGCGGCGCCGGCCTTCAGCCGCGCCAGCAGGGCGGCCTGAACTGCTTCCGCCTTCTGAATGTTTCGGGCCAGCACCCGCAGCCGATCCTGCGCCGACAGCGCGTGGAAATAGGCATTCAACACCGTGGAGATGATCGAAATCTCGACGACGTCGCGGTCGAAACGCGAGGCGTTGGCGAGGAGCTGCGCGGCCCTGGACGCGTTTTCGTTCTTGCCCCAGAAATCGATCTCGTAGCTCGCCGTCAGGCCGAGCTGATACAGGTTGGTGCGCAGCGCGCTGGTGTTGCCCTGGTTCGACTGCAGCGCAATCTCACGGCCGATCCGCGCCGGCGACAACGGGTTCGAAGCCCCGGAGCCATTGGCGTTTTGGCCGAGGGCCGCACCGGGGACCTGCGTCCTCAGGCCAAAATCATGCATCGCGAGGGATGGCCAGAGCGGCGCGCTCGCCATGCGCGCCTGCGCGTCCGCTTCGCGAATGCGCGCGGCGGCGGCCGCGAGATCGAGATTGCCCTGCGACGCGAGGGCGACCAGCGTCGTCAACTCTTTCGACGAGAAACGGGCGGCGAAGTCGCGTCCGGCGCCGATCGGAGCGGCGGCGTGCGGCCCAGCTTCACGAAAGCGCGCTGGCGCGGGCACACCGACGTTGGGCTTCACCCAATCGAGATCGCAGCCGGCAAGCAGAACGCATACGCCAAATGCGGCGGCGACGCGGGCGCGGCTCCCCAAGGAACGGGCGTTCGACGCAAATCCTGTACGTCCAGAACGACTCACGAGGTCGTCGTTCTCATTGCTGGATCGAGCCTCGTCATACTCGGACATGCAAACTCTCACGGTCGATGGCTTTTTTGCAGACATGCCGTGGACTTGTCAACGATCCGGCCGATGCCGAGCGAAATGCAATCCATTGGAGGAACGAGAGAATTTCCGCCAAACCGCAAAAGCCCGGTGATGTTCGAACTCATTGTAAATGTTCATTCGAGGAACGGGGAACCTGTGCAGCAAGTTTTAATGCCGGTTCGTTGATATCTCCGCAACGACACCCGGCGCCCCGGCGAGAGTCGACAAGACCTCGACGCGCGACGGCGCTGGAAGCAAGGAGACTCGGGATGAAATGTCGCTCTTCCAGCGCACGCAATTTCTGCTTTGCAATGCTGACATTGCTGCTGTCTGCGTATTCCGGCGTGTCCTTCGCGGCGCCGGGACAGTGCGGAAAAAATTTCAGCTGGATGGTCGACGAAGGCAGCCTGTTCAAAAGCACCGGTGTTTTCCCGTTGAAACGGCAGGAAGCGCTGCTGGATCAGCGCTGCTCGTTCCTGATTGTCGGGGATCAGCCATCCGCGCAATATGCGGGATGGTGGGCAATGAAGGCCAGATCGATCAAGTCGATCTCGACGATCGAAGCGGACGCCGCCAACGGCAATGTGCAAGCTCTCGTTTATGACCCCGAAGTCTGGTCGTTCACGCCCGTCCTCGAACAACAGCACCCTGCCGAGGCGACATGTGCAGCGGCGAACGTTGCCCATGCGCACGGAAAGCTTCTGGTGGCGGCGCCTGGGATCGATCTGGCAAGGGTCTTGAACCCGCGCGGTGCATCGCAAAGCGGGCAATATGTCGCGTTCACGCAGAGCGGCGTCGCCGGTCCGATCGCGAAATGCGCCGATATTTATGAAATTCAGGCGCAGAGCCTCGAAGGCGATGCAAAGGCGTTCCAGTCTTTTGTCTCGACGATCGCCCTGCAGGCGCGCGCCGCCAATCCGCATATTGTCATCATGGTTGGGCTCAGCACCAATCCTCCGGGCGTCAGCGGCTTGACGCCGCAGACACTCCTCGATGCGGTCAAGGCCGTCGCCGGCGTGACCGACGGCTTTTGGTTGAATATCCCGAGCCCGGGGGCCTTGTGCCCGAACTGCGGCCCCTCCAACCCCGCGCTCGCCCAGCAGTTGCTGGAACAGCTCCCGACAAGCTCGAACTGATCACTCTCGGCGCTGCCGCCTCGTCCGCGAGGCGGCATGCGGATTGGCGGGCGCGGCGGGCTGAAGGCGACCGTCCTTGTCGATCATCGAGCGACATCCTCGGGAAGCGCGACGGTCGGATCGAAGACGGAGATCCCGGTCGGTTCGAAATGTCACAAGTTGCGGGTGAGCACCCGAAGTCCGTGGACTTTTGCAGTTGCCGCGACGATCAGGTCCGTGAGGTCGATGGTTGTCGGCCGCGCGTGTTCCGCCAGATGCGCGATGGCGATCGCCACGGCGGCGTCGAGCGGCAGGATGCGATCCGAAAAATCACTCTGGATGGCCTCGCGAAGAGAGGCAAGCTCGTCGGCGCGCTTGTCCTTCCCCTCTCGCCGCAATTTGAGAATGCCGGCCTCGAGTTCGGTCAGCGTGATCGCGCTCAGAAAGAGATGCGCGCCGTTGCGGCGCAGCCAGCCGACGAGGCCGGGCGTGAATGCCTGACGACGGGAGTCGAGGAGGGAAATGATGTTGGTGTCGACGAGATACATTCATTCGTCCCGAACGAAGTCGGAACCGAGAAGCTTCGATTGGGTGAAGGGCCGCGCCTCGAAGAGATCCTCGTCGCCGCCATCCGCCTCGGCAAATCGGGCGAAGAGATCGCCCAGGGTGGAAGCGCTTCGCGGAGTCTTCCGCCAATCGGATTCCGCCACGATGATGACAGCTTCCTTGCCGTAACGGGTGACCCGCTGCGGCTCGCCGGCGAGCGCGCGATCGATGACCTTCGAGAACTCGGCGCGCGCCTCATTGATCGGGTAACTGCGCATGAAGTCTCCACGGCAAGAGATAATGTACATCTTAGCAGGGATGTTGCACATAATCCAGCCGAAATGACCCGCGGCAGCAATTCTAAATGGCTGGGTTTTGGCGGCGATTTGTGGTTTTCGCGGGCACGGCTTTCTGGTTCAAGGTGGGCGTGCTGATTCTCGACCGCCTCCTGACCGGGCTTCATGACGCCTGCGCGGCCT
>Ga0265331_10001067_pt1 | contig 21370 bp, 18 predicted proteins | sample 41923metaG_FD_202088 | JGI IMG/M metagenome (GOLD analysis project Ga0265331, IMG submission 202088) | Rhizosphere microbial communities from Carex aquatilis grown in University of Washington, Seatle, WA, United States - 4-19-23 metaG | ecosystem: Host-associated > Plants > Roots > Rhizosphere... | reverse complement strand
TGGCGTGTCGCATGACGCCGGTGGCGCACCTGCCCGACGTACAGGCAGCTCTTCACGCGCCGCCGGCTCCGCGTGCGCCCGCCCGTTCCGGCACGCGGGTCATCACCGGCGAGTCGACGCCGGCGCGCCGGTTCAGCGCCTCTACGGCCCGCAACGCGCTCACCACCCCGTCCTCATGAAATCCACTGCCCCAGTAGGCCCCGCAGAAATAGCTGCGGTTCGCGCCATTGATCTCGGCGAGGCGGTCCTGGGCGGCTACGGCCGCGGGCGTGTATACCGGATGGTGGTACACGTAATGGCCGAGCACGCGCGCGGGCTCGATGTCCTCCGTGCGGTTCAGCGTGACCATGAACACCTCAGGCGCCGTCAGGCGCTGCAGCACGTTCATGTTGTAGGTCAATGCGACGTGCTCCTGCGGCCGCGCGAGCTGATGGTAGTTCCAGGCGGCGCGCGCCCGCGGCGCGCGCGGCAGCATGCGGGTATCGGTATGCAGCACCACGTCGTTGCGCTGATAGGGAAAGGCGCCGAGCAGCTCGGTCTCGGTGTGGCTCGGCTGCTCCAGCATCGCCAGCGCCTGGTCGCTGTGACAGGCAAATACCACGAAGTCATGGCTCGCGACATCGCCCTGGCGGGTGCGGACCAGTACGCGGTCCGCCTCGCGGCGCACACCGCTCACCGGCGTGCGAAGGCGCACATGCGAGCGGAATGGCTGCACCATGCGGCGCACGTACTCGCGCGAACCACCCCGGATCGCCTGCCAGACCGGACGATCGTTCACGCTCAGGAATCCGTGACGGTCGAAGAATTCCACGAAGAAGCGGGCCGGGAATCCCAGCAGCGCGGCCTCGCTCACCGACCAGATCGAGCGACCCATCGGAATCAAATAGCGCTCGATGAAGGGCCGGGAGTAGCCGTGGGCCTGCAGGTACTGCGCGAGCGTGACGGGCGCTCCCGCCTGGCGCAGCAGTGCCCTGGCCTCGCGATTGAAGCGCAGGATGTCGTGGATCATGCGCAGGAAGGAGGGGCGCAGCGCATTGCGCCGCTGTGCAAACAGCTGGTTGATCGAAGTGCCGTTATATTCCAGGCCGGTGCGTTCGCAGCGCAGCGAGAAGCTCATGTCCGAGCGCTGCCAGGGTACTTCCAGCTCCTGCAGCAGCGCGATGAAGTTCGGGTACGTCCAGTCGTTGAACACGATGAATCCGGTGTCGACGGCCCAGTGGCGCCCGTGCAGCTCGACGTCGATGGTGGCGGTGTGACCGCCGAGATAGTCGGCCGCCTCGTATAGCGTCACGTGGTGCCGAGCGTGCAGGCGGTAGGCTGCGGTCAGCCCGGCGATCCCGGACCCGATGATGGCAATGTTGGCGCGGCGATCCATGCGGCGGCTCAATTCGTGTGGTGGCTCACCCCGTGTAGTACGCGCAGGCGGCCGGTCCGGATGCGCAAAGATACTGTAAAGTCCTGCATCCGGGGAGTTTCCCGCGGCGTATCGGGTAGTGACACCCCGAACCCTCGCCCCGACCACCACGAGCCCTAAGATCATGCGCTACAAGACGCTGCTGCAATTGACGTTCGGTGCCGTGCTGGCCGGCATGGTCCTGGTCACGAGCTGGGCCAGCAGCGTGCAGCCGATCTGGCAGTGGAGCGGGCTCACTGCCGCTCCAAACCACGCGTGGACGATCGCCACGCTGTGCGACGCCTACTGCGGGTTCCTGACGTTCTACGTCTGGGTGCTCTATAAGGAGCAACGCTGGATGCGCCGCCTCGGCTGGTTCGTCGCAATCATGCTCCTCGGCAACATGGCGATGGCAGCCTACGTACTGAAAGAAATCTGGGCGCTGGGCAGCAGTGACAATGCCGCCGTGCTGCTGTCGCGCCGCAACCCCTAAAGAGGCCTGGCATGAAGCTGTCCCTGTCCCTGGTCGAGAAGGGCCTGGTGCCTGACGCCGTGCTACGCCGCGGCATACGTCGACTGCTGGCGCAGCGCCTGCGGGAGGAAGATCGGGGCGGTCCCGAGCAGGACCAGGCGCGCCTGATGAGTCTGGTGGAACAGCTGCGCGCCAGCCCGGTGGCCATCGAGACTTCGGCCGCCAATGAGCAGCACTACGAAGTCCCGGCGGCGTTCTACCAGCTGGTGCTCGGCCCGCATCTGAAATACTCGAGCGGCTATTTCCTTGCGGGCACCGAGGCGCTGGAACAGGCGGAAGAGCAGATGCTGCGGCTCACGGTCGAGCGCGCGCGGCTGCGGGATGGCGAGCGCATCCTGGAACTCGGGTGCGGCTGGGGCTCGCTGAGCCTCTACATGGCGAAACTTCTGCCCCGCAGCCGGATCACCGCGGTGTCCAATTCACGCTCACAGCGCGAATTCATCCTCCAGACCGCCGCGGCACGGGGACTCGGCAATCTGGACGTGCTGACCTGCGACGTCAATGAGCTGCAGTTCGCGGACGGTACGCTGTTCGATCGCGTGGTGTCGGTCGAGATGTTCGAGCACATGCGCAACTACCAGGTACTACTCCGGCGCATCGCGCATTGGCTGCAACCCGGCGGCAGCCTGTTCGTGCACATCTTCACGCATCGCTGCTACGCCTATCCTTTCGAGGTGCGCGACGACAGCGATTGGATGGCGCGCTACTTCTTCACCGGCGGCATCATGCCGAGCGACGACCTGCTGCTGTACTTCCAGGACGACCTGCGGCTGCGCCAGCACTGGCAGGTCAGTGGCGAGCACTACCAGAAGACCGCCGAGGCCTGGCTCGCGAACATGGACGCGCACCGGGCGCAGATCATGCCGGTGTTCCACGAGTGCTATGGACCGCAGCAGGCTGCGAAGTGGTGGAACTACTGGCGCGTGTTCTTCATGGCCTGCGCGGAGCTCTGGGGGTACCGCCAGGGGCGCGAATGGCTGGTGTCCCATTACCTGTTCGAAAAGCCCGCCGCGCCACGCTCCGTCAACGATTGAGGGACCGGCCGCGCGACAAGCAGGATCAGTAGCGGAAGATTGCGGTTGCGCCAAAGGTGCGCGGCCGCAGTCCCGCCGCCACGAAGATCGGCGAGGAAACCTGATTGCCGAAATTGAGATCGCTGGCGTTCTGATCCAGTCCGGTCGAGTAGTGGCTGAGTTCGGTCACCGGCGTGGCGTCCAGCAGATTGTTGATGAACACCGAAAGGTCCCAGCCGCCGAAACTGCGGCCGCCGCGCAGATCGAGCTGGTTGGTCGACGGGTTGGGTCGCAGGTTCGGATCGTAGATGGCCGAATTCGGGTTCTGGTACAGGAATGGTCCACGATTGGAGCTGCGGAAGTCGTCGATCGCACGCACGTAATAGCCTGCGCCCTCGCCAAGTCGGAACTGGTACTCCAGGCTGGTATAGATCGTCCAGGGAGACTGGCCGAGAGTCTGTCCCGCCGCGACCACCTGCGTGCCGAAGCGCGCATCGCTCGGCGTCTGGTCCAGGATCACCGTGTCCTTGAACTTGGCATCGGTGTAGCCGATGCTCAGCGTACCGGTGAGCTGCGGGGTGATCCTGCCGTCGAGTTCCAGATCGAAGCCCTCGCTGCGCGCATTGCCGAGGTTGAACACGATCCCGTAGCCGCAATCGGGGAAGAAGTAGTACCACTGGATCGCGCGCCAGTCGATGTAATAGACGCTGGCATCCACCGACAAGCGGCCATTGGCGAAACGCCGCTTGTTACCGAGCTCATAACTCCAGGTGGTATCCGGACCATAGGACAGGGGTACGTCCGCGAGCCCGATGGCAGCCTCGTCGTTGCCGCAGGACGGCGGCACGTGACTGTTGCCCCCGCCCGGGCGGTAGCCCTTGGCAATCGATCCGTAATACAGCGTGTCCTCGTCCTGCTGGAATGACAGCCCGAGCTTCGGCGTGACCGGATTGCCGGAGGCATTGCCGCCGCTCGAGGACAGGCCGTCATTGACCGGGCCGTCCTCGACGGAGACAAAATCGGCGACCGTGTGTTCGACCCGCAGTCCCGCATTCAGGATCAGTCGCTTCGTGATCGACCAGTCCACCGAGCCGAACGCCGAGACCTGCAGATCGCGCGAATGCTCGAGCCCGGTGTATTCGTACAGGCCACGGAGCAGGCCGCTGCAGTCCGCGGTGCAGTTCTCGTCGTAATAGTAGCCCGCGAATCCTCCGGGCTGCTGCTGGTTCCACAGGTTGAGCAGCTGCGCATTGGGCGCGAGCTGCGAATCCGAGAGGCGGCTGTTCTGGAAGAACAGGCCGGCCACCCAGCGCAGTCGGGCGTTCGGGTCGCCGTTCTGCAGCCGCAGTTCCTGGGTGAAGACATTCTGCACCGTTGCCCCGACGAACGCGTCGGTGATCACCGCGCCGCCCGGCAGGGTCGGAAAGAAATTATTCTCGCCATTGGCACCCACCGCGCCCAGCGCCCCGGCGATGTCGTAGTTCGTGACGTCCGACACATTGGATTCGGAGCGATAGAAGTACGAGCTGATCGAGGTCAGCTGCACGACGCCCAGATCCGCTTCGATCTTCAGGCTGGGCACGGTGAAATGCTCCGTGCTCGGCTGTCGCAGCTGGTATCCGCTCACGAATCGCCCGGAGGACGGATCGGAGAGTTGCTGCCAGTAGTCCGGCGTATCGTTCTGGTGCGAGCCCTGGTAGAGCAGCGAGGGCGTCAGCTTCAGGCCCTGAAAGGGTTGCCAGAGCAGTGCAATGCGGGCCCCACCTCCATCGCTCCAGTTGGCGTTGCTGACGTGCTCCCCGGTCTGCGATGCGATGCGGTCGACCCAGCCGCCGTCGTGTCTGCCGAATCCGCTGACGCGCACGCCAAGCACGCCGTCGATCAGCGGACCGCCGAATGCGCCGCCGAGCTCGTAGCTCAGTCCGCCACCCTGGGTCCCGGCGAGCTCCGCCTTCGCATAGGCGCTGTCCTTCGACAAGCTGGGCGCCGGCGTGATGAAGCGCACCACCCCGCCCTCGGCGCCGGCCCCGAACAGCGTTCCTTGCGGTCCGCGCAGCACCTCGACCCGCTCCAGGTCGAAGACTTCAGGGAACACGGTGCCGGCGAGGTTCACCGGATTGCTGCGCGCCTGGATCGGCGTGTCGTCGATGTACACGCCGGTCGTGCCGGCGCCGGTGTTCGAATCGATGCCGCGGATCGAAACGCGGTCGCCGACGCCATTGCTGCCCTGATCGCCCAGGCTCAGGCCGGGGGTCTGCGCGACGATGTCGCTGATGGTCTTGATGTCGCGCTGGTCCATGGCCTCCTGCGTATAGGCGCTGATGCTGATCGGGACCTTGCTCAGGGACTCCGTGCGCTTGGTCGCGGTGACCACCACTTCCTCGAGGCTGGACGTGACGGCTGCGGCGGCATCGGCATCGACCGGCGTGCCGGCGGACTCCTCGGCAATGGCAGTGGTGACGCTCAGAGCGGCGAGTACCAATGCAAGGTGCGCGGATGCGAGGGTTGTGCGTTGCTGCATGAGTGGGCTCTCCCGTCTGTCCGTGCCGCGGCGTCAGCCGAGCGGGCGCACGTCGTGGAATTTCTGGTAGTCGAAGCGGTCGATTCCGTCCTCGCCGGTGGACAGAATATCGATGAAATCATGATTCCAGCGCAGGGCGGTGGCCGGATACTGGTGCCGCGCCATCAGTGTCTGGCCTGTCGTTTCGTCCGTGCCGCTGACGGTCAGCAGCAGCGTGGCACGCGCCGCACTCAGGGTCTGCTCGGTCTGCCCGTAGAGGGGGCTGGCCGCGTCGATCACATGCATCAGATTCCAGCCGAAGATGAAGATCGGATGCGCCTGGCGACGCAAGACCAGGTCGTGGATGCGGCGGATCTGGTAGCCCTCGGGCGTGCGCTCCTCGCGGATCAGGCGCAGCTGTGCCTGCGCTTCCATGACCACGTTCTGTCGCGCATTCGCGGCGCGCAGCATCAGGGTTGGAACACCGTCGAGCGGGCGGACTACCGCATGGCGGGCGAACAGGAAGCGCGCCGTCGGTCGCGAGAAGCGCGCGAAGATCATGCCGGTGGTCAGCGCCAGGGCCATCAGGCCGGTGAGGATCTCGCAGGAGGCCACGACGTGTCCGTAAACGGTGCACGGGTGCATGTCTCCGTAGCCGACGGTCGCGAGCGTCTCGACGCTGAAGAAGAACAGGCCCCAGTAGCCGGCGGGGTTCACGTTGGTCACGTCGCCAGGCTGCAGCGCGTACAACGCTGCATACAGCAGGTTGAACAGCAGGAACAGCCCGGCCACGGCCGCCGCGAGCCTGGCGCCGCCGACCGTCATGCAGAAATGGTAGAGGTCCTGCCAGATCCGGCGCGGCAGGCCCTGCGTGATGATCGGACGGCCGGAGATAGTGAGGCGCCGGCCTGCGCGCGCGTCGGAGGTCACGCCGCCAGTGTAGCGTGGCAGACTGGCAGCGGGAGGCCCAGGGGCGGCACGGATACTCATCCGGACCGATTTGTCATACGCTTGAGCCCATTGCCGGGCCGGAGAACCAGAATGAGCAGTGCCAGGAAGACGGCGGGGATCAGCGCGGCGCGCGCTGCAGTGACGCGCAGTGAGCAGCAGTTCAAGGTGCTGCGCGGCCGGCTGCGCACCAGCAAGGAGCGCGTCCGCACGCTGAAGGGCGAGTTGAAGGCCGCGAAAAAGGCCTCCAAGCAGGCGCGCCGCGAGGCCCGCGAGGCGGACGGGCGGCGCAAGAGCGCGCGGCTCGCGCTCCAGCGGGCGCAGGCGGCGGCCAGCGCACGGCGGCGCAAGCCCGTTCCTGCGGCCAGCGCGACCCCGGCTGCCCCGAAGCGCGCCCCGCGCGCGGTTACGGCGTCGCGCCGCCGGCGTGCCGCCCACGCCCCCGGCCCGGCTGCGACGGCCCGACGCCCGGCTGCCACGAAGCGCAGGCGCGCCGCACCGCCCGTGACGCCCGCGGTGGCCCCGGCCGCCGAGACTGCCGTGCCCAGCGCTGATACCGCAAATCAGCCGCCAACGGCCCCGAAGGGCTGAACAGCGGCCGCGGTGTCAGTGCAGCACCGCGTGCAGGGCGGCGGCGAACACGGCCGGATCGGTCAGCGCGACGAAGGCAAGCCCCGCCAGCGCGCCATTGAAATGGGCATCGTGGTTGATGCGTCCGCGGGCCTGGCGCGATGCGTAAAAACTGAAACCGAGGTAGCCCAGAGCGAACCACGGTGCCGGTATGGGCAGCGGCCACGGCAGCACCAGAATCGACTGATGCGGGAAGTAAACGATCGCGGCGAACAGCACGGCCAGTATCGCCCCTGAGGCGCCGAGAGTGGCGTAGTCGGGGTCCCGCCGATGACGCACCCAGGTACCCGCCCCGCTTGCCAGCAGTCCCAGCGCATACAGGGCCGCGAAACGCGGGCCGCCGATCGCCCGCTCGAGCCGGAAGGCGAAGCACCAGTAGGTCAGAGCGTTGAACAGCAGATGCAGCAGATCGGCGTGCACGAAGCCGGAGCCGATCAGCGTCCAGTACTCGCGTCGCGGCAGGAACCAGTAGGGTCTGAACAGGTTCCAGCGGATCAGCTGCGGTGCCCGCGTCAGCCCCGCCAGACTCAGCGTGACCGTCAGCAGCAGGATCGCCGCGGCGACCATGCGTTCAGCCGGCACTCTCGGCGCTGTAGCGGGCGAGCAGCCCGGTGCGCACGGCGTAGCGGTGCACCGCCCGGAACGCCCAGGCAGCGAGTGCGACATCCAGCATGGCCAGCGCGACGCTCACGAACAGCTCGCTCCATGAGTAGCCGTGTCCTGCGACCAGCGAGCGCATGTTCTCGAACACGTATGAGGGGGGCAGCAGGTGCCCGATCGCCCGCATCCAGGGTGGCAGCGTGCGCAGCGGATAGAACACCCCGACGAATGGGGAGAGCAGTGCCGGAATCGGCCAGGCCAGCCATTCCGACGCCGGACCGAGCCGCATTACCATCGCCGCGGCGAGTACGCCGAGGGCGATTCCGAACAGGAACAGCACCAGCAGGCAAGGCACCAGCATGGCGCCGAGCGCCAGGAAGTGCAGGCCGAATACCGCCGTGGCAAGCACCAGCATCACGATCAGGCCGATCAGGCTGGTCGTGATCCCGGTGGATACCAGGCCCATCAGGTATTCGGAAATCAGCAGCGGTGTGGCGAAGATATTGATGAAGTTGCGTGACCAGACATCCTCGAGGAACGCCATGCTCACGCCCTGCATCACGCGCGTGAAGAAATCCCAGAACAGCACCGCTCCGAGCAGGCTGCCTATGAAATTCACCTTGCCGCCGGACACGCTGTCCAGGTAGCGCGACATGAAGCCCCAGACGACGATGTCGATCGCGACCCAGGCCACCATGGGCAGGATGCGCGTCGGGCTGCTGCGCATCAGGTACAGCTGGCGCAACGCAATGCCCGCGATCGGACGCAGCTTCACGCGTGCACCGTGCCAGGCGCGCTCGTCGGCCCATCGCTGGTCGTGCTGCCGGCCAGGGGCTCGCGCGCCAGCCGGATGAACAGCTCCTCGAGCGTGGCCGCACCGTGTTCTGCGGGCAGGCTCTTCGGATTGCCCTCGAGCAGGATCCTGCCGTGCGAGACGAACAGCACGCGATGGCAGGTCTCCTCGACCTCGTACATGTTGTGCGAGGTCCAGAGGATCCCGCAGCCGCGCTCGCGGGCCATCGCGCGGATCCGGCCGCGGATCAGGTCGGCCGCCGACGGATCCAGCGACGCGGTCGGCTCGTCCAGCAGCAGCAGATGCGGCTGGTTCAGGACCGCCTTGGCGAGTGCCAGACGCGTCTGCTCGCCCGAGGAGAGCAGACCGGTGCGGGTACCGGCCAGACGCTCCAGATCGTACTCGGCGAGCAGGGCTGCAATCCGGGCCGAGAGGCGCGGTACGTCATAGATCAGCCCGAAGAAGCGCAGGTTCTGGAACACCGTGAGGTTCCCGGGCAGAGGCGCGTAGACGGCAGCAAAATTGGTGTGCGCGAGCGCTTGAGAGCGGTGCCGGGCGAGGTCAATCCCCTCGATCGCCACTGCGCCCGAGCTCGGCTCCAATACGCCCAGGATCATGTTGATCGTCGTGGTCTTGCCCGCGCCATTCGGTCCGAGCAAGCCCACGATCTCGCCCGCGTGAACATTGAAGGAGACGCCGTCGACCGCGACCACGCCGCCGTAGCGCTTGCACAGGTTCGTGACGCGCAGCGGCATCGCGGACGGCGCGCCGGCGCCGGGCGGGGAGGGAGGCATGGGCGGTGGCTTCGCAGCTCAACTGCAAGCGACGATCACCGAGGTTCCCGGCCCGGCTGCGCGTCTTCCAGTGGGAAGCTGTGGGTGCCAGCGGGCGCCGCCGGGGCGACATTCGCTGGCGCGGGCACGGTCGGTGGTGCTGCAGCCGGGGCGGTCGGCGGTGCCGCGCCGGCGGTCGGCTCAGGCGGAGCGGTGCCGGGCGGATAGGCGCTCTGCGCGATCGCGGCCAGGAAGCGGCGCGCGGACTCCGACGTGGTGGTGACCTTGCCGGTAGTGATGGTCTCGGTGGTAACGCCGGGGTCAGAATAGTAAACGCGATTGGCGGAGCGGTCGAAGGCGAGCACGGTACCGTCGAGGGCGACACCCGCGAACAGGCCGCGCGAGCGCGAGTACGAATAGATTTCCGCATTCACGCCAGCCGCCGCCTCACCCTGTCGACCTAAGGGTCCGGCCGCCACCGAAGCGTCGGCGCCGAGCGTGAACTTGCCGCGGGCAAAGTTCTCGATGCTGCGCTGGGTCACGAACACGAGCACGACGTCGGTCGAGGTCGCACCCACCTGCCAGCCGAAGCTGCCGCCGGCGAGCGTGATGAAGATCGGATTGCTGAAGCGGCCGCCGGCGTCGCGCACCGTGAGTACGCCGCTACCGTAGCGGCCACCGAACATCAGCGCGCCCTTGATCACTTCAGGTATGACCGCGATGCCGTAGGCGCGCTGCATGAGCCAGTCGGGCACGTTCTGGTCCGGCGCCGCGCGCAGCTCCTCGAGCACTTCGCGCGCCGTGATCAGTCGGGCGTCCTCGCGCGTCTGCTCGCGCGTCTGTGCGGAGGCGCACGGAACCAGGGTCGCCGGTGCAATCAGCAGGCACGCCAGTGCGCACAGCAGCGCACGGCTCAAGGGCAGTCGGGTCATCGTTCACCTCCAAAGCCGGTTCGACTTCAGCAGGCGAATGATCGTTCAGTACCAGAGGGAAATAAAGGCCTGCGTGATGTTGGCGTCGTAGCCGTAGAGCGGCACGCCCAGCGGGGAGCCGCCGGTGCGGCCGTAATTGCGGAAATCGTCGTAGCTGATGTTCATGCGATCGTAGCTGAAGTTGATGGTTCCCTTCTCGATCCAGTGCGGCCACGCCGGATGGAACTGCCAGGTCGCCTGCGCGCCGATCGTGAGGTCGTGGTACTGCGCCAGCTCCTTGTCGCGCGCCATGAAATTCTGCGAGTCCTGGTACGGGAACAGGTCACTGTAGAAGTTCGCCGCGCGCTGCCGGTAGTAGCGGGCGCTGATATCGAAGGTCCAGTTCGTGAACAGCGGCTGCGTGTACCCGATCCCAAAGGTGTGCGCGAGGATGCCCCAGGTGTCCTTGTAGAAGCGGTAGTTCCCGTCGAGTGCGGCATGCCAGGGCAGGTAGTACTTGAGCTGCACCGAAGCCGCGTTGCCGGTGCGGGTATCGGGGTACACCTCGGCCTCGGCCTGCACCGATCCGTCCGCCGCGCGGTAACGCGCGGAGCGGTACGGGCTCTGCAGGTAGCCGTCGTTCTGACTGGTCTCGAAGTTCAGGCTGAGCAGCCAGTTGCGCGTGAGGATCTGCGACAGGCTGACCTGCCAGTTGCGGCGGTCGGCATCGCCCTTGAAATCGAAGGTATTCACGGTGGAGGAATGGATGTGCTCGAACACCTTGTCCCAGCCGCGCGTGCCGCCGAAGGAGATCGTGGTCAGGTCGCCGAACATGCTCTCGCTGACCGAGAAGAATGCGGTCTTGGCGTGGTAGTCCGGCTCGTCGCTCGCGATGTAACCGGCACTGTAGGTCGTCTTGCCGTTCAGGTAGTCCGCGCTCAGGCTCTTCTGCGTGCGCTTCTCCTTATAAGGGCTCGCGGTCGAGAGCACGTCGACCGAGGCACTCGAGATCATGTCGACGTAGTAATTCGCCGACAGCGATACCGAATCCCCGATCTTCTTGCGCACCAGCACCGAGGGTCCCTGGACCTCGACGCCACCGCCCTGCCAGCGATGCCAGAGCACGTCGGCCCGGTCGTCTGGCAGCACATCGGCGCGCGTCACCGCGGTCAGCGCGAACGCAGTCGCCGCCAGCCAGCGCGCCCCGATGCCGCCTCGTATGCCCATCTAGTTGCAGCCGCACCCGCCGCCGACGCCGCCCGTGGCGCCGCGGGCACCCTCGCGCACTTCGAAGGCATGATCCAGATAGGTGCTCGATACCGGGTTCGGCGTGAAGGACATGATCGGATCGGCCAGATGTTCGCGCTCGTAGGGCTTCACCCACGGCTGGATCGGGCCGCAGCCGACGAGCAGCATCATTCCTGCGCTCAAGGCCAGCAGGGTTGCGAGGCGTCGTCGTCCCGCGGTCCGGTATGCAGGCGCGCTCATGCCTATTCCCGCATCAGCGTGCGGATCTGGTCGAGGTACTCGCCTTCCTCGCCAGGCTTGTAGCCGTGGTGCACGTAGCGCACGTTGCCCTTGCGGTCGAGGATCACGGTGCTAGGCATGCCGGTGACCTCATACAGCGTGCTGACCTTGCTGGCCGTGTCGAACAGGATCGGAAAGCTCACCGGCGTGGATTTCAGGAACCCCAGCGCGTCCCCCGACTTGGGCTCGACGTTGACGCCCAGCAGCGTGAAGCCCGCCGGCTTGTACTTGCGATACAGCTGCTCGAGCACCGGCATTTCCTGGCGGCACGGGCCGCACCAGCTCGCCCAGAAATTGATCAGTACCACCTGCCCATTCAGATCGCTCAAGGCAAGCGGTCCGCTGCCGGAACTCGGCAGCTGGAATCCGGGTGCGGGGGCGCCGGGGGCGATGCCCGGCGCCGCGAGGGCAGCCGGTACCAGCAGTGCGGCGCCCGCGCTTGCGATCAGCGCCAGGGTCAGGGTGCGGACAGGATGACGGGTCATGGCTTGAGTGTCTCCATTAGAAAAATACGGCCGCGCCGATCGTTGCCTGCAGGTTGTTCTTGAGCTCGTTCACGCCGGTCACATCCGACCGGAACACCAGGTCCTGGACGTCGATGTGGATCGACAGCCAGTCCGTCGGCAATACCCGGAACCCGGAGCCGAAATTCACGGTGAAATTCTGGTCACCTGCGAATTTCACGGCACCGATTCCGGCGATCAGGTACAGCGAACTGGACATGGCGAGATGGCGGCCGATGAACACCTCGCCCGGGAGGAAGTTGTAGCCGAGTGACAGGTTGTAATACGTGAACCGCCTCTCAGCATCGGAAAGCAGCCGGTAACCGCCCAGGATCTCGGCGCTGGTCTTGCCAGCCTTGGCGTATCCATAGGCCGCCTGGAAGAAGAAATCCTCGGTGACGTGGTAGTCGGCGCGCAGCACCTTGACTGGCTGGGCGCCAAAGTCCTGGATCGACAGCTCGCCGAAGTAGGCGCCCAGCTCGACATTGCTCGCACGGATCCGGGGCACGTGGAGGGTGCGGCGCTGCACCGTGGGCTCGATCACGCTCGGCGGCGCGGCCGACGCGTCAGCCTCCGGCGAGGACTGGACCGGCGCGGCGGCGGTATTGCGGTGCCGGTGGAACAGCGCACATCCGCTGCAGCCCAGCATTACGGCAACGCTCAGTAGAAGAATGCCAGACCGACTTTCCATTCCTTCTTGACCTCGTTGCTGTTGTTGTTGGTGAATACCTCATAGCTGAGGTACTCGCCGCGCAGGAACAGCCGGCGGGTCAGGTAGCAGCGTGCCCCGATCCCGATGTAGCCATTCTGCGCGCTCGAATCGGTCGGCGCCGCCAGCGTCGCCTTGGGTTCGACGCGTTCGTAGCCTCCGCCCAGCGAAACGAACGGCGAGACGCGCCATTGCGGCATGAACACGTGAGTGAGGCCCACGTCGAATACGTAGCCGTTCGACAGATTGCCGAGGAACTGACCGGCATGCAGGTCCACCTTGAGGTGCTCGGTCAGCGACAGCGCCTGGTAGAACGTGACCATGCTGGCGCCGGCATAGTTGCCAGCCATGATCCCGGTTTCCCAGCGATGGTCCGCGAAGCCGGCCCGGTCCCCGAGGTTGAAGCTGAACGGCGTGCCGTCAGCCTGCTGCGCGAGCAGCAGTTCGCTGCCGCGTGCCCAACCCTCGACACCGCGCTCCGTGCGAACCTTGAACCATTCGGTGCGGCGCATCAGCACCTCGACCGACTCTCCGCGTCCGACCACCTGAGTGACGGGATAACCGCGGCCGGGACCGGTATGCAGCTCGAGATAGGGTTGCATCACGTAGAGCTGCAGATACTCACGCGCAGCTGCGGGTGCCGCCACCGGCAGCGACAGCACAAATGCGGCGAGCAGTGGAACGACCTTAGTTGGCCAGCGGCGCGTCGAATGGGTTGTTGTAATACTGCGCTCCAATATCCACCCACTCGGACAGCAACCGCAACTCGGCCGGAGTCATGAACGGGCCGGCGGCCGGGGAGTGATTCACCGCCCCCATGATGCTGCAGCCGTTCTGCTGACCGGTGACAGTCCGGAAGAAGCACGAACCAACGGCATTGCCGGGATTGATCGACCCCGGCACCTGGCTCGTCGTCGTCACCAGCGTACCAGCCGGACTGGCCGAGAACATCGACGCAGTATGAGTATCCACGAGGTCGGTGTAGCCGATCAACTGGGTGCCAGCGGCCGCCGTGGGATCGGTGAGGTCGAGGTTGCCCGCGGGAGGCTGCGGTACCTGAACGATCACCGTGGTCGTGACCGTCTGGCCGTTCACGACCTGCGTGACCTGCACCGGGGTGGGTATCGGCGGCAGCTTCGAGGTGTGGCAGTTGGTACAGGTGTTGACCCCGTTGTTGCCACGCGAGACCTGCCACAGTGGGCTGATCTGCTTCGGATAGTCGATGATGCTGCGGCAGGGTGCGGCCCAGACGCCCGCGCAGGCGATGGGAATGGGCATCAGGGTCGTCAGGTCGCCGTAGGTATAGCTGATCGGACCGTTGCCGTTCGCGGCCATGCCATCGCCCCAGAGGTCCTGGAACACCACATTCGCACTCAGGTTTGAGGCATTGTGCGGCGAGGCGTTGCAATTGGTACCCGCCGCCTCCTGCGCCATGGTGTCGCCGGCGCAGATGATCATGTTCGCATCGGCGCCGTTGCCGGATGCGACGTTGAAGCTGCTGCCCTGTCCCTGATTCAGCGCCGTGAACAGGTTCGCGCGGCCGTGCGAGCGGCCGCTCACGCCATTCTGGCCGGGCGTGGGTACATGGCAGCCATTGCAGCTCCGGACCTCGCCCGGGCGCAACGTCAGCCACGCGGTATGGCGCGGGAATGCCGGGATTTCCTGCGCATTGCTGTCCACTACCGAGATCTGGAACGCGATGTTTGCCGGTACCTTGGCGCGCACCGAGCCATCCGGCTCGATCGGCACGTAGCCGAGCAGCTGCCGCATGAAACCCACCGAGCCGCCGAGCGCGACATTGCGGTCGAATTTCGGGAAGCCATCGTTGAGCTTCGGGTCGCCGAACGGCACGACCTGCTCGATGCGCAGGAAGCGCGCCGGGCGGTTCGCGGCGCTGGCCGTCGCTACCTGGGCGAGCGTCGTGATCGCCGGATTGAGGAGATTCGTGTTCATCGCCTGACCGTCGAAGTCGTAGACGCTGCGGATATCGAGTATGCCCATCGCCGGGTCGAAGCCCATCGGCACGCTGGTATCGGTCGGGCAGCTGTAGGGATTGGTGGTGGTGCAGGCGATCGTGCGTGGCTGCAGCGATACCACGTCGCTGATCATGACGCCCTCGACCGGCACCGCCACGGGCTTGAGCGTGTTGGCGCTCGGGGTCAGCAGCCACAGACTGTAGAGCGGGGGCGCGAGCGTGAGGGTCGGTGTCGCTGCGTTCGCCAGCGCGAGGTTGCTGTCGGTGCAGGGGACAATCGTGCCGGCGACCGGGTCCTGCAGCCGACACTGGTTCCAGCTCACGAGGATGCGTCCGGTGCCATCCCAGAGCGGGAAGGCCGAGTTGTAGCGGCCACCGGGGGAGGGGACCGGCAGGCCGGCCAGGGTCTGCGTGAGCACGGTGTTCTGCGTGGCGGGGCTCATTGCGCTGGTCGCAGTGGGCACGAAGGCCATGCCGGGCGTGTCCGGCACACTCTGGTTGTTCTCGACATAGCCGCTGATGTCGATGATCTCCAGGTTGCCGCCGAAGTCCCCGCCCTTGAACGGCCGCACCAGGGCGAGGACGTGCTTGCCGTCCTGCATCGGTGTCGTGCGCAGGAATTCCACGTTGCAGCCGAGCGTGCCGGTGCCGACCGGCGCCTGGCAGGTGCTCGGATCGGCGGGCAGCGTGCTCTGGGTGAGATGACTCTGTGCGCCGAACAGCAGCTGCAGGTCGCTGCCGTCCGGGTTGGCGCTGTACAGGTGCATCGCGCTCTTGCCGGTACGGTTCGCGGTGTTGTCCCAGCGCGTGAAGGCGATCCGTCCGCTCGGCAGCAGTGCCGCGTCGATGTCGTGGCTCGGATTGAACGAGATCTGGTGGATTCCGTTGCCGTCCGGGTTCATCACGTGCAGCACGAAGTCCGACTCGTTCTCCGACTCGGTCTGGGCCTCGAAGGGCTGAACGTTCGCGCCAGTGCCGCTCTCGTCGGTGAGCGCCTGCTTGGACTGGGTCTGACGCGTGGAGGAGAACACGATGCGTCCGTCGGCGAGGAAATGCGGGCTGACGTCGTTGCCGTTCGGGAACGTGTCATCGACGGTGCCGGTGAGCTGCTTGAGCGTGCCGGTCGGGACGTTGTAGGACCAGATGTGCCAGGTAGGCGCCTTGCGCCCGTCCTTGAGGTTGGCCGCCGTCACGTCGCGCAGCGCGAAGACCAGCTGCGTGCCGTCTGGCGACGCGTCCAGATCCTTCGCGTCCCAGAACAGGGTTCCCGGCACTCCGCCCTTGGTCACGCTGGCTGTCAGGTTGGTCTCAGTGCCCTCGGGCGACGCGGTACTGCGCAGGTAGATGTCCGCGCTGCTCAGTTCGGTGGGGACCTTGGAGTTGACGCTCAAGACCGGGCGCACGCTCGAGACATCGTCGAGCGCTTGCAGAACTGCGAGGTCCGTCGCAACTACAGGCAGATTCTTCTTTACGTAAGCGATCGCGAAGTCGAGGCCCTGTCCATTCGCCGCAGCCTGTGCGGACTGGTTGTCGGCGATATCGACGTTACCGCCGCTGCTGCATGCGGCAAGCAGTGCGACAGCCAGCGCTATACCGGTATTGCGTAGCGGTAATGTCATTCCTCTGGTGCTCCCGATCAGGCTTGCTCACGAGTTCAGTCTTTGGCGATGTTCCGCGACGTGATGCTAGTCGCAGATCCAGAACGAAAGCATAGCGTTGCTACGTAATGCGACCAGCTGTCTGTGGTTTGAGACATTACGGCCGCGTTGTGCGCGTGCGTATAGTCCGCACCACTGCGCAGGGTCGGTACGCGCTAAGGGAGCGACGAGATGAGAACAGCACACCGGAGCGGACAACTGGCGCGGCGCACTGCGTCCCTGGCGCTCACCGCACTGCTCGGTCTGCAGCCCCTCGTGCCCGCGATCGCGGGTTCGAACGAGCAGGCGCTGCGCATGTACGAACGCCTGGCTGGCGTGCCACCGACCCCTGCGGTGCTCGCGCAGATGGCGACGCTGATCAGCCAGGGCAACGCCACCGGCGCCGCCCAGCTCGCGATGACCAACAGCGGTTTCTACAACGTCACGCTGCGCAACTTCATTGCCCCGGCGACCAATCGCGCACAGTCGGCGTTCGTGCCGCTGAACGACTACACCGCGACCGTGATTGGAATGATTCGCGATAACGTGCCGTTCAACCAGGTCCTGTCCGGCGACATCCTGTACACCGGCAACACACCGGGCGCACCGGCCTACGCGCCGAGCAACAACAATCATTACCAGTACCTCGACGACAACGGCGTGGACCTCTCGACTGCGCTGGTCCGCACCACGCAGTCCTCACTGACCGGCATTCCTGCTACCGCGACCGCCGGTGTGATCACGACCGAAGCGGCGGCTCAGGCTTTCTTCATCGCCGGTACGAATCGCGCGATGTTTCGATTCACGATGATCAACTACCTGTGCAACGACCTGCCGCAGGTCATGGACACGACCCGGGCGCCTGACCGGATCCGGCAGGACGTGAGCCGCTCTCCAGGCGGCGACAGCCGCGTGTTCCTGAACAACTGCATTGGCTGTCACTCCGGCATGGATCCGATGGCACAGGCGTTCTCATACTACAACTATGACCCGACACAGATGCAGCTGGTGTACACGCCCGGCGTGACGCAGCCGAAGTACCACATCAACACCGGCAACTTCCCGGCCGGGTTCGTGACCCAGGATGACAGCTGGGACAACCGCTGGCGAACGGGCGCGAACGCCGCGCTGGGCTGGGACCAGACGCTGACCGGCAGCGGCCAGGGAGCGAAGTCCTTAGGGATGGAACTGGCATCGAGCCAGGCGTTCGCGACCTGCCAGGTCCAGAAAGTGTTCCAGGCGATCTGCCTGCGTCCTCCGAGCACGCAGGCCGACTATACCCAGGCGGCGCAGATCGCTGCCGACTTCAAATCCAGCGGCTACAGCATGAAGCAGGTGTTTGCTGAGACCGCGGTTTACTGCATGGGCAACTAGGCTGCGTTGCCTGGCCTCTCAAGGGAGACTCACATCGTGAACCGCATCCGCACCATTCTGCAATCCATCGCGCTCTGCTCCAGCCTGCTGGCCCTCGCGGCATGTTCGGGCGGCGCGGCGACCACGCAGAACCCCAACACCGCCAACGACGTGGCCGCGTCCTATACCGGTCCGGCGCCGTCATCGCCCGACGTGCAGGCCTTCAAGGTCAATCTCTGGCAGAACATCAACGGTACGGACCGTTGCGGCGCCTGCCATCACGCGAACGGCCAGACGCCTGAGTTCGCGCGCTCGGACGATGTGAACCAGGCCTATACGGCCGCGCTCACGGTCGTGAACCTGACACAGCCCTCGCAATCCACGATGGTGCTGAAGGTCGCGGGTGGCCACAACTGCTGGCTCGCGAGCCCCTCGGACTGCGCGACCATCCTGACCACCTGGATCCAGAACTGGGCCGGTGGCGGCTCGGGCGGTGCCCCCGGTTCGACCAAGATTCAGCTGCAGGCGCCGGTGGACCAGGCGGTCGGCCCGACCAAGCAGTTCCCGAACGATGGCGGCGCCGACTTCCAGGCTACCGTCTATCCGCTGCTGCAGCAGTTCTGTTCGCGCTGCCATTCGCCGGCCGCGTCGCTGCCGCAGTCGCCGTACTTCGCGAGCCCGAACGTCGCGCAGGCCTATACGGCGGCGCAGCCGAAGATGAACCTCAACGTGCCTGATCTGTCGCGCTTCTACGTGCGTCTTGCGACCGAGTCGCACAACTGCTGGGCGACGACGCCGGGCGGCCCCGTGGATTGCGCCGGCAGCGCCGCGAAGATGCTGGCCGCCATCACCGCATTTGCGAACATGGTATCGGTGACGCCGGTCGATCCGACGCTGGTGGTTTCGCGTGCGCTGACGATGCTCAGCGGTACCGTGGCCTCCGGCAACAACCGCTACGACGCCGCCGACATCGCGCGCTGGAGCTTCCAGGAGGGCAGCGGCTCGACGGCTTATGACACCAGTGGTGTGGACCCGGCCATCAACCTGACGCTCTCCGGTGACTACGCCTGGGACAGCGCCTGGGGCGTGCGCTTCGGGCCCAACGGCATGGCAGGCAAGGCGCAGGGTACGGTGGCCTCGAGCGTGAAGCTCTTCAACCAGCTGACCCAGAGTGGCGCGTATTCGCTCGAGCTGTGGGCCGCCCCCGCCAACGTCGCGCAGAAGAATGCCTTCATGGCCGGCTATTCGGGCGGCGCAGGCGCCCATGACTTCGAACTGGCGCAGAGCCAGTTCCAGTACCAGGTGTTCGGACGCAACGTGAACACCAGCGCGACGGGTGCCCCGGCGCTGCAGACCGCAGTCGCCAACCAGACGGCGCAGGCCGCGCTGCAGCACATCGTCGTGACCTACGACATGTCCCACGGCCGCAAGCTGTACGTGAACGGCACGGCGACGAACGATCTGGATCCGGCCGCTGCCGGCGCGCTCAGCAACTGGGACAACGGCATGGCGTTCCTGCTCGGCAGCGATACTTCGACCACCAATACCGACATGCCATGGGCGGGCGAGATCCGCTTTGCGGCCGTGCACAACGCCGCGCTGACTGCCGCGCAGGTGCAGCAGAACTACGCGGCCGGCGTCGGCCAGCTGTTCTACCTGCTGTTCGACGTCAGTGCGCTGACCGGCATTGCGCAGACCTACATCGAGTTCGAGGTCAGCCAGTACGACAACTTCAGCTACCTGTTCAACAAGCCGACGTTCATCAGCCTCAATCCGAAGGCGCAGCCGGGCAATATCCCGATCGTCGGCTTGTATATCGGCATGAACGGCCAGGAGCTCCCGGTGGGTCAGGCCTACAGCACGCTCAATACGGCTGTCACCAATGCGAACTACTCGCCGACGGACGGCCAGCTGCTCTCGAGCGTCGGCACGGTAGTGCCGCTGCAGCTCGGGCCGGCGAACGACCTGTTCTTCCTCGACTTCGACCAGATCGGCAGCTTCTCGCACACGCGCACGATCGTGAACGGCACGGCTCCGGCACCGACCTATACGGCCGCGCCGGCCGATATCGGTCTGCACGTGTATGACGAGCTGAACGCATCGTACGCCGCGATCACCGGTGTATCCCCTGGTTTGAGCGCGGTCAATGCGACCTACCAGACCGTCGAGCAGCAGCTGCCGACGACGCCGGACATCCAGGGCTTCCTGGCCTCGCAGCAGATCGGCATTGCGCAGCTCTCGATTCAGTACTGCAGCTCGCTGGTCGACAATCCGGCGCTCGAGGCCGCGTTCTTCCCGGGCCTGAACCTGAACCAGACTCCGGCGCAGGCCTTCGGCACCAATGCCGGGATGGACCTGGCGATCACCCCGCTGATCAACAGCCCGGCAGTCGGCGCCAATGTCGCGACGCAGCCTACCGATGCGCAAATCCGCACCGAGCTCTACGGACTGATCACGACGCTGGTCAACTGCAACGCGAGCGACCCGACCTGCGTGCAGACGCCCACGCGCACCGCCACCATCGTCAAGGCGGCGTGCGCCGCGGTGCTCGGCAGCGCGACCACGCTGATCAAGTAAGCATTCATCACGAGGCGCCAGCCATGAAGTTCAAACGCAAGCGGCCCCTGGGGCTCAACGAACCGCTCCGCCACCCCGACCACCGGCGGCCGGTCACTCGGCGCGAGTTCCTCGCGCAGGGCTTCAGGGGCGCGACGGCCACCGTCGCGGGACTGTCGGTCTACAGCCTGTTCGCCGATCCGCGCGCCGCGCGCGCTGCGCTGGCCCCTGACATTCAGGCCCTCGCCACTGGTGCACCGTGCTTCCTGCAGGGCAAGGCCGGCATGATCCCGTTCATCTGCTTCGACCTCGCCGGCGGCGGCAACATCGCCGGCTCGAACGTACTGGTCGGCGGCCCCGGCGGGCAGCTCGATTTCCTGTCCACCGCGGGCTACAGCCGCCTCGGGCTGCCGGGCAACATGCTGCCCAACAATTCGGTCGGCGCCGGCAACTTCGTCGACCAGTCACTCGGGGTCGCGTTTCACAGCGACAGTGCGTATCTGCGCGGCATCAAGCAACGCGTGGCGGCATCCACGGCGGCCAACGTGAACGGAGCGGTCTTTCCGGAGCTGAGCCAGAACGATACCGGCAACAACCAGATGAATCCGATGTACGGCATCTATTCGTCCGGGTTCGGCGTGCTCACGCCCAGTCGTGGCAATTCCGGCTCGCTGCTGCCGCTGATCGGCACCCAGAGCACGACTTCGGGCGGCAATTCGATGGCGCCGTCCTACATGATCGATCCGACCGTTCCGCCGACCAAGGTCGCGAAGGCCTCGGACGTGACCGGGCTGGTGAGCACCGGTCAGCTGGTGGGCCTGCTCAGCCAGAATGATGCGGTGTCGGTGCTCGAGTCCGTCGAGCGCATCAGCCGCAAGAAGCTCGATGCCGTCAACACGCTATTGGGGCCGTCGCAGGACGCGGTCGCGAAGGATCTGGTGCAGTGCGGATACGTGAGCGCCGCGAACCAGGTGGACCAGTTCGGCAACGCGAGCGCGACGCTCAATCCGGACCTCG
>Ga0265331_10001063_pt1 | contig 21390 bp, 15 predicted proteins | sample 41923metaG_FD_202088 | JGI IMG/M metagenome (GOLD analysis project Ga0265331, IMG submission 202088) | Rhizosphere microbial communities from Carex aquatilis grown in University of Washington, Seatle, WA, United States - 4-19-23 metaG | ecosystem: Host-associated > Plants > Roots > Rhizosphere... | reverse complement strand
ACTCTGCGGTAGGCGAAGTAGCATTTGCAGCGCTATCGCGATTGCAGGGCGACGCAGTGCGGCTGAGGAACTATTTTCTGAAGGGGTATTCGTTGGTGCTGGCGCTGACGGTACCGATGACGTGCATCATTGCGATTTTCCCCCACGATTTGGTTATGGTCGTTCTCGGAGCAAAATGGGGGCCAGCGGCCAAAATTCTACAGTACCTTTCGCCAACCGTGCTTGTCTTCGCAATCATTAATCCATTGGGATGGATGCTTTTCGCGACTGGAAAGGTTAAGGAAAGCTTGAAAAGGGCGTCAGTCCTGGCCCCCGTTGTTATCGCTGGTTACTCACTGGGATTGCATTACGGTCCTCAGGGAGTTGCCATCGGTTTTTCGGCGGCAATGATGTTATGGGCTTTGCCCCACATTGCCTGGTGTGTCCGCGGGACGCCAATTTCGTTCGGGGATGTAATGCGGGTTATGGCCAAGCCCTTGTTTTCCGGTATTGTGGCCGTGGCGATGGCAGTGGGATTCCAGTACTTTAGCAGCCAGTGGTTACCTTTTCCTCGACTTGTCGTGGGTGTCTCCACACTTCTTGGAACTTATTACTTCATGTTGCTGTATGCAATGGGACAGAAACCATTTTATCTGGACCTGCTTCGAGGATTGCTGAAACGACCTACGGTTGAGATAGAACCGGAGACGGTGACCCAAGACGTGTAACGGAAATTTATAACCCTGTGTTTATGTTGAGTTTACGGGAATCGGTCTATGATTCCTCAAGCAACTAATTCTTCCGCTTTGGATTCCCAGTCTTGCAAGAGGGCTGCATTTGTTGGAACTAGAAGGGGCTTCGGAGGGCTCTGGATAAAGGTTGGCTTTGATTAATTGATACTTTGAGGCTCTTAACTATGACAGAACATAATTCTGATAAAGGGTCCCACCTAAAGATCTTTGGGAAGTCTCCGGTCGCTGGGTTCTTACGCGTGAATCAGTCGGTTTGGAAACGTATCCCTGCTTCGTGGACCGGTTTCCCTGTGATTCGCGCCTACGGCCAGATGCTCAATGCCCTTGTCCGCCGATCGGCCGATCGCACGCAATACTTCGGCACTTTTTTTCTGCGCAACCGGCCTCAGCTGGAGTTGATCCGCCGGCTGTCATATCAGGTTGAGAATAACTCCACTCTCAACATGGCTGTGCTGGGATGCAGTAACGGTGCGGAAGTCTATTCAATCCTCTCGACGCTCCGCTCGGCGCGCCCGGAATTGAAAGTTAATCTACATGCTGTGGACATTTCGCCGGATGTATTGGCCCTTGCCCAGCAGGGTACTTATTCCATTTCATCTCCTGAATTAGTGGGGGAATCTATTTTTCAGCGCATCACCGAGGAAGAAATGGAGAAGATGTTTGACCGAGACGAGGACAAAGTCACGGTCAAATCCTGGGTTAGGGAAGGCACCCATTGGCACCTTGGTGATGTTCGTAGCCAGGAAATTTTGGAACGTTTAGGTCCTCAAGATATAGTGGTCGCGAATAATTTCTTGTGCCATATGAGGCCTCAACAGGCCGAAGCCTGTCTGAACGGCATTGCACGTCTTGTAAAAGCCGGAGGTTATCTTGTGGCCTCGGGAATCGATCTGGAAGTTCGCAAAAAAACGGCTATGGAAAAGAAGTGGAAACCCGTAGCCGAGCTGCTGGAAGCCATCCACGAGGGTGACACTGCCTTGAGGCGAGATTGGCCCATGAATTATTGGGGATTGGAGCCTCTGGATAAGAATCGCAAGGATTGGATTTACCGTTATGCCGCCGTTTTTCAGATTGGCGACCCGGCGGCTCTACAGAATCGCGATTCCCTTTCAGGAAATGAGCACGGTGATGGCTCCAGCGCGACCCGCACTCCGCTGGGGAATGACCAGCAGGCGAGAGAGAGCGGCCATAGAAAGGCCCGACCCAGGGATCAAGAAGAACAAGCACCGAGCGCAGGCTCTTTTTCCGAATTGGAATTGTCTGACGCAGCTGCCCACGGTCGAACTGCTGAAGCGGTCTCGCGCCGCCGCAGGTGAATGGGTGCACCTGGAAATTCGTCGCCTCGTGGGAACAGAAGCCTACGGATCCAACTTGCCATCCGTCGTGCGGCCTAGCGTGGCGATATTTTCTCCCGATTCAATTGCCTGAGCTTTTCCTCGATCTCAGATTCAACGTTGCATGGCTGCATCGTGAAGAAGTGAAAGCGTATCTCTCGTTCCGTGCCTTCGAGATACTACCAGCGTGGGAAAAATGAAAACAGCCTCAAAACGACGCAAGATTTGCTTATTCGGAATTTTTGGTTCAGGCAACCTGGGCAATGAAGCCACGTTGTATGCGCTCCTCTATAACCTTCGTAGGAGTGTCCCGAATGTGGATGTCGTCTGTATTTGTTCAGGTCCCGAGGAGGCGGCTTCCGACTACAAGATAAGCGCCTTTCCAATGAAAGAGAAGCCTCTTTCTCCAATAAATAATCGGCTGCTCAAGGCGCTGAGGCGAATTTTCGTTGGAATCCCGATGGAGTTTTATCGATGGTATAGGGCAATGGTAATCTTAAAGGATTCCGACATGCTTCTAATGACGGGGACTGGCATGCTCGGAGATTTCGGCATTCTCCCTCTGAACTTGCATTATGAGATTTTAAAGTGGTCCATCGCGGCCAAGCTCTGCCGGTGCAAACTTCTATTCTTGAGCGTGGGTGTCGGTCCGATTCGCCACCCGCTCAGCAGGTTTTTGATTAAGAATTCCCTCAGGTTGGCAGACTACCGATCCTATCGCGACAATTTCTCCAAGGAGTATTTGGACGGCATCCAATTCGATACCAGGAACGACGTCGTCTGTCCGGATTTGGCATTCAGCTTGCCAAGGACGATGCTCCCTTCCGATAGTATCGGCGATCAACACGGTACAGTCGTTGGCGTAGGAGTCATGACATACCGCAACAAACGCGATTCCGCTCAGAGCGATGACGGTGTTTACCAAGAATATTTGGAGAAACTGTGCGTTCTAGTGCGCTGGCTGATTAACCGCGGATACATCATCCGATTGCTTATCGGCGACGCCGTTTACGATGAGCGCGTTAGGAAGGACCTGAAAGTCTTGTTGGAAGAAAAGGGAGTCCGATTCGAAGGCGGAACTATTCTCGATTCTCCCGCTTCTAACTTTGAGGAAATATTGTCGCAGCTTGCGGCGACTGACATTGTGATTGCCAGCCGGTTTCATAACGTGCTGTTAGCTCTGCTGCTAGGCAAGCCGGTGCTGGCAATTTCGTACCATGAGAAAGTGGACGCCCTGATGGCGGGCTTAGGATTGGAAAATTTCTGCCAAGACATCGAAAATATTGACATCGACAAACTGATCGAACAATTTACCGTCCTCGAGGAACGAGCGGGAATTCTTAAACAGCAAATTGGACAAAAGGCGGAAGCCTATCGCCAAGCTCTGGACGATCAGTACGATCACATCTTTGCAGCCGCAACGAAATAATTCAATCTATTCGACGTTATCGTTGATCTGCTTGTGAAACCCATTGCACGCTGCTACAAAGAAGATAGACGTCCGAATCTCAAGAGACCATTCCTATGAAAAATAAAGTTCTGATAATTGTTGAAAACCTGCCCGTTCCGTTCGACACGCGCGTTTGGAAAGAGGCTTTGTCTTTGCGCGAGAACGGCTATGAAGTCACGGTATTGTGCCCCCGGGGGAAGGGCTATACCAAGGGTCATGAAGTCCTCGACGGGATTAATGTCTACCGGCATCCAATGCCAAAGGAAGGGAACAGTCCTGTCGGATACCTGCTCGAATTTGGCTGCGCCCTCTTTTGGGAGTTCTTTTATTCCTGGTGGATTTTTCTCCGGCACGGGTTTCAAGTGATTCAAGGCTGTAACCCACCGGACGATATTTTTCTGGTAGCGTTGCCATTCAAACTATTTGGCGTGAAATACATTTTTGATCATCACGATGCCAATCCGGAGCTCTACCTCTCCAAGTATGAAAGGGAAGATTTCCTTTACAAGGCCCAGGTGTGGCTGGAGAAACAAACTTACCGGTTCAGTGACGTTCTCATGGCCACCAATGGCAGCTACCGGAATCTTGCTGTATCCAGAGGTGGCTTAGACCCTCGCGATGTCTTCATTGTTCGGAACGGGCCCGATTTGAAAACTTTCAAAGCTGTTCCCCCCAACCCCGCTCTCAAATACGGCAAGCCGTTCCTGGTTGGTTACGTAGGAACAATCAGTGTCCAGGAAGGTTTGGACATCCTGTTGGACGTGGCTCTCCACCTCAAAAATTTGGGCCAACGTGATGTCCATTTTACTTGTGTTGGCGGCGGACCCGGATTGGCGGGTCTCCGGAAAATGCTGGAGGAAAAGAATCTTCAGGATATGTTCAATTTTACCGGGAGAGTTTCGGACGAGAAGCTTTTGGAAATTCTTTCGACCGCTGACGTGTGTGTAAATCCAGACAAACCCTGTGAAATGAATGACATCTCCACCATGATCAAGATCATGGAGTACATGGCGCTGGGCAAGCCCATCGTACAATTCTCTCTAAAAGAGGGCCGGTTTAGCGCCCAGGAAGCATCGGTTTACTGCGACAACCAAAACCAGGTCCCCGATTTTGCCGCCAAGATTCTTTGGTTGCTCGAACATCCCGAAGAGCGCGAAAAAATGGGAAAATTCGGGCGCAAACGCGTCCTGGAAGAACTTGCTTGGGAGTATTCCGTTCCCAACCTTCTTGCTGCATATCAGAGAGCCTTCAGCAAAAGGGAACGCAAGCCGTCTTTGAGCCAGTCCACCGATCTGGAGACACGGTCAAGTCTTCGCCGATAGTCCTTCTTGCAAAGAGTAACGTTGATGCATAGCTCACCTGCAAGGGGAAATCACCATGAGATGCAGGGTAGTCCGTGGGAGACTATGTCGAGAAGATTTCGGCAAATGCTCGCAGTAGACGAACAGTTTCCCACCAAAGCGCTCTGAATATCTTGGGCGCTACTGGACTGGTCGCTGACGTAATTTGTCCAGAAGAGAAAGGAATATAAGACCCCCGTTCCGTTGCGGACCCGATATTGGCATCGGACAACCTGCTCCGCTCGGAATCGCGTTCGATAAAACGCGCATTTTTTAAGGGTTCCAAGACTATGGCAACCAAGAAGCAAAAAGTTGTGTGGATTACGATTATCGTCGCGGTCATCCTCATTGGCGCGACATTTGTGGCTGGTTCCTATTGGAAGTCGTTTGCGGAATCGGGAAATCTGCAGAATTCTCAAGTCTCGGACAAGGTCAAATGGCGTGCTCAGATTTTCAGCCGGAAAGCCACCGGGAATATCTCCGATCTGTCTTGGAAAGAACTTTGGCAGATGATGGGCCATAAGGGCGGTTTTGGCTTGGAAAAGATGGTTCGTGAAGAGGCCAGCCTGGACGCGAGCGTTTCGAATGGATACGATTCCGACGAAGACCACAAAGCGGCAGCTCGCATTTTCCGTACGCGGTGCGCGATGTGTCACGGCAACGATGGAGCCGGTTGGCATGGCGGCCCGCCGCTGAATCATCCCGTGCTCAAACATGGGGACAGCGACCTGGCCATTTACAAGGTCTTGCGGGACGGCATTCCGGACACGGCGATGGTTGCGCCTACCCTTACTCTTCAGCAGCGCTGGCAACTCGTGGGTTATGTAAGGCAGTTGCAACTTCATGCGATTGGTTTGGGCACCGATAAATCCCCGCTGAACATTGCGGTAAGCAGTGAAAAGATTCTCAAGAATCTCGGTAAGACGGACGAATGGTTGACGTACTCGGGCTCGGTCGATGGCCACCGGTATACGCCACTTTCTCAAATTACTCCTGCAAACGCATCCCAGCTTCGCATTCGCTGGGTTCGCCAGTTCGAAAACGCCGAGGCTGTGATCGAAGCGACTCCAATTGTTGTTAACGGAGTTATATTCATTACTACCCCTCCTTCGAATGTTGTTGCTTTGGATGCGAAGACCGGCAACATCATTTGGAAATATAACCGTTCGGTTTCTGGTGATATTCCAACCTGTTGCGGCCGGGTGAACCGGGGCCTCGCAGTTCTCGACAATGATGTGTTTCTGGCCACTCTGGACGGTTTTCTGGTGTGCATTAACGCCAATAATGGGCGAGTGACCTGGCAGACCCAGGTAGCGCAACCTTCCCGTGGCTTTGCAATGACCCTTGCGCCGCTCGTTGTAAATCGCTCCATCGTGGTTGGGGTCTCAGGAGGGGAATACGGCATCCGAGGATTCATCGCGGCTTATGACGCGGAAACCGGTAAACAAAACTGGCAGTTCAATACCATTCCCGGTCCCGGCGAGCCCGGGCATGAAACATGGAAAAACGATGCATGGGAAACAGGTGGAGGCTCAACTTGGGTCACGGGCAGCTATGATCCATCGCTCGATCTAATTTATTGGGGCGTCGGGAATCCATCCCCCGATTTTGCCGGCGATGTTCGTCCCGGCGATAATTTGTACACCAATAGTGTTGTCGCCTTGAACGCCAGCACCGGAAAGCTGGCTTGGTATTTCCAATTCACTCCTCATGATGAACGTGACTGGGATTCAGCGCAGACGCCCATTCTGGCGGACATTCCGATCGACGGCGTTATCCGTAAGGTGATCTGCTGGGCCAACCGTAACGGCTTTTATTATGTCCTGGACCGGGCTACGGGGAAATTTATCGCTGGCGCTCCTTTCGTCGATCTGAACTGGGCAAAAGGTTTGGATTCGAACGGACGTCCAATCCTCGCCGAGAACGATGAGAATTCGGCTGACGGACGGGTTACCAAACCCGGCGTCGGAGGCGGAACGAACTTTGAAAACGCGGCGTTTGACGCGAAAAATGGTTTGATCTTCGTGCCCGCGTCGGAAGGTGCTTCTGTATTCACGAAGACTTCTCACGTCACCCGTGGGGACCGTGGCTATTATGGAGGCAGTGGCGGCTCTTTCATTGAGGCTACTACTCCCGTCCTTCGCGCGCTCGATGTCGCTACCGGGGCAAAAAAATGGGAATACATGTCTCCGCCCTTGCAGGACCACACCTACTATTTCAGCGGGCTGCTGGCGACCGGTGGTGGCCTCGTTTTTGGGGCTTCCGGAGGAACTGCGTTTGCAGTGGATTCATCGACCGGACGTGAAGCGTGGCGGGTTGAACTCGGTGGGGATACCCGTGCTGCTCCTATCTCCTTCACGATTGATGGGAAGCAAGTCATAGCAGTCTCGGCAGGCCGGGGTCTTTTTCTCTTCGGACTATAAGTTTATGAATCGCGCAGATGCGATCGCTAAATTAAATCTTTTTTGAAAGGGAGCTAAATGAAAATACTTTTGACGGGTCATAAAGGATATATCGGTGCCGTTGCTGTTGGTTTATTCCAATCTGCCGGTCACGAAGTGGTCGGGCTCGATGCCGATCTATTCGAGGGATGCGATTTCGGTAAACCGGGCAACGAAATTCCCGGCATTCGAAAGGACCTGCGGGATCTGACCAAGTCGGATCTGTCCGGTTTCGAAGCCGTTGTTCATTTGGCTGCGCTTTCGAATGATCCCCTGGGTAATCTCGATCCAACTCTCACCTATGACATCAACCACCATGCCTCGGTTCGCCTCGCCAAACTGGCAAAGGATGCTGGCGTAAAACGCTTTGTTTTTTCCTCTTCCTGCAGCACGTATGGCGCCTCGGGTGACGAACTTCTGACCGAAACGGCCTCTCTCAATCCGGTCACACCCTATGGCGAATCGAAAGTATTGGTCGAACGCGATGTTGCTCCCATGGCAGATGACAAATTCTCGCCTACGTTCATGAGGAACGCTACGGCATACGGAGCATCGTCGCGCTTGCGCCTGGACATCGCTTTGAATGATCTGGTTGCCAGCGGCTATACAACCGGAAGAATCTATATCAAGAGCGATGGCACACCGTGGCGCCCCATCGTTCACATCCGCGACATTATCGGAGCGATGGTCGCTGTGCTGGCTGCACCGCGAGAAGCGATTCACAATCAGATTTTCAATGTTGGTCAGACCTCGGAAAACTATCGCATCAGCGAAATTGCGGATATCGTCGCCCAGACCGTGCCGGGATGTCGCGTGGAATACGCTCCGGATGGCGGCCCGGACAAGCGGTGCTACCGCGTCAGTTGCGAAAAGATTCGCAAGGTGGTGCCGAGCTTCAAGCCGCAGTGGAATGCCCGCAAAGGCGCGCAGGAACTCTACGAAGCCTATCGCGCGGCCGGACTTACCGCTGACGATGTTCAGCGCGGACGGTACACGCGCATGGTCCAGATCCAGCGTTTGTTGGATAACAAGAAAGTCGATGCTTCTCTTCGCTGGAACAAGGATTTGGTGCCGGCAGCTCGCTAAGACTCGAAATAAATATCAAAAGGAGATTCTCTGCAATGATTTTCACGGAAACAAAGTTAAAGGGTGCATTCACGATTGATATCGAACGCCGCGAGGACTCCCGCGGATTCTTTGGCCGCACATTCTGCCAGCACGAATTCCAGGCGCACGGCCTCAATCCGCTCATCGCTCAAGCCAATACTGCATTCAACATCAAGAAGGGAACGCTGCGCGGCATGCACTTCCAGTTTCCGCCCGCTGCGGAATCCAAACTGGTGCGTTGCACTCGCGGCGCTATCCTGGACATCATCGTGGACTTGCGGCCGGAGAGTCCCACCTACCTGGAGCACATCGCCGTCGAGCTGTCTGAGGACAATTACCGTGCGCTCTACGTCCCAATGCGTTTTGCGCATGGCTACCAGGCGCTCCGCGACAAGACGGAAACCAGCTATCAGGTCGGAGAGTTCTACACTCCGGGAACTGAAGGTGGCTTGCTTTACAACGATCCTCGCCTCGCCTTGAAGTGGCCCTTGCCGGTTGCCGTGATTTCGGATAAGGACAAGGTGTGGAAGCCTCTTGCCGAACAAGAGACCGAGCTCAAGCAAAAAATGGGCTTGGTAACCGTAGGATCGTAAAAAAGTATTAAGAAAAGGGATCCTCACGCATTGAGTTTACGGGTGGGGTTCGCTCCCGATCGCCATATCCATCTGCTGTGCCGATAAGGTCCGGGAGATAGAATCCCACACGAAAAAACCAAAATGTGGGAACGCTGAAACGGATAGCCCTGGTGCTAACAAGCCGGATTATTTATTTTGATAGGAGACTGCCATGATTCTCGTTGATACAGCATTGCAAGCGCGCGAAAAGGAAGGTCGCCCGATCCGGGTCGCCTTAATTGGAGCCGGTTTCATGGCCCACGGCTTGGCCAACCACATCGTCAACACGACAGTGGGGATGCGTCTGGTCGGCGTGTATAACCGTACCCCGCAACGTGCATTCGACGTTTGCCAGTACGCGGGCCTCACGGATGTGGTTTCCCCATCGACACAGGCGGAGACCGACCAGGCCATTCGTGAAGGCAAAGTTGTTGCCACTGGAGATGCGTTCCTGTTAGCGCGTTCGACGGGAGTCGACGTTTTGGTGGATGTCACCGGTTCGGTCGAATTTGGCGCCCGCGTTGCGTTCGAAGCCTTCCGTCACGGTAAGGATGTCGTTCTGATGAATGCCGAGATTGATGCTACCGTCGGCCCGATCATGCAAACTTATGCCGAAAAACATGGCGTGATCTTTTCAGCCTGCGATGGAGATGAGCCCGGTGTTCAGATCAACCTGTATCGCTGGGTCAAGGGACTTGGCCTTACCCCTCGCGTCATCGGAAACATCAAAGGACTTCAGGATCCTTATCGCAATCCCACGACGCAAAAGGGTTTCGCCGAAAAGTGGGGCCAGAACCCGGCGATGGTAACGAGTTTTGCTGACGGTTCCAAAATCAGTTTCGAACAATCCATCGTGGCAAATGCCACTGGATTCAAAGTGAAATCGCGGGGAATGTCTCGCGGAATGGATTACAAAGACGACGTAATGAAGATCGGCAAGCTCTACGATGTCGAAGAAGCGCGCAGGATGGGTGGCATCATCGACTACGTCGTTGGCACTCCGCTCACCAAAGTCTATTGCCTCGCGGAGCATCCCGATCCCAAACAGCAACACTATCTCAGTCTGTACAAGATGGGCGACGGCCCGCTTTATTCCTTCTTCATCCCCTACCATCTGGTTCACTTTGAGGTGCCTAGCGCCATTGCCCGCGTGGTGCTCTTCCGCGATTCACTTGCAAAGCCCCTCGGCGGCCCTGTTGTGGAAGTCTGTGCCGTCGCCAAGCGCGACTTGGTGGCCGGTGAAGTCCTGGATGATTACGGCATGTATATGACTTATGGCGAAGCCGTCAATGCAGACGAAATGTGCAGCAACCGTTATCTGCCCGAAGGCCTTGTCGAAGGCTGTGTCTTGAAGCGGGACATCCCCAAAGATGCCGTTATCACCTATGACGACGTTACGCTTCCTCCAAACCGTCTTGGAGACCAGTTGAGGGCGGAGCAGTATCGCGTCTTCCGCGGTGAAACCTGGCTTGAAGAACTGGTTGCCGCCCGCGCCTGAACCGATGCACGACTGGCCGCCGGAGGCTTCACCTTGCCCTGAAGTTGCCACATTGTGGAACTAGTTTACCGCTAGGTCGGGCCACCCTGCTGGAGATGGTTTAGCCCTCCGATTGGTTGAGCGTTGTTAATATATCTATAATGAATGGTTTGCGAGAAGTCTGGCTGGACAGGGAGGATTTGAATTCTCTCTGGCTTTGGCAGGCACTTTGCGATGCACTAGTTGGCAAAAATATCGTTTCTTGTACGGAAAGCGCCGAGGTGGCATATGAAAGTTGTTCTCTTTTGTGGCGGAGCTGGCATGCGGCTCAGAGGCTATGCTGACGATGTCCCCAAGCCCATGGTGAAGATCGGATCCCGTCCGATTCTCTGGCACCTCATGAAGTATTATGCCCACTTCGGGCATAAGGACTTCGTCCTCTGCCTGGGCCACATGGGAAACGTTATTAAGGACTACTTTCTGCACTACGATGAAGCCGCCTCAAACGATTTCGTCTGGTCGAACGGTGGCAAGAATATTGAGTTCGTCAATCGTGACATGGACGATTGGACGATTAATTTCGTCGAGACTGGCGCCAATTCAAACATCGGTATGCGCCTGAAAGCCGTCGAATCGCACCTGAAAGGTGAGGAGATGTTCCTGGCGAATTACGCCGACGGTCTCAGTGACGTTCACCTTCCGACCATGATTAATAACTTTAAGAAGACCGACGCAGTTGCATCCTTGCTCCTCGTTCAACCGACGGCAAGTTTTGACTTTGTTCAAATCGGTCCGGGAACTGCTGTCAAAGGCATTGTGCCCCTCACCGAATCCGACATGTGGATCAACGGCGGCTTCTTTGTGATGCGCAATGAAATCTTCAACTACTTAAAACCGGGTGAAGAACTCGTGCGGCAGCCGTTTCAGCGGCTGATTGAGAAGAAGGCCCTGTTAGCGCACAAGTGCGAAGGCTTCTGGCAGTGTATGGATACGTTCAAGGACAAACAGGCCCTTGAAGAATTGAATCAAACTAAGGCGCCCTGGAAAGTTTGGAACCACCAGGCGTCTCCTTCGATCGCCTCAGAGGTGCTTTCCACCAGCCTATGATGCAGCTCAATCTTAATGTTCCCAGGAATGGGCAGTTAAATGTTCTATGTCTTGGGTGCCACTCCGATGACATTGAGATTGGCTGCGGAGGCACCATTCTGCGGCTGGCTCAGGAGTACCCCGGTGCTGTGTTTCACTGGGTTGTCTTCAGCGCCACCGGCGTACGGCACGAAGAGGCGCGCCGCGCTGCTACGCTGTTTGCCGGAGAAACGCGTCTAAAGGGACCGCTGCTGAAAACGTTCCAGGACGGATTCATGCCGTTCAACGGCGCCGAAGTGAAGGCGGTTTTCGAAGAATTGAAATCGGTTTCCCCTGACATCATTTTCACGCAAAACCGCAAGGACTTTCATCAAGACCACCGCCTCATTGGGGAATTAACCTGGAACACCTTTCGGAATCACCTCATTCTCGAATACGAGATCCCAAAGTATGACGGAGACATGGGGCAGCCAACAGTTTTCGTTCCCCTGGAATTGGATGTCTGCAGGAAGAAAGTTCAAAATCTCTTTGAAGCGTTCCAATCCCAGAAAGCCAAACGCTGGTTTCAGGAAGATACCTTCATGGCTTTGATGCGCCTGCGTGGGATGGAGTGCAATGCTCCGTCCGGATTCGCCGAAGCGTTTTACTCTCACAAGCTCGTACTGTAATCAGCCCGTCGGTGCCTCCGAGACGTTCCCCTCTGCGCCTTCACGCTGATTCTCAATAAATCATCTTCAGTTCAGGATTTCTGAGACCAAAGACTCGACGTGCGCAGCAATGGCCAGAGAAGACGTCAACCCCGGTGATTCGATTCCGACCAGATGAATGGCTCGTGGGCATTTTGGATCCGGCGTAACCACAAAGTCGGCAGAACCGCTTGAGCCCGGGGGCACCAGCTTGGGGCGTATCCCCGAAAACGCAAGCCTGAGGTCTTCGATTTTCAATTCAGGCATCATCGTTTGGGCGCTGCGCAGGAATTCCTCGGCAGGCAGCCGGTTACGTTCGTAATCATTCTTGTCATCCACGTAATCCGCCGTCGGTCCAAGCAATACCGTGTCCCACATCGTCTTGGTAAAGTGCACGCCAAGCCCAAGAAGGTCCTTGTGCGGCACTGGATAAACAAGATTGTTCACCAGATATGATCTGGCCCGAACGATTTCGCAATACTCGCCGCGGACTGGATATATTCGATAGCTGTGATTGCCAAGCATCGCGGCGACTTCATCCGAGTAAAGTCCGGCGCAATTAATCACGCAGCGCGATTCGACGGTTTCCTCGATCGCTTGGCCAGGGTCATCCGAATCGCCAATTCGCAGAGTCACGGCGATGGCATCCTTGCCCGTCTCCATCCGCGCCACTTGCGCGCGATTCAGAATGCTGGCCCCTTGATCGATGGAAAGTCGCGCCAGGGTTTTCACCAATTCTTCGGCGGAGACGATGCCGGTGGAAGGGACTTCCAGGCCCGCCATGGCCACAATATGCGGTTCCCGCTCTCGCACCGACTGTCGGTCCAATAGCCGCAATCCTTCAACTCCGTTGCGTCGGCCATTTTCCGCCAGATGTTCGAGCTCCTCCTCTTGATGCTCATCCAGTGCCACCACCAATTTTCCGCAGTTCCTGTGCGGCACGTTGTGTTTGGCGCAAAACGCGTAAAGCAGTGGATTTCCCTCCACACAGAACCTGGCCTTTAGCGTATTTTGCGGGTAATAGATTCCCGAATGGATGACCCCGCTGTTTCGCGTGCTTGTGGCCATACCCAGTTTCGGTGATTGTTCCACCAGGAAGACGTCCGGCCAGCGGCGCGACACAGCTCGCGCCACCGCACAGCCGATAACTCCACCGCCAATAATCACAATATTCGCGTGTTCCATGACAAGGCAAGATAACCGGGATTTTTAACCTTGGCTTGCGATTTTGTGGCGGGCGTTTCCAGGGTGCAAACGGGCCTGGCCCATCGCGCAACCCTACTGATTCTAAGGGGGCTGTTGGTATGTGCCCCCGGCGCCAAACGGACTTTACAGCAAAGTGCCGGTTTTATCGATTTTGGGTGCTTTTGGGTCATCATTACCGATATGGTACAAGGCACTGATTTTGTCTGCATTTGTCATTGACGCGATTATGGCAAGTCTCTAATCTGGCCTCCAGCGTGGGAGTTGTTTGCTCTAGCGTCTCGATTACTTGGCCTTCAGTCACTATGGGCCGGGTTTTACGGAGTATCTCGCAATAGCTACAAATTCTGAGGGCGGGGCCAGCGCTGCGGGCAGCGGGCTCGTGATTCGGTAGTGCATGGCGGCTGTTCCCGCAAATCTTCTTCGTGAGGACCTTTAAGATGAAAAGCAAGCTGTTTCAATCGTGGCAAGTCCGGCTGGCTCTGGCTACGCTGGTCATCGTGGTAGGGCTGGTGTTGGTCGCTTATGCCCCTCTGTCGATTGTCCTGGGTTCCAACGAACATGGTCATATGACCACCGATTGGAGCCATCATCACGTCGTCTACTCCACCCCCAAAACTTTGCTGCAGGGATTTAAGTATTCTCAAAGTCCTCGGTACGTTCAACAGTGGGTCCGCCGCCATACGGCGCACCAGGAAGAGCCAAGAGACAAGCGATGGGATCGCGACAGAGGCCGCAAACAAGATACCACTCCTGCCGGTTCCTTGAAGGGTGACTGGGCCGTATTCCTGGGCAACACTGCCCAGCAGGCCGCCGGTACATATCCGGCAAAATACTCCTTCGATCCGACCACGGCAAGCTGCACCAAGGATTTCGTAGTTTATGCCACGGGTGTCACGGGCTCGTCCGCCGGCAATCCCTCACAAGCTGAATTCGCCGTTACGGGACTGACCACGACGGGTGACACCATCACCATTCATGATGGCGTTACCGGCGCGAATTTGACGATCACCGCTGCCGCCGCCACCGCTGCCACCGGCCCCGGGACGGCCACTTTTGCGACCAACGCGACACCATTGACGGAAGCCACGAACATCGCGAATGCGATCAACCTGGCTGCTCCCACCAGCACCCCAGCGGCCGATTTCACGGCAGCGACACTCGTTAATGCCAGCGGCACGCTCGTGGTCATCACGGAGACTGTGGCTGGGACAGCCGGACAAAGCGGCTTCCTTGGTGGAACGGTATTCGGCGACCCCTCCGGCGGTATAACGCCACTTGTTAACGGCGGCTTCTTCAATGGAACCCCTCACACGGCGAGCATTGCGGCGTACAACAGCATTTATGCCGGCTGCCCTCCGGAAATCATTTCGGGCGTGCCATCGCCTTCCGGGATCTTCGCGATTAATACGGGCGGAAACATTCACACGTCTGTGACCCTCTCTGGCGACGGCACACAAGTAGCCTTCGTGCAGTCCATTGCAGGCGTTGCGAACTTGACGATCCTCAAGTGGGCCGTCGGACCGTCTTCCTACGAAGGTCTGTATGGGGCGGTTAACGCTACTCCAACGACTGCTGCGGCATACCCCACTTGCGTGCCCACTCCCACCGCGCCCTGTATGGTGAACCTGCCCTTCAGCGGCGCCGCAGTGGATGACACGTATTCCTCCCCATTTTATGATTTTGCCCCCGGCTCAGACACCATGTACGTGGGCGATGACAATGACCACCTGCATAAATTCACCGGCATTTTCAAAGGGACGCCAGCCGAGGTCACCACTGCTCCTTGGCCTGCGGTTGTAGGCGGACTCGCTGACGGCCTTGTGGGGAACACCTACCAGACCACCAGCCCGGTTTACGACGAGGGCACCGGTCGGGTCTTTATCTTGGACAAGGGCATCGGCGGCGGCGGTGGATTTGTTAGTGCCGTGAATGCGACTTCGGGCGCCGTGTTCGTTGCTTCCTACTCTTCCAACTCCGGCTATTCGGATGCCCCGCTTCTGGATCCAATCAATGAGACGCTGTATGCTTTCAACTCTGAATCTGGCGGCAGCGCCAACGCGTCCGTGCAGCAATTCGCCGCAGCCTTCGCCAACGGTGATGCTCCAGTCCAGGAAGTTCTGATCGGGACCGGCAGCGAGACGATTCCCAGCTATGCCGGAACCTTTGACAACCTGTACTACACCGGCGGCGCGGGGAATTTGTACGCTTGCGGCAACGCGGGCGGCTCACCCACCCTGTATCAGATAGCCGTGACTGCGGTCGGGAATCTGGCCGCAACGTCCACCGCCGGGCCAGCTCTGACTTCCGGTGCGGATGCCTCAACAGCCTGCTCGCCGATATCGGAGATCTACAATCCCAGCGCAGTGCCTGCCACCGATTGGCTCTTCGTGAGCGTCACGGACCTTAGCCAGACTGCCACACCTATCAATTGCCCGGTAACCACCGGCTGCATCATGTCCTTCAACGTGACTGCCGGTGCTGCCATCAGCGGTGCGACAACTACCGTTTCAACCGCTGCCGCATTGGGCGGGACCAGCGGAATCGTTTTCGATAACGTGATTGTGCCGGACGGAACTCTCATCACGTCTGGAACTTCACAGGTCTATTACACCCCACTGACTCCAACCAATCAGTGCTTGACCTATTCCCAGGGATACGGTGGATGCGCCATTCAGGCGTCCCAGTCCGCCCTGCGGTAACCGTCAGTCAAATCGAACCGAAGTGAAAAGGCGCCCCGGCAATGTCGGGGCGCCTTTTTTTATGCACTTAAATCCAGCCCGCCCCGAAGACCAGTAGGACAGGTTTCAACCTGTCCACCCCCCCGCCCGACCAACAAAAAAATCCAACCGGACTAAACACCCCGAGCAAAACCCCCAAACACCATAATTCCAAGCGCCGATTTCGCGCGAACAATCCCCCCCCGGCCTTTCGTAATCAATCAAAAGAGATTCGTCTCGCGGTTATGTGCCTCACGCAAGAGGGGTGGTAGCATGATGCCGGTGTTACGGATGGTGCGCCGATTAGTCGAAGAGATCATAGGAAACATGACGCGGCATTGGAAAGACAGCGTCAATTCGTCATGGAACATCCAAAACGGTCTAACTGGATGGTCTTCCTTACAATCCTCGGCCTTCTTGTGGCTGTATTTTTTCCTCTTTTGCAAATCAATGGTGTGGATGTGAATTGGCAAGAATCCTTAGTTTTCTATATTGTCATTTTCGCTATGTGTTCATGGTCATTTCTTCGGCACGCAATTCCAGATCGGAAACGTAAGGGAGATCGAATACAAGGCATGCTGTTAATTCTTTTTGTTGTGGGCGGCCTCGGCACATACGCGATAAATAAGCAATATACTCGGGAGCATACCGATGACCTGAACGAGGTTCACATTGTCGGTATAACGGCAGAACGGCAAAAGGTTAATTCAGAACCAGTCTTTCGAGTGGATATTGAGAACCTCTCAAACAAATACTTGAAAACGAATATCATATGTGGAGTAGACAAGCCGCTTATCCCACTGAAACCGTTTGGAATATTGCCAGAAGATACAACCAAAGAGCGCAATTTTGAAAATGGAATTTTTCAGGGCATGGACCAAGCAGAGAAATCATATCGCGGAGCCAATGCCATTCAACAGGACCTTCCGACACAACAAACGGTCCATGCCTACTGCACTGCTAATTGGAGATTAACGGAAGAAGAAATCAATAAACTCGAACATGGAGATATTACGCTTTATGTTGCCGGAAGAATTATGGTTCCGAGTAAGATCACAGGGGCGCATGTCGATTTCGATTTTTGCGAATCGGGTGATCAAAACCATGGAATGCAGAATTGTCTCGATCACAATTTTCCTCACGTGCATCGCTAAGCTGCCGATTTGGTCCTTTGCGCCTTATGGTTCTTGTGTTCAAGATTCGATGAAGCAATGAGTTTCAATATCGTATTGCGAAAAAGGAGCGGGTTCCTGCCATTGTTAAACCGCCATTCAAACTCATTCAGATAGGCGTCCAGGTACCTCTCAGAGACCATATGATACGAAACCGACCACAGACCGCCTGAACTAGGGACCAAGCGTTCTCAATGCTGTTCGTGTGAAGATCTCCGCGCACCCATTCTTCCTGCTTATGGTCGACCGTCCGATGGACAATGTCGGGGGAAATCCCCCTCATGCGCCGGGTGCTCATCGGCCATAAGCCGTGTGTTTTTCAGATCTATTTGTTCTTGGATGAACCCGCGCAGTAGCTCTTAGTCGGCTTTCGCTTTTCCATTCTCAGGTGACCATGACCGCCGCGCTGGATGGCTCCGAGACCAGAGCCATGTATCCGATGTAACCTTTGCCAACGTGACGGCGCTTACCGCCGATGTAGGTTTCATCGATCTCCACAACGCCCTTGAGCGGTTCAAGGCTCATTTCTGCCATCGCCTTGCGGATTCTATGGCACAAATACTAACCCGTCTTGCAGCTCACGCTCAGAGTGCGCTTCAATTGGTTCGCGGATGTACTCTTTCCGGATTCGGCCATCCACAGATAGACAGCAAGAAACCACTCCCACAGGTAGCGCCCTAATTTGGAAATTGTCGGGAAGCTCCTGAATTTTAGGAGGTCCGAGCTTTAGCTCGGACATAGACTTTGCTCTAACTGGGCTTTAGCCCCTGAAGCTTCAGGGGCTAAAGCCCAGTGCTAAACGACTTCAATGTCCGACCTAAAGGTCGGACCTCCGAAGGCTCAGACTCGATACCGCGCTTTTGAAATTAGGACACTACCCTTCCACAGCGGCAAGTGATCAACCGTCTTGCCCGCCGGGCAGTATCCTAAATTTAAAGGAATGCGTTCAAGAAAACGCAACACCGCAACTTCGAGGTCTACCCTGGGAACGCCAATCTCCCGATTGGCGTTTTGTGCTCCCGCGCCGTCGCCAATCGGGAGACTGGCGTTCCCAGGTTTCACGCATCGATAACCGAACTCAATTTTAATTCGGGACAGTAACGCCCGCCAAACCGCCCGTGAAACTCTAAGGCGTTGGGACCGTGACCGGCGCAGGAGTCGAAAATATGCTCTCGATCGTATTCGCGTCCAATGCAGTTACGCAGTAGAAATAAGTTTGGCCGGCCAGGACGTTGAGGTCCCCGTATTGGGTCGTAGTGACAGGTGTGAGATTTATTTTTGTATATGGCCCGGAGACGTTGGTTGCCCGGTACACGTTATAACCGAATACCGAGGATGTATCGGCATTCCATGTCACGCTCACCGAGTGCACCGGCACCGCTCCAGCAGCGGACAGCGCAATGACGGTTGAGGAAGTTGTCGCATCGCTATTGATCGTCAGACTTCCACTAACGCTCCCGACACTGGATGGAGCAAAAATCACATTTAACGTAGCTGTCTCTCCGGGACCCAGAATGAGTCCCGACGATTCGCCCGATACGGTGAACCCCGCGCCGGAGATACTCAGATTCGCGATCGTTATATAGGAATTGCTGGAATTCGTCAGAGTCACGCTTTGCGCGGACTGTGTGCCAATGTAAACCGTCCCGAACGTCAAGGCCGATGAACTTGGCGTCAATTGCCCCGGTGTGGGGCTCACACTCAGAAGCGCCGGGCCGCTGGTCACACTGCCAAAGGCATTGGTTACTGTGACGGAATACAGCGTTCCATCGGCGCTGTTTGCTGGCGCAGTGTAGGACGGCAAGGTTGCCCCGGGGATAGCAGCTCCATTTTGCATCCACTGGTAGTTCAGCGGCGCAGTCCCTGCCGCGATCACGCTGAACGTCGCCGTCTGGCTCGCCGTGATGGCCTGGAATTCCGGCTGCACCGTAATGAGGGGCGACACTCCTCCTGCGGTCTGGTATTGATACGCGCCCACATCCCATGGAGACAAACTTGCCGGGCGCGCCACTTTCAGAAGATCGCTACACAGAGACGTTCCAATCGACGCGCAACTCGCACTCAAATTCAGACCGGCTCCAACGGTATCCACGCTGCCGGTTGACGGCTGGAAACTATTGCTCACGGCATAGCCTTCGGAAGCGGCCTGCGCCGTCGGCATCAGAATATTATTGGTGAAGACGAGGCTGCTGACCGCGCCGCAATTGAAACTCCCGCCGGCATTATTCCAGCACCAGGCTTGTGAGCTTGGTTGGTCGGAAATGCAATGGTTGTTCTGCACAGTCAGGCTGGCGGGCGGAATGATGGTCGGGCTGACGCTGATGCACGGCGACGTTCCCGCATACAGCGTATTGTTATAGATCGATTGGTTCCACGTCGCGCCGGTCCCGGCCCCCGGATCCACGATGATCGGAGCGGTATTCCCCGCATTCCAAATTAAATTGTTGTACGCGGACTGGTTGTTGTTCGCCCACAACAGAGCGGATTGCAAATAGATGGCCGAGGCGGACGGGACAAGGTCATGAACAATATTGTTGTGAACTTTGGCGCTCCCGGATACGAAGATTGCATTGGAGTGAACGGTCGGGTCGGCCGAATTTGTCACATTGAAAATCTGATTGGTGCTGATGTCCGTGCCGGACTGAAGCGCCCAGATTCCATTCGGAACATTCTCGATGATGTTCCCTTGAGCGATTGTCGCGCCATAAATGCCGACTCCCGAATTGCCCGCCGGGCTTCCATCGATGATTGAGTTTTTAACCATTCCGCTATAGAAACTATCGTAGAAGGTGATTCCTCCGAAAGGATTCTGATCGCTCCCGGCGGTTGGGTTCTGAATGCTCCAACCGTGGATGTAAACATTTTCAATAGTTACATTCGTTCCGCCGCTAACGGAAATTCCGCCGCGCGGAGGCCCCTGGTTCGCTGTGTCCACTTGTTCGTTCCTGATTTCCAGGTTGTCGAACGTAAAGTAGTTCACCGAAGTAACCAGGATCGGGGCGATTGTCCAGGCCTGGCCAACAAGATCGAACACAGGACGTGTCCATGATGATCCGTTAAACCACGTCTTATCCACTCCGTAGTAGATTGGATTCCCGCTGGTCCCGGACATATCGATCACCATGGGGAAGTCATTGCCAATCCAGACTGCTCCTCCCTTGAATATGACGCGATCGCCTGGGTTAATCGTAACCAGGCCGCAATTTGCCGTGCAGCTGTACATTCGAGGCGCGCTGTGCCACGGAGTTGATTCAGAAACGCCGCTATTGGTGTCTGAGCCGGAAACACTGTCAACGTAATGGGTCGTTGGAGAAGCGGGCTGAGTAACAGTTAGCGTCGCCTCGGCGTTCACCGTGTTTCCGAAAGCATCGCTCACGATTACCGTGAACTGCTCTCCGTTGTCCGCCAGCGTCGCGACTGGTGTTGTGTAGGTTTGTGAGGTTGCCCCCGGAATGCTGACTCCATTCTTTAGCCAGCTGAAGCTTAACTGCGTTGTCCCCGATGCTGAAACCGTGAACGTGCCCGCTTCACCCACCACAATGGACTGATTGGTGGGGGCCGATAAGATCACCGGCGGGTAGACAACGGATAAGGACGCCGCGTTGCTCGTGGCCGTTCCAAACGGGCTGGTCACTACCACATTGAACAGCAAACCATTGTTATCGATTGTTGTCGGTGGAGTCGTATAGCTTGACTGGGTCGCTCCTGCAATGGGCGATCCGTTCATCTGCCACTGGAAACTCAATGGTTCTGACCCCGTCACAGCCACGAAGAACGTCGCCGCGTTGCCAATGGCGACGGTTTGGTTTGTCGGCTGAGCCACAATCGTGGGCGGAGTGGTTATGGCCGGTCCTACGCTGTAGAAGGTGGCAGGGTTGCTCTGGTTGTTGTACTCGGTAGCAATCCAATCGGGCGAGCGGACCGTGCTCGAAACGCGGACCTCGTCGAGAGCACCCTTGAAATACTGTCCGTTGTCAGGCCGGTTGCCCAAAGAAATGGTATGAGTGCTGGTCCATGTGCCACTGGAAG
>Ga0265331_10001061_pt1 | contig 21420 bp, 23 predicted proteins | sample 41923metaG_FD_202088 | JGI IMG/M metagenome (GOLD analysis project Ga0265331, IMG submission 202088) | Rhizosphere microbial communities from Carex aquatilis grown in University of Washington, Seatle, WA, United States - 4-19-23 metaG | ecosystem: Host-associated > Plants > Roots > Rhizosphere... | reverse complement strand
GAACATATAACGGTATTTGGCGGCGAGGTTGATAATCTGGTTGCACGCCAGCAAGACAAAATCCGCGCGGATATGCGTCGTGACTGGATAGAGGCCGCCGAGCGCCATGCCCAGCGCAAACCCCGTCATGCCTTCTTCCGCCAGCGGCATATCAAAAGCGCGGTTCGCGCCGAAACGTTTGGGCAGATCGGTGGTCGTGCCGAAAATGCCTTTGTGATCGTCAACGCCTTGGCCAAACAACACGGCGCGTTTGTCGGCGGCAAGGGCGCGTTCCATGGTGTGGAACAACGCCTTGTAATATTTCATCGGGCCGGTCGGCAGTTGGCCGAGCGATTGCGACGGCGTGTAAACAGCGGCGGCATCCGGCGCATCGACATCCGACAGCAAATCATCCCGCGTCGGCAGGGGGCTGGCGAGGGCGAAGGCAACCGCAGCATCAATCTCTTTGACCAACGCATCCTTGAAACGTTCGACCAAGGCCGGATGGTTCAACAGTGGATCGCGTTTCTGCCATTTCTGCAAATCCTCGCGTCCGCGATAACCGGCATTGTAATCCTCGCCGGGGCCGACATGTTCTTTGTAACGATAGGTATCCACCACCACCATCTGCGGCCCTTGGCCGGATCGCGCAGCGGCGACGGCGGCGGCCATCGCTGTGTGAACGGCGGTGAAATCCATGCCGTCGGCGACATGCGTGGTGGGGATGCCGAAACTTTTGGCGTGCTGTGCCAGCACATAGCTCTGCCGCGCCTCGATGCGTGAATGCACGGCGTAACCGTTGTTTTCGCACAGGAATACCACCGGCAATTTATGCAACGCGGCGATGTTCAGGGATTCGTGATACACGCCTTCTTCCGTCGCGCCGTCGCCAAAGACCGTCAGGGTAATCCGCGATTCGTTTTTGTACTGGCTGGCGTAGGCATCACCGACCGCATGCGGAATCGTGCTGGCGACGATGGCCGATGATCCCATGAAATGCACTTCCGGCGCGGTCAGATGCATGGAACCGGCTTTGCCCTTGGCATCGCCCGTTTGCCGTCCGCACAGCTCCGCGAACATGCGTTTCAGATTGCCGCCTTTGGCGATGTAATAAGCATGGCTGCGATAGGATGAAAAAAGCCGATCCTCCGGTTCCAACGCCGCGCAGGCCGCGACGGCGACGACTTCCTGCCCGATGGACAGATGCACAGGGCTTTGGATGACATCGCTGGGGTACAGCTCGATAATCCGTTCTTCGACCAGCCGGATCAATAAGGCTTGGCGGAACATGGCCTCGGAAAGGCTCTCGGTATTTGCGGAAACGGGGCGTTGGGGGGCGAGGGGCATCAGGGATAAACCGCGTGAAAGGTGGGACTAAATGCTTAACACCGCTGTTAATCCAAGTCCATGCGCCTGCCTCGGTTTTGCCACAGCTTGGGTTTATAAGAATTTATAGGATGGATGAATGAGGGAGGTCGCCATGACACAATCTCGACGAACATTAATCGCGGCTATGGGGTTAACACTCGCCTTCGCGGTGCCTGCGCATGCGGATGGTGGCCAGTTGTTCGGCACGCTGGCGGGCGCGGGCATCGGCGGCATTGTCGGCAACGCGCTGGGGCATGGCGAAGGGCGCGGCGCGACGACAGCGGCGGGAGTCATCGTCGGCGGGTTGATTGGCAACCAGATCAGCCGTCCGTCCTATCCATCCTATGGCACTTATTACAGCCGTCCGGCTTATTACGCTTATCCTTACGATATGTACGCGACACCTACTTATTATGCGCCCTATCAACCCACCTATGTCGCGCCGCCGGAGGCTCCGCCCGTGCCGGTGACCTATGTGGATGAAGATTCCGGCAGCTATTGCCGCGAATTTTCGCAAACGGTGCGTATTGGCAACCGCATCCGCGAAAGTTACGGCACCGCCTGCCTGCAACCGGACGGTAGCTGGCATGTTGTGAGGTAGGGCAAAACCCTGTATCCGTTGCCCATGTCCACGGATTTATTGACCACCGATTTCGATTTCGACCTGCCGCCGGAGCGCATCGCGCAACAGGCCGCCGAGCCGCGCGACCATGCGCGGTTGCTGCATGTCACGGGGCAGGGGCTGGCTGACCGCCATGTCTATGACCTGCCTGATCTTTTACGTTCCGGCGATTTGCTGGTGATGAATGACACGAAGGTGATTCCGGCGCGGTTGTTTGGGGTTCGCCAGCGTACTCCCCTCCCGCTTGCGGGAGGGGCAGGGGGTGGGCTGGTCAACACATCTCCGGTGGTTACCAGCCCCCCCTCAATCCCCCCCGCAAGCGGGGGGGAGGTGCGTGTCGAAATCCTCCTCCACAAAAAACAAGCCCCCGCCACATGGCTGGCTTTCGCACGGCCGGGGAAAAGATTAAAAATCGGCGACACCATCCTGTTTTCAAACGATTTTTCCGCCGAAGTTCAAGTAAAACACGAAAGCGGCGAAGTTCAATTGCGGTTCAATGTGCCGGATGAAAAGCTGTTCCCGATGCTCGCCATCCATGGCGAACCGCCCTTGCCGCCCTACATCCACCGCGACAAAGGCGCGGCCAAGCAGGATCAAGATCGCTACCAAACCGTGTATGCCGCCCGCGAAGGCGCGGTGGCGGCCCCCACCGCTGGCCTGCATTTCACGCCGGAATTGCTGGCGCGATTGGCGACCAAGGGCATCACTTACGAGACCGTGACTTTGCATGTCGGCGCGGGCACCTTTTTGCCGGTGAAGGCCGAGCGTATCGCCGATCACGCCATGCATGCCGAATGGGGGGAGATTACCGCCGCGACCGCCGCGCGTATCAACGCCGCCAAGCGCGAAGGGCGGCGGATTGTCGCGGTCGGCACCACCTCGCTCCGCCTTCTGGAGTCGGCGGCGGATGAGGCGGGCATGATCCAGCCTTTTGCAGAAGACACATCGATTTTCATTTATCCGGGCTATCGCTTCAAAGCCGTCGATGCGCTGATGACCAATTTCCATTTGCCGAAATCGACCCTGTTTATGCTGGTCTCGGCCTTCGCAGGCTTGGAACGGATGCGCGAAGCGTATAGATATGCGGTTGAGAAAGCCTATCGTTTCTATTCCTATGGCGATGCCAGTTTATTGGAAAAAATATGAGCCTGTTTGGTTTCCACATCTCCGCCACCTCCGGCACCGCGCGTCGTGGTCAAGTGACCACCGCGCATGGCACGTTTGAAACGCCGTGTTTCATCGCCACCGCGACGGCGGCGACGGTCAAGGGCATGCACCCCAAAGATGTCCGCGCGACGGGGGCGGAGCTGGCGATCTGCAACACTTATCATCTGATGTTACGCCCGACGCCGGAGCGGGTAGCGGCTCTTGGCGGTTTACATAAATTCATGAATTGGCCGGGGCCGATCATCACGGACTCCGGCGGGTTTCAGGTGATGTCGCTGGCGTCCCTCCGCGAAATATCGGAACAGGGCGTGACCTTCCGCTCCCACATCGACGGCAGCAAGCATGAACTGACGCCGGAACGGTCGATGGAAATTCAGCATCTCTTGGATTCCAACATCACCATGTGTTTCGACGAATGCACCCCGCACCCCGCGACGCATGACCAAGCGGCGCAATCCATGCGCCTGTCGATGCGCTGGGCGGAGCGTTGCAAGAAAGCCTTTCAACCGCGTGACGGTTACGCGCTGTTCGGCATCAATCAGGGCAGCGTCTATCCTGACCTCCGCGAAGAATCCGCCACCGCGTTGAAAAAGATCGGCTTCGATGGTTACGCCGTCGGCGGTCTGGCGGTGGGCGAGGGGCAAGACACGATGTTCCGCATGCTCGACGCCACCGTGCCGCATTTGCCGACCGACAAACCGCGTTACCTGATGGGTGTCGGCAAGCCGGATGATATCGTCGGCGCGGTGCGGCGCGGGATCGATATGTTCGATTGCGTCATGCCAACCCGTTCGGGCCGCACGGGGCAGGGCTTCACGCGGCGCGGCACGGTGAATATCCGCAACGCCCGCCACATGAATGACCCGCGCCCGTTGGAGGAAGGCTGCGCCTGCCCGACCTGCGCCAACAATTCCCGCGCCTATCTGCATCATCTGTTCCGCGCCGAAGAAATGCTGGGGCCGATGTTGCTGACCTGGCACAATCTGCATTTCTACCAAACGCTGATGCGCGACCTACGCACCGCGATCGAAGAAAACAATCTCGACACTTTCGCCGCCACCTTCCTCGAACGCCAGGCTCTGGGCGATGTGGAGGTTTTGTCGTGAAAAGAACAGAACAAAAGGGTGTCGGTATTCCCCTCCCGCTTGCGGGAGGGGTAGGGGTGGGCTGGCAAACAGGAGTGCTTGGGTTAACCAGCCCACCCTCAGTCCAAGATGGCGAAAGCCATCTTCGAGCTGACCACACTCGTGGCCTTCGCCACGAGCCCGCAAGCGGGAGGGAGGCATTAAGGGTGCTTTCTGTTCTTGTGGTCTTACTTTTTCTCGCTGGTCCCACCCTCGCCGCCACATCCGACGAAGCTGGCAAATCGCCTCTTCCGCGTTTCGCTGCGTTGCGTAGTGACGAGGTGAATATGCGCACCGGCCCCGGCACGCGCTATCCCATCGAATGGGTGTACAGGCACAAAGATTTACCGATGGAGATTATCAGCGAGTTTGAAATCTGGCGGCGGGTGCGCGATTCCGAAGGCGCCGAAGGATGGGTGCATAAAAGCGCGTTGATACGTAAACGTATGGCCATCGTGACCGGCGGCCAGCGCAACCTGTTGGGCGACAGCCAGAACACCGCCCCGACCATCGCGCATCTGGAAAACGGGGCGATGGGGCAGATCATGTCCTGTACCAAAGAATGGTGCCGCCTGAAATTCGACGGGGTGAAGGGTTATTTGCGAAAAACCGAATTCTGGGGTGCCTATCCGAACGAAGTTTTTGATTAAGGCCAAGGCTGTTACAGGGGGTGGACAAGGCCGGTATCCTTCCCTATAAAGCGTGGCCTTCTGCACGCCCCGCCATGCGGGGCTTCAGGGAAGCCCAGGTAGCTCAGTTGGTAGAGCAGGGGATTGAAAATCCCCGTGTCGGCGGTTCAATTCCGTCCCTGGGCACCACTGATCTTTAAACGTCCAGCTTCTTTGTACATCTATTCCTGCGCTAAGCCTGTGGTGATTGGCGTATCGGGGTATGTTCCGTGTTGCTCCCTCAATCGGTTACGGTTGTCGTGGGCGAAGAGCCGGTCCAATCGGGTCGGCCACAACCACAGCGGGCATTTTTTCCACCGTTTTCTTCAAGCCCTAAAGGGGTTGTTAAGAATAGTAAGGTAGGCATAATCCTTAGTCGCGATGAGTGTGTTGACGGATCGGCCGTAGCCGCGCTTGATCGCTTGGGAGGGTTGTATGGAGCTAAGCGACTACAAATTTCTGGTCGTTGACGATCATTTTCTGTTGCGACAGATGATGGTCAACACTTTAAAAGAATTCGGCTTTCTGAAATGCGACACAGCGAATGATGGCGCGCAAGGGCTTGAAAAAATCCGTCAGGCGAAAACCGAAGGCGCGCCTTACCATGTCGTTTTTCTCGATTGGAATATGCCTGTGATGACGGGGGTGCAGGCGTTGGAAACTTGCCGCGCCGACCCGACTTTGGATGATACCGCGATCATTATCCTGTCATCCGAATCGGAAGAGGTGAACATCGTGCAGGCGCTGCAGGCTGGTGCCACGGCGTACATTACTAAACCCTTCCGCTCTGATACGATCCTTGCCAAGCTCAAGGACATCGAATTGTGGCGCAATAAGAAACTTTCCGGAGCTGAATCGTCAGGGGGAACACTATGACAAGTGCTGCTGTTGAAAATGGCTGTGATCTGTCCGGTGATATGATCGAACGCCTTGTCGGCGCGATGTCGGGCGCTATCCAGACAACCATGAGCGAAGCGTTCAGTTTCAAAACGGACATCAAGCCGTGGCTGTTGATGAAAAACGGTGAAGATGAGCGTGGGGCATTGCTGGCTTGCGCCATCGCGATCATCACCGCGAACAAACGCAAATACGGCACCTTTGTGCTGCAGGTGGATCGCGGGGCTGCGCTTAAAATTCTTAGTCTGCACGGTAACGGCGTCATGGATGAAGCGATTGTCGATGACGCTGTTTGCGAAATCGCCAATATGATTTTCGGTGTGTTCAAGGCCAGCGTCAACAAAATGGGTTGCCAGTTGACGATGCAACTGCCGGTTCCGCTTCACGATAAGTTTTTGCCAGCGGATCAATCCGCCGCGACGGAAAAAGTTGTGCTGCCCTTCATGGCGGAAGGACATTTGTGTCAGGCCGTTCTGGCGCGTGCCTAAGGTCAGGTCGCTGTATCATGCAAACCCATCAAATCCACATTAAGGGCGATTACAGCGAGGCGGCGACTGAGCCTTTCGTTGCCATGCGTCCGGACCTTATTCTCGTTTTTGGCGACACCCGTTTCTTTGCCGATGGCACACTGGGTCAGCGACTGAGGAAACAAAATCCGGCAACAATCATCGTGGGCTGTTCGACGGCGGGCGAGATGGTCAACTCCGCCGCCGTGTATCAAAACACATTAGTTCTAACGGGCGTGCGTTTCGACGGCGTTCAGTTGCATGTTTCGACCACCCTTCTGGCTTCCGCCGACGCATCGCGCACGAGCGGTGAGGCGTTGGGGCTTGAACTCAAGAAAGCCGGTGCGGCTTCGGTATTTGTTATCGCTCCCGGCCACGGCATCAATGGCAGCGATCTGGTTGCGGGTCTTGGCGCAGTTTTAGGCGACTCGGTTGTCACCACAGGCGGGTTGGCTGGTGATGGCAGCCGCTTTCAGCAAACCTATACGCTTTTCAACGAAACGATTGAGGGCAACATGATTGTTGCCCTCGGCTTCAACGGACGTATTCATGTCGGGTATGGTTCCGAAGGTGGTTGGCAGGCTTTTGGCCCTGATCGTTTGGTCACCAAGGCTGTCAGCAATGTGCTATACGAACTCGATGGTCGTTCGGCGTTGGAGCTGTACAAGGAATATCTTGGTGACAAAGCCAAGGATCTGCCCGCTTCCGGTTTGCTCTACCCATTCTCCATCGTTCAGAAAGATACGAAGAATTCCAGCGGGTTGATCCGCACGATCCTGAATGTCAACGAACAGGATGGCAGCCTGACTTTCGCGGGCGATATCCCTGAAGGCAGTACCGTGCGCTTGATGCATTCCAAAACAGCCGCTCTGGTCGATGGTGCGCAGCAGGCAGGTGAATTGGCTTTGAGTACATCGCAGGGTGGCGGATCAGACAGTCTGGCCATTCTTGTCAGCTGTGTTGGTCGTAAACTGGTCATGGGTGATGATGTCGATGACGAGGTCGCGGTGGTCAAGGCTGCCTTTGGGCCACGGGCGATGATTGCCGGTTTCTACTCCTATGGCGAAATCGGTGCTCTCGGGCACGGTGACAAAAAGACGGTTCTTCACAACCAGACCATGACCATCACCTACGTGCGACAGGTGTAATGGGTTATGGACCGCAGTAAAAAACTCACGCGCCAATTGGGGCGTTATCTGGGTTCAGAAACGGCGGAACAAGATTTCAGTTTGCTTTTAAATGATCTGCGGTCGGGGAGTAGTGGTTCGGCCGGTTCGCGGTTGTTGACGCCTCTGGAAAATATGGGCGCGTTTCTGGATGCCATTGATGCGTCCTATAAAACCTATGAAGAAAATCTGGAGGTTGCGGAACGCAATTTGGCGTTGAGTTCAGCCGAGTTGATGCAGGCTAACCGGTCCATCAACGCCTTGTTGAACAGTCTGGGGCAGGGCTTCCTGACCTTTGATCGCGCGGGGATTTGTTCGCGGATTTATTCCAAAGCCTGCGTCACGCTTCTGGAAACAGTTCCTTCCGGCAAGCCGATTGGCGATGTGTTGCGGTTGAATGCCGAAAAAAACAAGGCACTGATGTCTTTGTTGGCACTTGTCTTTGGCGGATCGCATGCGATGAAGCCGGAAGAAGTGCTGCGCTTCGCGCCCAAAACCTACGCTCATTCGGCGGGGCGCATTATTGAATTGGATTACAAGGTAAGCCGCAAGGACGAAGGCGGCACCGTCGAAAGCATCATCGTTATTGCCACAGACGTCACGCAGGAACGTCGCGCAATGGATCTGGCGGAAGAACGTAAGGCGCTTTTTGAATCGATGGAACGCGCTTTGCGCGATCGTCGTTCCTTCGGTTCGTTTATGCGTCATGTCGATGATATGGCCAGCGCGCTTGATCAAACGGGAACGGATCAGGATTGGACGCTGCTGTTGCGTGAAATTCATACTCTGAAGGGTGGTGCTGGTTCTTTCCGTTTGCCGCACTTGGCGACCATTTTTCATGCGATGGAAACAGATGTCGTGGGCTGCATCGAAAAATCGACGTCGGCCAGTTTGTGGGCGGCGACGGTGCAAAAATACCAGACGCTTTTGCGTGAAGAAATTACGGTGATTGTCGAACGTTTCCGCACCACGCTCGGTATCGATGTTCTGGAGCTTGAGGACCAACGGCACTACGACAAGAAACAGGTCTATGATTTCGCCCGCTTCCTGCATGAGCAGGGGCAGACGGCGATGGAACAAGCCTATATCCGCCGCGTCTGTGCTGAATCCTTGCGCGGCTGTTTACAGCCTTTCGAAGTCCGGCTGTTCGATCTGGCGGAGCGGTTTAACAAAAAAATGCATCCGCTCCGTTTCGTCGGCGAGGATGTCATGATCGTGCGCGATCATTATCAGCCGTTTCTGGCTTCGCTGATCCATCTGTTCCGCAACATCATCGACCATGGCATCGAAACGCCGAAAGAACGCCTCGCCCAAGGCAAGGATCCCGATGGCTGTGTGACCATTACTACGCATCTGGAAACCGACGCTGCCCAGAAGGAATGGGTTGTGTTGTCGTTTCAGGACGATGGCGCAGGCGTTGACGTCAACCGGTTGCGTCTTAAGTTGCTGGAGACCGAACCGGATGGTGGATGGGCAACGGCGGATGATGCAACCGTTGTTGGACGCATTCTTTCTGGCACGATCAGCGCGAAAGAAACGGTCACGCAATATTCGGGACGCGGTGTCGGTATGCGGGCGGTTTATGATGAAGTGCTGAAGATCGGCGGTACCATGACCGTTTCATCGGTTCGTTGGCAGGGGACGACGACGACGATCCGCTTACCCTATCACCTGACTATCGACGCGCTTTGACGTCAGACGGGGGCGACCAAGCCTTCCAGCGGGATGTTGTTCTTATTCATATCGCTGATCTGCATCGCGCCCAGATTGTACGGCAGGTCCGTATAGAGGTCGAGTTCCACCCGCATGATTACCCGCTTCTCTTCAATCACGATGGTTTTCTTGCCGTTGCGGGGCAACATAATGTTGTTCTCGATGCAAAAACGGATGATCGGTTTCAGGATGTCGATCTCTGAAAAGCGGAATTCGGTTAATTGCTCACCGCCGCCGATGGGCAATTTCGTGTTGACAATAATGGCCCCATTGGCTGATCGACAGTCGGTGATGACCGTCCCCTTGGGCATGAAATCGGGGTTCATGCGCAAATAGCTTTCGAACGACAGAATCACTTCCTCGAACGAAAGGATGATGTGGCGGATGTCTTGAACCATAACGCTCTCCTGTAAGGGTATTTTTCCTGTTCTTGTGTGCGTGATAGGAAAAATACCATGTTTATCGAGAAACGCAAAGTGTCCAATTACTTTTATTATTATATGGCAATAACTTACTAAAAATAGTTAGCATTCATGGTTGAGATTAGGTAAAGGCTGATTTTTCCACCCTGTGTCGCGGTTGTTGACAAATTGTGTCAAACACTCGACAAAGACGCACCGCATTTTATGTAAGCGACTAAGCACCTGTTTCACGAGAGAAAATCATGCAAGTTGACGCCAATACCATCCGCAAAGGCCATGTGGTCGATTACAACAACAAGCTTTGGGCTGTGTTGAAGAGTGAAATTATGATCCCCGGCAAAGGCGCGGCGGTGGTGCAAGTAGAAATGCGCGATGTGCGCACCGGCGTTAAAACCAATGTCCGTTTCCGCACACAGGAAACCATCGAACGTGTGCAACTACACGACCACGAAATGTCGTTCTTGTTCAGCACCGACGACGATTACACCTTCATGGATCAAACCACCTTCGAACAGTTGGTCATTCCAAAGGACATCATCGGCGAACCGGTGGTGTTCCTGCAGGAAGGCATGGTGTGCAATGTGCAGACATACGAAGGCGCGGCCTTGTCGGTCGACTTGCCAGGAACGGTGACGTTGGAATTGATCGAAGCCGATCCGGTCGTGAAAGGCCAGACGGCCTCTTCATCCTACAAACCCGCGAAACTGTCGAACGGGGTCAAGGTTCTGGTGCCGCCCTTCATCGAAGCGGGCACACGCATCGTGGTGAACACCAGCGACGCTTCCTACGTCGAACGCGCGCGCGATTAATTATGGCACCTCCTCGTTCCGCATTGATGAATGTCATGATCAAGGCTGCCGAAAAGGCCGCCAAGAATCTCCGTCGCGATTTTGGCGAAGTCGAAAATCTGCAGGTGTCGCGCAAAGGCACGGCGGATTTCGTCAGCTCCGCCGATCTGCAAGCGCAAAAAATCCTGCGCGATGAATTGTCCAAAGCCCGTCCGGCTTTCGGCTTTGTTGTCGAAGAGCAAGACGGCGCTGCCGATACCACGGGGCATGCGGAACGTTGGATCATCGACCCGCTTGATGGCACCAGCAATTTCCTGCACGGTTTGCCGCACTGGGCGATTTCCATCGCCGCCGAACGCGAAGGCGAGATCGTCGCGGGCGTTGTCTGCGACCCGATCAAGGACGAAATGTTTTGGGCGGAAAAGGGCGTCGGCGCGTATCTGAACAACAAGCGCATGCGCGTCTCGGCGCGGCGCGATCTGGTCGATTGCCTGATCGCCACCGGCATTCCCTTCGCGGGCTGCATGGCCGACGATCCGTTTTTCGTCAAACGCCTGAACGCCGTGATGCCCAAAGTCGCGGGCGTGCGCCGCTGGGGCGCGGCTGCGCTTGATCTGGCCTATGTCGCGGCGGGTCGTTTCGATGGTTATTGGGAAGCGTCCCTGAATTACTACGATGTCGCCGCCGGTGGCATTCTGGTGAAAGAAGCCGGAGGCTTCGTCATCCCCATCGACCCCAAAAAGCACCCGCTCAAAGACGGCGAACTCATCGCCAGCAGCGCCAACATCCACGACGATCTGGTGAAGTTGATACGCGGGGCTTGATTTTGAGTGATTATTTGTATATACTGAAATTGTGTTGATTGAATTCGATCCCGACAAAAACGAGTGGAACATTCGTGAACGCGGTATCGATTTTCTGTTGGTTGAGCATTTTGATTGGGATACGGCCATAATCATCGAAGATGTCCGACGTGATTATGGCGAAGTACGTTTGCGGGCGATGGGTATGATCGCCGATAAACTGCATGTGCTGGTTTATACGATGCGTAGCGATATTCTTCGGGTTATTAGCCTGCGCCGCGCCAATGATCGGGAGGAGACGATCTATGAAAAAACACGCGAAACCTGATCCAGCGATGCTGGACGATGATAACCCCGAATGGACAGCGGCGGATTTCCGCCGCGCCCGTCCCGCGAGGGAAGTCGTGCCGCGTATCGTCAAGGCGCATCGCGGTGGTACCCTCCGTGTGCGTGGACGGCCTCCATCCTCGAACAAAAGTGCCGTCAGTTTGCGGCTCGATAACGATGTTCTGAAGGCTCTACGCGCCACCGGCGCGGGTTGGCAGACGCGTGTTAACGATCTGCTCCGCGCCGCGATTGTGGTGAGCGGTGACGAGGCTCGTTAATCCGGCTTTCACACCTTCTTAACCCGCTTTATGGTTAAAATTCTTGCTATCGCCCGATTCCAAGGAGTTTTCCCATGCCGATCTACAAAGCGCCGCTTGAGGATATCCGTTTCGTCTTGAACGAAGTGATCGATGCCGGATCGCTGGCCGCGCTGTCGGGCTATGGCGAGGCGACGAGCGACGCGATGGATTCGATCCTCGATGCCGCAGCGCAGGTGTGCGAGGAAGCTTTGTTCCCCCTCAACCAATCCGGCGATCAGGAAGGCTGCACCTTCGATAACGGCAAGGTCACGACTCCGTCGGGATTCAAGGATGCTTACCAAACTTTCCGCGAAAGCGGTTGGCCGGGTCTTTCCAGCAAGCCGGAATTCGGCGGGCAGGGGCTGCCGATCCTGTGGAATTTCGTGGTCGATGAAATGGTGTGCTCGGCGAACATGTCGTTCGGCATGTATCCCGGACTTTCGCACGGCGCGTATAACGCGATTGAAAAACACGCCACCGACGAATTGAAAAAACTTTATTTGCCGAAAATGGTGTCGGGTGAATGGACAGGCACCATGTGCCTGACCGAACCGCAATGCGGGACCGATCTCGGTCTCGTGCGCACCAAGGCGGAAAACCATACGGGCGGCGCGTATAAAATCACCGGCACCAAGATTTTCATTTCGGCGGGCGAGCATGATCTGGCCGAGAATATCATCCATCTGGTGTTGGCGCGTTTGCCGGATGCTCCGGCAGGGATTCGCGGGATCAGCCTGTTTCTAGTGCCGAAGTTTTTGCCCGATGGCATGAAGCCCAACAATGTGGTGTGTGGTAGTATTGAACATAAAATGGGCATCAAAGCCTCGGCCACCTGCACGATGAATTTCGATGGCGCGGTGGGCTGGCTGGTCGGCAAGCCAAACAAAGGCATGGCGGCGATGTTCACGATGATGAACGAAGCGCGTCTGGCGGTGGGGCTTCAGGGTTTGGGGTTGGCGGAAGTCGCCTATCAAAACGCCGTCGCCTACGCCAAAGATCGTTTGCAGATGCGCAGCCTGACCGGCACGAAATTTCCCGATAAAGCCGCCGACCCCATCATCGTTCATCCCGATGTGCGTCGGAACCTGCTGACGATGAAGGCGTTGGTCGAAGGTTGCCGCGCCTTGGTCTATTGGGTCGGGCGTGAACTGGATGTCGAAGCGAAAACCGAAGATGCCGCGACACGGCAGGCGGCGGGCGATCTCGTCGCGCTGCTGACGCCGGTGATCAAAAGCTTCCTGACCGATGTCGGATTCGATGTCGCCAATATGGCGGTGCAGATTTACGGCGGCCATGGCTATATCCGCGAAAATGGCGTCGAACAATATGTGCGCGATGCCCGTATCACCCAGATTTACGAAGGCACCAACGGCATTCAGGCGCTGGATCTGGTGGGCCGCAAGATGCCGGAAGATTATGGCCGCCTGATGCGCCAATTTTTCCACCCCGTCGCCGCCTTTCTGGCAGAGCATAAAGACAATGGTGCCTTGGCCGAATTCCTGCCCTCGTTCATGAGCGCGTTCGGCAAGCTGCAAATGTCCACCCTGACCGTGGCGACCAAAGGTTTCGGCAACCCTGACGAAGCGGGCGCGGCGGCATCGGATTATTTGAAGCTGTTCGCCTATGTCGCGGTTGGTTTTATGTGGCTGAAGATGGCGAAGGTCGCCGCCGAAAAACTGCCGGTCGCGGGATCGCGCAGCGGTTTCTACGAAGCCAAGCTGAAAACTGCGCGTTTCTACTTCGCCAAAATCATGCCTCAGGTCAACGCCCTCAACCTCGCCATCATGTCCGGAGCGAAATCCGTGATGGACATGCCGGTGGAGGGGTTTTGATTGATTCTTGCAGGCGTTTACCAACCAGCCAATGAACTGCCTACAGTGAAGCGCGGCGGTACACCCCTCCCGCAAGCGGGAGGGGAACCCCACCGTTTCCGTTGCGCTTGATCTCTCTATGCGAGTCGGTTCATAGGATGGTTGATGTTAGGAAATAAAAACACCGTCATTAACCATAAGAATCATTATTTACTTTCACCCCTTTACAGTAGGATCACTTTTGTGACAGCATCGGTAAGTAGTTAGCTTTTTTGGGGAGGTAATTATGGTAAGCAGTGGTCTTGGTAGATTAAGAACATGGACTGCCGGTCTTATTGCTGTCAGTGCCAGCAGTCTTGCTGCTTTGCCAAGTGAGGTGAAGCAAGTGCTGCATGAAACCCCTTCTATCGCTATAGCGGCAGGCGTTGTTCGCCCTGCAGTTGAATCCCCCCGCAAAGTGGCGGCTGCCGAAATCCATGATACTTTGCGCGACACTGTCGCGACGGTAACAATAGCGACCAAGGCGACCGGAACTTTTGCCAGACAGAACGTTGCTTGGGGCAAGCAGGTCGTCCGTGGCTTCGATCTAGCCTAAAAAAATCATAGGGTCTGACGTAGGCTGATAAGATCATGGCATCCCAGTCTTTAACCCTTCGTCAAATAGGTGTTGCTGGTTTGTCGTTTCTCGCGGTATCGGCAATCGTCCTTCCCACGACCTATTACATGGCAATACACGCCGAAGATGCGAATGATGCGCGTAGGGAAGCCGAATTCAAAAAAATGTTTGCATCGGATGGCGATGATTCTGCTCGTACTGGCTTACGGGGTTTCACTACCCCCGCTTCTCAAGTTTCAGCCCCGCGCAAGAATGGCAAAAAAGTTAGCCTTGGCTGTCGCGTGGGCGCAGGTCATTTCCATCAACAATGGGCAGCCGGCTGTCGGCATGTAACGTGGCGTTACGGCGTTCATCGTAATACGCGGCATCCTCATCACAGGCACACCTATAACGCCTTGAATTCCCTCGCCTAATTCCGCGTTTTTTCCTTGGTATCCCAAACGCTTAGTGCTAATTTTCAGCCTCGCTTTTGGGCGACTGATTCCAAGCACTGACAGGATTTTCCCGTGACCGATAGCAACGCGCTGACGCCTCCGCCCGCTAACAATATCTCGCTGATTACCATCGAAGACGAGATGCGGAAATCCTACCTCGATTACGCGATGAGCGTGATCGTGTCGCGCGCGTTGCCGGATGTGCGCGACGGGTTGAAGCCTGTGCATCGCCGCATTCTCTACGCCATGAAGGAAGGCGGTTACGACAGCAACAAACCGTACAAGAAATCCGCCCGCATCGTCGGCGACGTGATGGGTAAATACCATCCGCATGGCGACAGCGCGATTTACGATGCCATGGTGCGTATGGCGCAGGATTTCTCGATGCGCCTGCCGTTGATCGACGGGCAGGGTAACTTCGGTTCGATGGACGGCGATAACCCCGCGGCGATGCGTTACACCGAAGCGCGTCTGGCCAAGACCGCCGAGGCGATGCTGGAGGATATCAACAAAGACACCGTCGATTTCCATCCCAACTACGACGAATCGACCGAGGAGCCGGATGTTCTTCCGGCGCGTTTCCCGAATTTGCTGGTCAATGGCGCGGGCGGTATCGCGGTGGGCATGGCGACGAACATCGCCCCGCACAATCTGGGCGAAGTCATCGACGCGACGCTGGCGCTGATTAAAAATCCCGATATCAGCATCGACGAATTGATCGAAATCATTCCGGGGCCTGATTTTCCGACCGGCGGTTTGATCCTCGGCCACAGCGGTTGCCGTTCGGCCCTGCATACCGGGCGCGGCAGCATCACCATGCGCGCCCGTTCGACGGTGGAAGAAATCCGCAAGGATCGTCAGGCCATCGTCATCACCGAAATTCCGTATCAGGTCAACAAAGTCCGGCTGATCGAACGCATCAGCGAATGCGTGAATGAAAAAATCATCGAGGGTATCAGCGACCTGCGCGACGAATCCGACCGCGACGGCGTGCGCGTGGTGGTTGAGCTGAAACGCGACGCGATGGCGGAGATTGTCCTCAACCAGCTTTTCGCCCATACGCAGCTGCAAACCAATTTCCCCGTCAATATGCTGGCGTTGAATAACGGCAGGCCGCAGCAAATGAACGTGAAGGAAGTGCTGCAAGCCTTCGTGAGCTTCCGCGAAAAAGTCATCACCCGCCGCACCGAATTCGAACTGGCTGAGGCGCGGGCGCGGGCGCATATCTTGCTCGGACTCGCGGTTGCCGTCGCCAATATCGACGAAATCATCGCCCTGATCCGCAAAGCCAACGATCCGGCGATTGCCAAGGCGCAGTTGATGGAACGCGCCTGGCCGGTCGGCGATGTGGGGCCGCTGATCGCTTTGGTCGACGAACATGCCATCGCTGAAAACGGCACGTTCAAAATGTCGGAGATTCAGGCGAAGGCGATTCTGGATTTACGCCTGCACCGCCTCACCGGATTGGAACGCGACAAGATCGGCGACGATCTGAAGGGCGTGGTGGCGCAGATCAAGGATTACCTCGACATCCTCGCCAACCGTCCGCGCGTGTTCGCGATTATCGAAGCGGAGCTGATGGAAATCCGCGCCAAATTCGCCACGCCGCGCCGCACGACCATCGAAGCGCAGGAATTCGAAACCGATATCGAAGATTTGATCCAGCGCGAAGATATGGTCGTGACCGTCAGCCATTCCGGCTATGTCAAGCGCGTGCCGCTCTCCACCTACCGCGCGCAGAAACGCGGGGGCAAGGGCAGGGCGGGCATGGCGACGAAGGACGAAGATTTTGTAAATGATATCTTCGTGGCATCGACGCACACGCCGATGCTGTTTTTCTCCTCGCTGGGCCGCGTTTATAAATTGAAAGTGTACAAACTGCCGCTCGGCAACCCGCAATCGCGCGGCAAGGCGTTGGTGAATCTGCTTCCCCTCAGCGCGGGCGAGACGATCACCACCGTCATGCATTTGCCGGAAGACGAAGCGACATGGGAAAATCTGAATGTCATGTTCGCGACGGCGGCGGGCACGGTGCGCCGTAATCAGCTGTCCGATTTCAGCAATGTACGCCCCAGCGGCATCATCGCGATGAAGTTGGAAGATGATGACAAGCTGATCTCCGTCCAGACTTGCTCCGACAAAGACGATGTGGTGCTGGCGACGAAGCTCGGCAAGGCGATCCGTTTCGCGGTCGATGATGTGCGCGTGTTCGCGGGCCGGACGTCGGTCGGCGTGCGCGGCGTCAAGATGACGGAAAAAGACGCGGTGATTTCCATGTCGATCCTCGCCCATGTCGAGGCGACGGCGGAAGAACGCGCCGCCTATATCCGCCAAGCCAACGCCGCGCGTCGTGCGGCGGGCGAAGCTACGGATGAAGTGGCCACCGGCAATGACGAGGAAGAAACCACGGCGACCATCACCCTGTCGCCCGAACGTTTTGCCGAACTGGCGGCGAAGGAACAATTCCTCCTCACCGTCTCCGAACGTGGTTTCGGCAAACGCAGTTCAGCCTACGAATACCGCATCGCCGGACGCGGCGGGCAGGGCATTTGGAACATGAATATGTCCGAACGCAACGGCCTCATCGTCGCGACCTTTCCGGTTGCGTCCGCGCAGGAAATCATGCTGGTCAGCGACGGCGGCCAGATCATCCGCATGCCGGTCAAAGACATCCGCATAGCCGGACGCGCCACACAAGGCGTCACTGTCTTCCGCGTCGATCAGGCAGAGAAGGTGGTGTCGGTCGCGGCACTGGAAGATACGGCGGGTGGAGCGGAAGGGGATGCTGCGGAAGCTGGTGAAGACGAGGCGACGGAATGAAGCGATCGTCTGGCAAAGACCTCATCGGCATTTACCCCGGCACCTTTGATCCCATCACCTTGGGGCATATCGATATCATTCGCCGTGCGGCGCGGGTGGTGGATCGGTTGGTAATCGGGGTGGCGAAGAATGCCGGTAAGGAGCCGTTGTTCGACACCAAAACCCGCGTGCAACTGGTGCAGCGGGAGGTGGAGGTGATGGCCAAGGACGGCATCGCCAATATTTCCGTGAAGCCTTTCGAAAATCTGCTGATCGATTTCGCGCATCAATGCGGCGCGTCGGTGATCGTGCGCGGGCTTCGCGCCGCCTCCGATTTCGAATATGAAATCCAGATGGCGGCGATGAATTACCGCATGGATGATAGTCTGGAAACCATCTTCCTGACGGCGACCGAGGGGACGCAGTTCATTTCCTCCCGTTTCGTCAAGGAAATCGCCCGTCTGGGCGGCGATGTGTCCTCCTTCGTCAGCCCGCGTATCGCCACCCGCCTCGCCGCCCGCCTGAAACAGACCTCGGGCAAGCGCAAGGTGACGCCGGAAGTGCGAGATTAACCAATAGAATGCTCAGAAATTTGGGGATTGCCTAGCAGGGGGCATATCTGATACGTGATACCAGCTTAACGGCATCCAACGAGTGACCTCGTAGCTCAGCCGGTAGAGCATCTGACTTTTAATCAGGGGGTCGTGGGTTCAAATCCCACCGGGGTCACCAGCCTACGCGAACGTAGTGAGCGTAGGCTGCCACGTCGAAGCCCGAAGGGCGAAGACGGGCTGTTTGCCGCGTTCGCTTCGGCTGGCGAGCCAGCTTTACGCATTCGTTATATTCAGCAAGCTACTTGCCCTTGAGAGTTTGTCATGACGGAAGCGTTCCAAGAGTATCAACTTAAAGTAGCGGGGACGAATATCGACCCGCGCTCGTTGCTGTCCACCGATTATTTCAATCACTTCAGCACGGTCATCATGCTGCTCGGCATGCTGGCGGAGGCGCCGGAGCTGCTGGATGAAATCGATCAATGGACATACATCAGCTATTGCGATCATTTCCGCGACAGCGGTCTGGATTTCGCGCCGCTCGCCATCGCAGCCTACGCGCATGTGCCGCCCGCGGTTCTGCAAAAATTCGAACGCAAGATGGAGGAGATCAGAACCTTCATTGAAATATCGCGTCTTGGCTTGCGTCAGGTTCTGGTGTCCGGCGAAACTGGACGTTTCGCGGAAATGGCCAAACGTATTGCACGCGATATGCAGGCGATGGTGGATGAAGGCGGAGCCATCGTGCATGGTTCCGACGATGCCATGGACCAAGACGCCGTCAACAAACTGTTTGATTGAACCATGACAGCTTTGGCCATCGTTTCCGGCGGTTTGGACAGCGTGACGCTGGCGTATGATCTGGCGGCAGAGCGCCAGCTGGGCAGCATCCTGTCTTTCGATTACGGCCAGCGGCATAAAAAGGAATTGCGCTTCGCCGCCCTTGCCGCCGAACGGCTTGGCGTGCCGCATGCCGTGATCGACCTCACCAGCCTGACGCCGCATCTGAAAGGCTCGGCCCTGACCGACAGCGTGGCGGTGCCGGACGGGCATTATGCCGCCGACAGCATGAAGCAAACCATCGTCCCGAACCGCAACGCCATTATGCTGACGCTGGCCTTTGGCGTCGCAGCGGCGGAGGGGCGCGATGCGGTGGCGACGGCGATCCATGCGGGCGATCATTTCATCTACCCCGATTGCCGCCCCGACTTCGCCGAAGCGTTTGAACGTATGCAGGAAAAAGCGTTGGAGGGGATGTGGAAGATTAAGCTCCTCACCCCCTACATCACCGGCAGCAAAAGCGACATCGCCCGCCGCGCCGCCGCGTTGCAGGTGCCAATCGCCGACACATGGTCATGCTACAAAGGCGGCGCGATCCATTGTGGCCGCTGCGGCACCTGCGTCGAACGCCGCGAGGCTTTCGCGCTGGCCGGTGTCGACGATCCGACGGTCTATGAAGATCGGGATTACTGGATTGAGGAATGCAGGAAGAATGAGGCGGGAGGGTAGATATTCCCCAATTTCTATTTACGCTGGCTGATCATTTCTCGACGCTGAGGCGCGAGGGTATATCCATTTTATGTGCGTAAAGTGCCTCGATAAAAATGGAGGAATTGTCGTTCAAGCGAAATAAAATCAGATGCGGAAAATCACGCAAACTCCATTTTCTGAATTTGTAGATGTGTAAGTCTTCATAGCCTTCGCCCGGATCATACGGGGCGCAAGCGTAAGGATTGGCACGGATGAATTCCAAAGCCTGTTCCACGGCGGTTATGAAACGTTCCGCAACGCGCAGACCGGCGCGTTGCTTGTAGTCGTGCGCATGGTATTTCCACTGACGCAGGAAGAGCGCGCTTTTTTGCATCGTCCTCATCGGATTTTATGCCAGAGAGTCGCGAACGCTTTTGGCGTCTTTGGCGGTCAGGGGGCTGTAGCTGTTTTCGGCAATCGATTGGCGCAGCGCGTCATTGATGGCATAGCGTTCCGTGGCGGCGGTTTTTTCCATGTAACGGCGGATAAGATCGCGAACAAACTCGCTGGGCGTTTCGTACAAACCGCCCTCGCCAGTAATTTCACCGACAAACTGCGCTAGCGGCGCGGGCAAAGTTGCGTTTACTCGGTTGATTAATCGGTCAGAAGTCATGGGTACACCCATTCTGAAAAGAGTGGCTTCATCATAACATGGAGTTTCCTAATGGGCAATAAATGCGATAAAACGCCTAAAATAATCAAATCGGCTCATTCTCCCCCACCCGATGCGTCTGCGATAGGACTTGCAGCGCGTCGGCGAGTTCGGGGCGTTTGCGCATGACGGCGGCTTCGCCTTCATGGATGGTTTCTTCGGCGCGGTCGAATTCCAATAAACCCAAATGCCCAAGGCGCGGCGCGATATGCACGTCGGGCGGATCGCCTGCCAGACGGGCGCGGGTGATGCGGTCCTGCATGATGTTCAGCGACGATGTCATCACGCCGAAAATGCTGGGGCCGTCATAATCGCGGCGGAACACGCGGCGCGTGACGCTGTCCATCAATGATAATTTATCATGGCTGTCGGTTTCCTCCAGCATGTTGATCAGATCGAAACCGGCGGCAGTCGGGATGCTCGCGCCCGGACGGCGTGATTTGCCGATGATGTCGGCGTTCAGATTGACCGCGATCACCATATCGGCACCGAGGGCGCGGCATGCCGCCACGGGCAGGGGGCACACCAATGCGCCATCCGCCAGCCAGCGGCCTTCATGTTTCACCGGCGGGAAAATGCCGGGCAGGGAGAACGACGCCCGCATCGCCTCCACCAAATCGCCTTTCTGCAACCAGATTTCGTGGCCGGTGACAAGGTCGGTGGTCATAGCGGCGTAGGGAATGGGGAAATTTTCGATCAGCGGCGTGCCCATATATTTGCGCATTTCCTCCACCAGCTTGCCGCCGCCGATGAGGCCGCCGCTGCGCAGGCGCATATCCAGATAGCTGACGATTTTGCGTTTGTTCAGCGATAGTGCCCACGCTTCCAGCTCATCCAGCTTGCCCGCCAGATAGCAACCGCCGACCAAGGCCCCGACCGAACAACCCGCGATGATATCGAATTCGAACCCCAGTTTTTTCAACGCGCGTATCGCCCCGATATGCGCCCACCCCCGTGCCATGCCGCTGGACAACGCCAACCCGATCTTGCGCTTGCCGACATTGGGGGAGAGGGGTGGTTCGAGCATGGGGAGTCCTGTCGTATAATTATTCGGATCGCTTGTAGAGATTAGGTAGAATGTAGAACGATAGAACTCCCCTCCCGCTTGCGGGAGGGGCTGGGGGTGGGCGGGGAGTTTGCCACCCTTCGGTTATTTTGAAAATGAGTGCTTCTGTCAC